>OKRU01003444.1_pt1 | contig 12588 bp, 10 predicted proteins | sample 1601131 | NCBI WGS metagenome assembly OKRU01 (sample SAMEA3541558, study PRJEB24748) | human gut metagenome | biome: human gut; feature: human-associated habitat; material: faeces | place: China | collected 2012 | reverse complement strand
AAGCATTGTATTATTATGGACGTGTACTTCAAGGAAAACGGGAAACCACGCGGGCTATGAAAGTCTATTGGGAAGCCCGGCGAGTTTTGAAAGAGACGAAAGAGCATAAGATAATGGGATTGATGCTTGCAGATATGTCGTTTTTTTATCGCGATCAATCACTTTATGATGAAGCTATTCACTGCTGCCACCAAGCCATTTCCTATTATTATCAGGCGAAAGACACATTGGGCGTGGCCTACGCCTATCAGACAATGGGAACTTCTTTTTTCTTAAAGCAAGAGATGGATAGTGTCTACCAGTGTGTTATGACAAGTTTACAATTACTTACGAATAATCCTGTCCGGTTAAAAATCAATGGTTCCAAGATATTGGGAAAGATGTATTGTTTTGAAAAGCAATATTTAAAGGCTGAAAAGGTTTTTCTGAGGATTCTCGATGAAGAGCCTGATAAAGATATGTTTGTGCTTCATTATATGTCATTAGGACGTTTGTATCAGATGATGGGGCGAAAACAAGATGCAGAGAAGTACTTGAAACTTTGTTTGGATAGTGATAATCTATTCACCAGTTCTGAAGCTTATGAATGCTTAGCAAAATTGGCTAAAGCTGATCATGATTATGAGCAAGCTCTCATTTTGAAAGGACTATCGGACTCCTTATTATATATAGCTGAAAATGATAGAAAACGAGAAGCGTTGGTACAGCTTCAGGCTAAATACCAAAAGGAAGAATTTGAAACCGAAGTGTTACGGGGTAAATTAGAGAAGAGGGTCTTACATATTATTTATCTGATTGTTGTGATTTTGTTTTCTGGGATAGTATATTTTTTCTATGCAAGATATGGGCGTGCAAAATTAGAAGTTATACAAACCAGAAAGGTTATTGAAAAAAATAATAAGCAAATAGCCTCTTATCAGAATGAAATCGGAGCGTATAAACAACAGAAGAATGAAACAAGTGTACAGTGTAAGGTAGAAGAGTTGTCCCGAAAAATGAAAGTATTGATCACAGAAAATGAGAAATTGCGTAGTAAAATTGATGTTAGTACATTGATTAAGATGCTAAAGAGTGGGGAGGTACTTGTAGAAAAACTAACTCCTGAAGAGTGGGATAAAATATTTGATTTAGTGAATTGTCTTTATAGCAACTCTCTGATCAAGTTGAAGAGAGAATGTAGTCAATTAACAAAGCATGATATTAAACTTTTAACATTTCTGTTTTTAGGATTTACTACAAGAGAATTGAAGATTCTCTTTGATAGTAAAGATAATCATACGATATTTAAAGCTAAGATGCGTTTAAAGGAGCGTTTAAAGTTAGCAAAAGATGAATCTGTAGAAGATTTTTTGCACAAATGTCAGAGTGATAAACTCAAATAGTCCACTTATTTTAAGTTGTTTGATATCTATTTTATTGATTTGTAGATATATATATGCTAAAATTTAGTCCATGCCTTATTTTTTGTTCATTGAACCCAATGTTCTACTTTTGTGTAACAGAAACATAAAAACAACAGAAAATGAAAGCACGGATTGTCCTACTATTGTTAGTTTGTCTTAGTTGTACAGTTGTTGCACATGAGAATGGCGATGATTTTATTTCGCCATGGGGGCAAATTTCTTTTACTGGTCATTGGAAAGGTGATGATAGTGAAGATAAAGGTCATCGTTCCATGCCTTTTATACCTGTAACTGCATCTCTTGAAAATTCTATTATTTCTCTCGAGTTTCAGGAATTTGCAGGTGATGTCTCGATAACTATTTCCAAAGCTAATCAGGTTGTATATTCTCATTCTCTTCTGATTAATAATCCTAAGAAATATAGTATTTCTGTTGAGGATTACTTTCCTGGAGTCTATTTGTTAGAACTAACAAATTCGTATGGAGGATATATTTACGGTGTGTTTGAAGTAAAATCCACAAACGGTGACACTCACTTGGGTGGTGACGACTTCGACCATGTGATCATCGACTGGTTGGCTGAAGAGTTCCTGCGCGAAGAAGGCGTCGACCTGCGTAAGGATCCGATGGCTTTGCAACGTTTGAAAGAAGCGGCCGAAAAAGCTAAGATCGAATTGTCAAGCACGACAAGCACGGAGATCAACCTGCCGTATATCATGCCGGTAAACGGTGTTCCAAAGCACTTGGTCAAGACACTGACACGTGCAAAATTCGAACAGCTTGCAGACAGTCTGATCCAGGCTTGTATCGAACCATGCCGTCAGTCTTTGAAAGATGCAGGTTTGAGCACTTCCGACATCGACGAAGTCATCCTCGTAGGTGGTTCGACACGTATTCCGGCTGTACAGGCCATCGTTGAGAAGTTCTTCGGCAAGGCTCCGTCAAAAGGTGTTAACCCGGACGAAGTGGTAGCTGTAGGTGCTGCTATCCAGGGGGGGGTATTGACAGGTGAAGTAAAAGACGTTCTGTTGCTCGATGTTACTCCGTTGTCACTGGGTATCGAAACAATGGGTGGTGTAATGACCAAGCTGATCGAAGCCAATACGACTATTCCTACCAAGAAGTCTGAAACATTCACGACTGCCGTTGACAACCAGCCTTCTGTAGAAATCCACGTATTGCAGGGCGAACGTTCACTAGCTAAAGACAACAAATCGATCGGCCGTTTCCACCTCGACGGAATTCCAGCCGCACAGCGTGGCGTTCCTCAGATCGAAGTTACTTTCGATATCGATGCAAACGGTATCCTGAACGTATCGGCTAAAGACAAAGGAACCGGCAAAGTACAGAGTATCCGTATCGAGGCTTCCAGCGGCTTGAGCGACGACGAAGTAAAACGTATGAAAGAAGAAGCTCAGGCTAATGCCGAAGCAGACAAGAAGGAAAAAGAACGCATCGACAAACTGAACCAGGCCGACAGCATGATCTTCCAGACCGAAAAACAGTTGAAGGATCTAGGCGACAAACTCCCGGCTGACAAGAAGGCTCCTATCGAAACAGCCCTGAACAAGCTGAAAGAAGCTCACAAGGCTCAGGATATCGCTGGTATCGATGCAGCTATGGCAGAACTGAACAGCGTATTCCAGGCAGCAAGCCAGGAAATGTACAATGCCCAGAACGCCCAAGGTGGCGCACAACCGGGTCCTGACTTCGGTCAGCAGGCTGGTGGCAACGCCGGCAACAACAAGCAGGATGGTGGTGTAACGGATGTTGACTTTGAGGAAGTAAAGTAAGTATCGATAAATAACGATAACAATAAATAGGAATATAGGGTGTAACTCAACAAGTTACGCCCTATATCTTTTTGTAGACTTTTCTTTGGCTTTGCTTATTTCTCGGATTTTTATCGTATATTTGTACCATAATTGTACCGACACTTAAAAGTAGATAATGTGACACTTGCAAGAATGCCGGTATTGAGAATGAGGAATATAAGTAAAAAGATTATGCCGGCAGCAAAATTTGAAATAAAACGGAAGTGCCAGATTTGTGGAGAAGAGTTTTTAGCCAAAACAATAGAATCTTGGTATTGCTCTCCCAAATGTTCCAAAATTGCATGGAAGCGACGCAAGGATGAAGAACAAAGATTGCAAAGGTTGGACGAAGTGGTTAAGAAGATACCCAAGTCCAAAGAGTACATCACGGTTCCTGAAGCATACGCATTGTTTGGCATAAGCAAGGAAACTCTTTATCGTTTGATTCGTAAGGGTACAATCCCCAGTGTAAATGCAGGAGAAAGACAGACATTACTATCAAAAGCAGAACTGATGAAACTCTATCCTCCACGCAAGAAAGCTCTCACAAAGCCGAAACCTGTTGCCAAACTATATAGTCTGGAGCCGAAAGATTGTTATACCATTGGAGAAATCACAGAGAAGTTTCTTGTGAATGAAAGTACAGTTTATCTCCATATACGCAAATACTCTATCCCTACTCGGCAGATTGGGAACTTTGTGTATGTACCCAAGAAAGAAATTGATAACTTATATAAAGGTGTGAAGCGATGAAGAAAGCATTAGTCAATACACGAGTGTCGGTAAAGCTCCGCAAATCTGAATATCGTGATGAATGGTATCTTTATGTGGAATCTTATCCTGTATTTCAATCCGGAAAAGATACGCCACAAAGAGTGCGTGAATATCTCAATCGTACCATTACAACACCTATTTGGGATAAGTCACGCAATGCAAGGACTAATGCCGAAGGCAAAACCACTTATAAGCCGAAGCGAGATTTGAACGGTGTCATTCAATGTAAGTCGCAATTAGACCAGGAATCATGTATTTATGCCGACAAGGTCAGAAGCCTACGACAAAAGGAGTACGACAATGCAGCTTTATATGCCGATACCGATGCAGAACAGGCGGAGCAGTTGGAACGCTCCCGAAGTAATTTCATTGAGTACTTCGACCATGTGCAGCGAACAAGGCATGCCCATAGCTCTGATTCTATCATTGTCAACTGGAGGAGAGTGCATGAATTATTGAAGATTTTCGCAAAAGGTGACACCATTCTCTTTTCGCAAATAGACTTAAAGATGGTTGAATCGTTCCGGCAATTCATAATGAATGCCCCACAAGGAGGCACTAAACGAGGTACGATTTCTCAAAATACAGCAGCAACCTATTTCTCTATCTTCAAAGCCGGATTGAAACAGGCTTTTATAGACGGATATCTGACTATTGATATTTCTGCAAAAGTCAAAGGCATTCAAGAAAGGGAAAGCCGGAGAGAATATCTCACGGTAGAGGAATTGAACCGACTGGCTCAAACACCTTGTGACCCATTACTGAAACGTGCTGCCTTGTTCTCTGCTTTAACAGGAATCCGTCATTGCGACATTCAGAAGTTGAAGTGGTCGGAAGTGGAAATGTTCAATGGAGGCTATCGGTTGAATTTTACTCAGCAAAAGACAAAAGGAGTTGAATATATGCCTATATCAGAGCAAGCATATAATCTCTGTGGAGAGCCAAAAGAGGGTGAACTTTTGGTTTTTGCCGGACTTCCTGACCCTTCTTGGATAAACCGTCCTGTCAAAAAGTGGATTGAAGCTGCCGGAATCACCAAACACATTACCTTCCATTGTTTTAGGCACAGCTACGCAACCCTGCAACTGGCTGGAGGAACTGATATTTATACGGTCAGCAAAATGTTGGGACATACAAATGTGCGAACAACACAGGTGTATGCAAAGGTTGTTGATGAAAAGAAAGAGAAAGCTACAGAAACCATTAAATTGGATTTATCTCAAACAAAATAACCATTATTATACTTTGTAAGTATAGCCATCTGCGTAAAATCTGCGTGGGTGGCTTTTTGTTTTTATCTATGGTCTTTTCTTCTGACCATCTTCTGATCCCTTTATGATTGAAGACATTATCATAAAAATCTACTACTGATATTCTCCACTATTCATGTTGATAATCAATGGGTAATCCTTATGATGATTATGTTTCGTTACTGCTTATTTATGTGATGTATTACACTATGAAATCAGTATGCGTAATCGCTGTTATTTTGCCGAAAAATCAAAAAACAAGTAGCAATATGAGTGAGAAGAACATTACATTTGAAGATTTACCCAAAGCAATGTCGTGGTTGATGGATAAATTGAATGAGCTGGATTCTAAAATAGATGGATTAAACAATCAGAATCAAAGCGTTCCAACCGAACAATGGATGAACCTTAAGGAATTGTGTGATTATATTCCCAGTCACCCGGCAGAGCAAACTGTATATGGTTGGACGAGTTGTCATCTAATCCCATTCCACAAAAGAGGGAAGCATATCATGTTTCTAAAATCGGAAATTGACGAATGGCTCCATGCCGACAAAATCAAATCTGATAAAAACTTGGAAGATGAAGCAGCCCAATTCATAAAGTCAAAAAGAAATACCAAATTCTAATGGATTCAACCAATTTATGCAATGCGCTCAGAATGGAATTTGAAGGGATCTTTGAAAACAAGATTCCTTTGGATGCTTTTCCTGCCAAAATTCAAGATATGATATTGGCTCTATCCCGACAAGAGAATTATTCCATAGAATATATGATGGCTTCTCTTTTGGTGGCAGTGTCAACCGCTATCGGCAACGCTGTCAATATTCGTATTCGTGGTGGATGGATTAGTAATCCTGCCCTTTATATGATATTGGTAGGTCGTCCCGGAATGGGCAAAACCCCACCTTTGGATTTTGCATTCCGTCCTATCCGAAAGCATGATGCCAAAATCATCAAACAATTTAAATTGGATATGGAGCATTATAATAGCTTGGTTGAAAACAATAAGGCTAAAAAAGACAAGTCCTCTTCATTGCCGGACAAACCAATTTTACGAAGAACCATCATATCCGATTTTACACCGGAAGCTTTAATGCGTGCGTTGGATGACAATCAGCGAGGTGTCGTGGTATATGTGGATGAAATTATGGGAATGTTTAATGCCGTGAATCAATATAGCAAAGGACAACTCATTGAGCAGCTATTGACAGCCTTTAGCGGAAAACCATTGGATATTTCAAGATGTAGCATCCCTGTACCTATTCATATAGAGCATCCTTTTATAAATATTGTCGGCACGATGCAAACGACACGTATGCACGAACTGATAGAGAAAGGATATAAAGACAATGGGCTGATAGACAGAATAATTTTTGTTTATCCATCGTCTCAGGAAATTTCAGATTGGGGGCTGGATGAAGAATCTTCCGTATCAACTTTTGGTAAATACTCATCAATGTGGGATTCTATTATAAATAAGGTAATTAGTTTGCCATTTATAGAGAATGAAGATGACAGAGCCATACATAATGTATTGGAATTTTCTTCGGAAGCCAAAGCCTATTTTACAAACTGGCGCAATAATGCAGTTCGGGCTGTTAATCAAATCCAAGATGATGGGTTGGTGGATAGCAGAGTGATTAAAGCTCCCATGATTACGGCTCGTTTAGCTTTAGTCTTGCAAATCCTTCGTTGGGCTTGCGGTGAAGAACACAAGGATTTTGTGGATATTGACTCAACCAAATCTGCTATTGCATTGAGTGAATACTTTGAGAACTGTTATACCAACATTCAGAAATATATGTTGCGAGAGAGCGTTGAACCGCAAAAAAGAGAATTGCTTGATTGCCTTTCCGCAACTTTCACTACTGCCGATGCCATTCAAGCCGGAAAAGAAGTAGGGTTGTCGGAAAGGTCGGTAATGTATTCTTTGGTTAGCCTTGCTACGAATAAGGTTATCAAGAAAGTAAAGCGAGGTGAATATGAGAAGCTGCAATAAACGACACCTTTTGCAGTTTGCAGTTGTTGCAGTTTGCACTTTGCGCTGACATAGGATTTCTGCAAAACTGCAATAAGTGCAAACTGCACGGACTGCAATAACAAAATGAAGAAGTATGGCTGAATATAGATTTTCTCTTCAAAAATATAAGCGTGGGTCAAAACTTTCATGCCCGAAGTGTGGAAAGAAACAATGTTTTGTCAAGTACATAGATAGCCAAGGAGAAATAACTTTTCCTGATTATGTAGGCAGATGTGACCATGAGCAATCTTGCCAATACCATTACACTCCATCGGATTATTTTCATGATAACCCAATGGTAGTGGATTACAACAAGGATAACTTCATTGAAGCCGATAAGCCTAAGCCAAATTTACTGCCTCCAACCTCTTTTGTTGACAATGAACTAATGAAACGTACTCTTACTAACTATGGTATGAATCCATTGTACATCTACCTGTCTGGGATGTTGGGTAAAGATGAGACTTCTCGGATATTCCAACTATATCATGTTGGCACATCAAAGAAGTGGGGCGGTTCTACTGTCTATTGGCAAATTGATTGGCAAGGTAATGTACGAACAGGGAAGATAATGTTGTATGATGCAGAAACAGGACATCGGACAAAAGAGCCAAGAAGTTATGTTAGTTGGGTACATACAGAACTGAATCTCCCAAACTACAATTTGAAGCAATGTTTGTTTGGCGAACATCTGTTATCTGAGAATCCGACCAAACCTGTTGCTATTGTGGAAAGCGAAAAATCCGCTTTGATAGCTACCCATTATATGCCGGAATTTATATGGTTGGCAACAGGTGGAATGCATGGATGCTTCAAGTCTGACGTGGTAAGTGTATTGAAAGGTCGGTCGGTTATGCTATGCCCGGATTTGGGTGCAAGAGAGGTTTGGCAAACCAAGATGGCTTTACTCACTTCCGTATGTTCTAAAGTTGTATTGAGTGATAGTTTGGAACAATGCGCCACAGACGAACAGCGCAAGAACGGACTTGATATTGCGGATTTCTTATTGATGACAGAAACACCTGCGATGATACTTCAAAAGATGATAAAGCGAAATCCAAACCTACAAACTTTGATTGACTGCTTGCATTTGGAACTGGTGGATTCCGGTTAGTGATGTGTTTATGGAGAAGCCAAACTAAGGGGAAAGTAAAACTATTGATTATCCAAATGGATATAGGTGACAATAGCCACTCTTAAAGTTGACAGACAAATGGCATAGTTCGGACAAAGACAATGCTTGCATTAAGGTATGTAATGCCCCATTTTTAATGGGTATTCTATGCAAGAAGTACCACCGTCCGACAAAATGGTTTCACTCATTTGTCGTCTTGGAGGCTTCTTGCATTACTCGCAGGCTCGCAATGGATAGAACATTTTATTAATAAATTCCAGTTATAAACGCTTATGGATATACAACAAAACAATGGAAAACAGGGTGTTCGTACTCGTCATATAGACATTCGTCTGACTGAAAATGAGTATGAAATGATAGTAGAAAAAGCTGCCGAATGTGGACTGACACTTAGTAACTACGGACGAAAATTATTGCAAAATCACCATCCAAACAAACGACTTTCAGACGAGGAAGTACAAGGATTGAACTCTTTATCGGATGCACGAGCCGACCTTATCCGCATTCAGAATGTACTCAAAGGTAAACCTGATGAGATTAAAAAACGATATTTCCGAGATGAGAATTATATGCGTGCTTGGATAGAGGCAGTAAATAGGCTTATTGTCCGATGGGGACAAATACGAGACAGTATAAATCAAATTTGAAATTATGATAGCACAAGGAAAGGCAATTTCTCATGGAGCAAGAGCCATTGAGTATTCTATGGAAAAAGATAAAGCCCAGCTCGTTAAGGTGCATGACTTGCCAGAAAATATAGAACCTTTGGCTATGTGGTCACGGATGATGCAACACCAGCATCAATGTATGAAAGACAGATATAATCCGAAGCCCATAAAGCTGAACGCACTGCGCTTTGAAATATCTCCAGCCAAAGAAGAATCGGCAGGATGGACAATGACGGATTGGCAGAATTTGGCGGATGAGTTTATTGCAGTACTTGACGGCATTGACCGAAGATGTGGCAAACCAGATAGTCATCTTAAACCGACCAATATCAAAAATAGCCAGTATGTTGTTTCGTTACACACCGACAGCAAAAGTGGCATCCCTCACTTGCATATTGTAGCTAACCGCATAGACAATATGGGCAAGACAAACGATGCGCATTATATTGGTGAACGTGCCGTTCATGCTGCCAACATCATCAATGAGAGACGTGGCTGGGTGCAATCCGTGCAACGTCGTGATGAGAATATTCAGCAAATCAGTGAAGACTGCATCGCAATATTGAAAGCTATGCCAGAATTTGATTGGGAAACTTATAGCCAAATGTTAAACGCTAAGGGGTACGATATTAAGTTGATAAAGGACGATAAGGAAGTGGTCAAAGGGTACGCTATACGAAAAGGGAACTCTATTTATAAATCCTCGATATTGGGTAAAAGTCGAAAATTGATGCCATCAAAAATTGAAGCGACTTGGGTGGGATTACATGCTTCTGATAAACAAACTGCAATTCAGTCAAAGGAAGTATGTACTCAAACGATGGCGCATAATAATAAAGAGGTGATGCCACAATCAAAGCCTTCTATTTACCACTATTCCATAACAGTGGATGGAGAACAACTCGAGGTTGATATACCAGATATGGTTAAGTCTGTCTTTGACGAAGAGTTTGGAAGCCTTGATGAAGAAGTCAAACAGACCAATTTATTCAAAGTTGCCGCCTTACTATTTGCCGGATATTTGGATGTAGCCACTTCTATGGCGGCTTCAAGCGGAGGTGGTGGCAGTCCCGGTAGCGGATGGGGTAAAGATAAGGACGATGATGAGCGTAACTGGGCTGTTCGTTGTGCAAAAATGGCAAAATGGCTCTGCAAACCGATTAAACGTAGCAGGGGTAGATAGTATTTCATTTATAATCACATATAACCATGCGTAAAAGTAAATATGACCAATCTTCTTTGCCTGTGCAGGGTAGCAAGAGCATAGATAGTGATGATAACATTAGCAAAATTGAAAATCGTGTTGATTTTGAAACCGAGCTTGTAAATCTCACGAATCAGATTAAGGACATCAAAGATGTTATCCAAGAATTGAAACAGATAAAAGCATTTGTAGATGCTTCAGTGTTAACTTTTGAAGAATCAGCACAGGTTCTTAATGCTGCAGTGAAAACATCCGACAATATCCCTGATACTATTAGCCGTGCAATTATTCAGGCAGAGAATACTGTTGTAAATGTCAAACTTAGCGATGAAGACAAGTCTATTCTTACAGAATATCGCAATAAATTGATTGAAGAAGAAAAATCTTTATTTGAGAAGCAGATAACAGAATTGAAGACACTTCATACGAATCACTGGAAAGAAGTCCATAAATGTGTGAAATCTGAAACTTCGTTTTCTCTTAATGGCAAAATAGCCAAATGTGCCGTTGTCGGATTCTGGATATTATATGCGTATTTCTGTTTGACATTGGGAGGATTGATAATCTATATGAAGTTCTTTTAAGGAATTGGAAGGATGGATTGACCAACCTTCCAAATACATCACCATGTTATGACCTTATCAACAATCTCTTGTTGTTCGGCACTGCTACGCCTCAAATAAATACGAGTTGTTTCAATACTTTCATGTCCCATCAGGTCAGCAAGTAGAGAAATATCGTTGAACTTCTCCAAGAAATTTTTAGCAAAGCGATGACGGAATGAATGGGGGTAAACCACTTTCTCATTCAATCCGTATTTGGCTGCGTAGTTTTTCAACTGTTGCGCAATCCCTCTTGTAGTGATACGCTCACCAAAGCGATTAAGAAAAAGATAGCCGGTGGTACGATTGACTTTGCTAAGCCATTCTGTGGCTTCCTTGCGCAAGGACTTCGGAATGTAAATACGACGTATTTTGCCACCTTTGGTGTAGATGTCAAAATAACCCATCTGCACGTGTTCAGCCTTCATTTGGATTAGTTCACTGACTCTTGCTCCTGTTGCTGCGAGGAAACGAACTACGAAATACCATTCTTGGTTTTCCTCCTTTTTTAGTTTGTTTTTTAGAAAAGCGTAGTCGGCATTACTGATTACATTTTCCAAGTAACTCCGCTGCTGCACTTTGACGGATTTTAATCTCAAACGAGATTTTCCCATGCTATCAAGATACTTGTTCATTGCCTGAATACGAAGATTCACTGTCTTAGGCTTGAATTTCTCAATGAGATAGGTTTTATACACAAGCAAATTGCGCTTGTTCAATTCTTTGTGCCGGGAATAATACTCTTTTACGGCATAGAGATAAGCTGCAATTGTGTTCTCCGCCATATTCCCTTGACGAAGATACGTTTCAAAATTTTCAATGTTCATGTCAGATACATTATTAGTTAAACAATTCGTTATCATAATAATGTATGGTATTGCCTAATTCATTGAGTTCCTATTATGAGAAGTTTCTCACTACGGGGGAAGTAAAGTGTATTGACGAGGAGATTCCGTTTGAGATACCAAAGGGGTGGGAATGGACAAGAATAAGAAACATTTCTCAATCATATATAGGACTAACATATAGTCCAACAGATGTGTCTTCGCGAGGCACAATAGTTCTACGTTCTTCTAATATTCAAAATGGAAAAATTGTTCTAAATGATGTCGTACGAGTTTCTAAAGAGATTAGCGAGAAGTTACAAGTTGAGAAGAATGATATTATCATTTGTGCAAGAAATGGAAGTGCTAAACTTGTAGGAAAATCAGCTGTCGTAACTGATGTGACGGAACCTATGACTTTCGGGGCATTTATGGCAATATGTAAGACCGCATTATATCAATACGTATCAATCTTTCTGCAATCTGATTTGTTTTTCTCTCAATTAAGAGGCGTTAGTGGAACTACTACAATTAATCAGTTAACACAAAATAACTTCAATGACTTTTGGATTCCTATTCCACCGGCAAATGAACAAAAGCGGATTGTAGAAAAATTGCAAAATGTATCACCTTTTATAGAGCGTTATAGTAAAAGTCAAGAAACTCTTAATTTAATGAATATACAAATTAAGGAACAACTCAAGAAATCGATTCTTCAAGAAGCAATTCAAGGTAAACTCGTTCCACAAATAGCAGAGGAAGGTACAGCACAAGAACTGCTTGAACAGATACGACAAGAGAAACAGAAACTTGTTAAAGAGGGGAAATTGAAAAAGTCAGTTTTAACAGACTCCGTTATCTATAAAGGTGACGATAACAAGTATTATGAGA
>OKRU01003442.1_pt1 | contig 12594 bp, 8 predicted proteins | sample 1601131 | NCBI WGS metagenome assembly OKRU01 (sample SAMEA3541558, study PRJEB24748) | human gut metagenome | biome: human gut; feature: human-associated habitat; material: faeces | place: China | collected 2012 | reverse complement strand
GTTGCTCTATCCAGCTGAGCTACGGAACCAGCCTTAATTGCGGTGCAAAGGTACGTTTTTTTATGAAAACTACAAATTTTACATTCAAAATATTTATTGTTTGTATTAAAATGATAGTCTTCTATATGGCAAGCAAATAGTTGTATTACTGAAACACAATGCTTTATACATACATAATATTTTTTAAAAGAGTTGCATCATAATTGGTAATAAGCGTCGTCAGCCATAATGATTGCATCTTCCAAAGTACCGCCACTTTGTTCTACAAATGCGATAATAGCATCTATAAACTCGTTGAAAGAAGCAATATCCTCACCTGCTGTTTTCTCATTATAATCTTTCTCTGTAAAGTCTAAATTTTCTATTAACTCCGTTTTCATATTTACTCAATGATTATTATAGTATCATTATTAAATATCTTTTTTTGGCAAAAATAATATATCGCCATGACTTCTTAGCTATTATTTGCAAATAATATTTACCATTACAATATATTATACCAAACATATTTCTAATAAGAACTTCCCTCTGAGAAGTGTAATGTAAATGTAATTCAAGTCATTACAGCCTATTGGATCCGTTACTAACGATTGTCTATGTTTTTCTAAATCATTTCTTTAAACTGATATCAACGGTAAATGAGTTCTTTTCTTGTTTCGGCATTTCCTCTCTCTTTCTAAAAGACAATTCTAATAACATATTCAACCAAATTAATAATTCAACTCCTATTTGTAGTTAGGATATACACATTACTGAACGGCACTCGGTGATAAACTTCTTATATTTGCACAAATAAACTAAATACTTAATACGATGATATTCAAACGCCATTTTTACATTTGTGCATTCCTATCTTCTATCATTATGTTCGGATGTACAGATAACGACATACCCATAAAAGATAAGGAAGAAGAGAAACCGCCCGTAGAGGATGAAGAAAAGCCCGCTCTGCCCCCAGACGAAGATACAGAAGTAACCCTATTCAAGATTCTTAATCTGGACTATCCCGGATTGGGTACTGTCAAATCGCTGCATGAAGCAGGTGATGATAATACTGCCTTAAAAGAACTGTTGGCTTACTACATAAACAGAGAGAATATAAAGAATCCCAATGTCACATCAGCTTCTCCCAGTGATGTAGAGCGTGGTTATGCGGACTATGCCATAGATGAATACCGTTTTTATGTAAACGATAACTATTTGGAAGATAAGAATCTGAAAAAGCCTTATTCCCTACAAAACAGCGATAAAACAATCAATTGGGAATTTGCGCCTAAAGGTGCGGATAATGAATATCAGAAACAATTGCATCGCCACAATTGGATGCCGCTTCAAGGAAAAACCTATCAAGATTCTCATGATGAGAAATATATGCTTTCATGGAAAGAAGTATATACCGATTGGATTGCCAAACATCCTCTGCCCGAAGGCAGTCCTGATAAGTTTAAATGGTATCAGCTTCAAGTGTCCACACGCATTATGGGGCAGACGGAGTCATTTGAATATTTCAAAAGTTCTCCCAACTTTACGCCGGAGTGGCTCTCTTTTTTCCTGGTACACTTTGCGGAGCATGCCGATTATTTATCCAAATACAAATATGCCGGTGAAAATAATATCTTGCTAAGCCAAGCAGTGGCATTAGTGTTTGCAGGAACTTTGTTCCCTGAGTTGAAGAATGCCTCACAATGGCAAAAAACAGGTTGTGATATTATCAATGACCAAACTTCAAAACTGTTTTTGGAGGATGGTATGACAAACGACTTGTCTTTACATTATCATATCGGTATATTAGACGGACTGTATGACCTCAAACGACTGCTTCTTCTGAACAAAGTTCCGGAGAATTTACTTTCACCAAATCTCAATGAGGTACTTTTAAAAGCGGCAAAGGTAGTGATGCACTTCACTTACCCCAGCTATTTCACGAAAAACAGTAAAGATTGCAGCCCTGCTTTCAACGATTCATGGGTGAAAACCCGAAGCGTGCTAAATAAGAATTTCAAGAAATATATGGAAATGTTTCCTGAAGATTCCGAGTTTGAATATATGTACACATATGGTAAAAGCGGCACTTGTCCGAGCACACAAATAAAAACGTTCCAATCTTCAGGCTTTTATGTACTGCGTAGCGGTTGGGACTCACAATCTACCGTATTGATTCACAGTAATAATATTTCTTCAAAATTGGGCGATTCGAGCCATAACCAGCTTGACAACGGTACGTTTGAACTATATCGTAACGGGCGTAACTTCTTCCCCGACTCCGGTGTTTGTGCATATATGGCAGAGGGTAATGAAGATGTAATGGAGTTACGCAGATGGTTCCGCCAGACCAAAGCGCATAACACGATGGTTTTAGGCAAGACTGCGGAACATGAAGAGACCGGAGCGGAAAACATCAATAAAGCAGCCGGAACCTTATTATTATCCAAAGATGAAAATGAATACCAACTTATTGTGACGGAAAATCAAGGATATACCAACTTCAAACACCGTCGAGCCATCTTCTACGTCAAACAGCCACAAGAATTCTTTGTACTTGTAGATGAAGGATTCGGGACAGCTACCGGATATGCAAAATTATATTTCCATCTTTGCGATGAAAAGTCAGTTGACAATGTTCTTTTGGATAAGGAAGTATTTGGCGCTCATACCACCTTCAATGGTGATAACAACCTGTTAGTTCGTACATTCGGAGAAACAAATAAGAATCTTATCTTCAAAGAATTTGATGGTCGTATATCCTACCAGACAGACAGAAAATATGAACAAAGAAAGTCCTATGCGGTTGTCATGCGGAAGCCAGATAACAGTCCTGTACGATATATTACAGTACTATACCCCGTACGCTCTGCCACAGGTCACACAATCAAGGGTCAGTTTAAAGAAACCGGGAACAAGGACAATGTATCTATCAATATAAAAATAGACGGTCGCTCATACGATTTAAATTATAACCTTAATGAATAGCGTATTTACAAAGTCCGTTAACCAATGAGACAGAAAACATTCTTGGCAAACTTTTTTCTTTAAAGTTATGTTATAATAACAATATAAGAAACAGTAAAAGGTATGAAGTGGAACAATCAACTCATAGAACAGTTGCAATGGTCAAATACTATTATCAACAGAGCCGGCAAAGAGCGTGTTGCCAAAGAAGTAGCCGATATAGCCAAAAACGGAGATATAATCGGTGCCGGCTCCGGCTCTACTGTCTACCTGACTTTATTCGCATTGGCCGAACGGATACGCAAAGAAGCGCTCCACATAGAGATAATACCCGCTTCCAATGAGATTTCAATGACCTGCATACAACTGAACATACCACAAACCACCCTTTGGAATAAACGCCCCGACTGGACTTTTGACGGAGCCGACGAGGTCGATCCGCAACATAACCTGATTAAAGGTCGCGGCGGTGCCATGTTCAAAGAAAAATTGCTGATTAAGAGTAGTGACAAAAGTTACATCATCATCGACCCAAGCAAGAAGGTGGAGCGTTTGGGGAGTAAATTTCCTATTCCGGTGGAAGTCTTTCCCGGTGCGCTCAATCATGCGGAGCAGGAGATTCGTCGGTTGGGAGCTTCTGAAATAACATTGCGGCTTGCTGTTGGGAAAGACGGTCCGATACTGACCGAAAACGGTAACTTTATCTTGGATGTCCGTTTCGACACCATCGGCTCCGGTTTGGAACAACAGCTCAAATCCATTACGGGAGTCATTGAAAGCGGGCTTTTCATTGGTTATGATGTCGATATTATTACCGCAGAATAAAGATACGCGCGAAAACAATCCCGACTTACAATCCCAGCGGCAGTTTACAAAGATACCAAAGCACAAACAAAGCAGTCCAGGCAATAAGAATGGCCAATGAATATCTCCACGTATATTTAAGCAGCGAACCATAAGTAGACTGCTTATCGTACTGCTGCATATACGTCAGAACAAGCGGCATATAAAACATGAAAGGAGTAATCGCATTCGTTGCGCTATCACCGATGCGATACGCGCACTGTGTCATATCCGGAGAAATCCCCATACCGGCCAATACCGGAACGAAAATGAACGACATAAACGCCCACTTCGATGTGGAAGAAACCATAATGAGGTTAATAAGAGCAGTAAACAAAATAAATAATATCAGTATCCACAAACTGTCCGAACGAACGGAAGAAAGCATATTCGCTCCCATTATTGCGATACACTTATCCAGATGTGAATACTCAAAGCAAGCGAACATCTGGGCAGCAAAAAAAGCGATTACGAAATAAACACCCAATAATTTCATCGGTTGGGTCAGCCCCTCTATCACATCACCGTCCGTACGATAACGTCCGGAAGCGAATCCATACACCATTCCCATCAACCCTATCCCCAAAGATAGCAGGAACAGGATACCGACAATAAACGGCGAACGGATCAGCCCGCCATTAACGCCTCTCAATATCCCCCATGAAGAGAATGTAGCCCACAGAACAAGCGCCGCATAGAGCAAACCGACAATGACAGCTCCCAACAAAGCTCTCTGCTCCTTTCGGGACAACTGCTTATAACCGCAGAACGCATTACTTCCATTGTATTCCCCTAAACCCGGCAATAGTCTTCTACGAGTTATATGGTAAATAATGAGTACCAATAGGAAAGTAGATGCGCAAAAGAAATAATAATTGCACAGAGGTCCGACCCGTCCGCCCGACACATCCGTCATATCGGCAGCCTCTTGTGTTGCGGCGGCAAGCATAGGATCGAGCGTACTCAATAGTATATTGGCACTATAACCGCACGACACCGATACATAAGCAGCTATAATTCCGCCTACGGGATGCAATCCTACCGAATGGAATAACGTTGCGGCGATAGGCAGCAATATGATATATCCGGCATCCCCCACTACATTGGACAGCAACCCCAAAACAATAACACTGAGTACGATACGCGGCCACGGACTACGTCCCCGGCCGCGTATGCCTTTGCGTATACACGCATCTATAAACCCGGAATGTTGCGCAACTCCTATCCCGAACATCGCCACGATAACCAGCCCCAACGGGGCAAAACCCGTAAAATTCGTTACCACATGGCGCAACAGCCATCGAATACCTTCCGGGCTCAACAAACTCTGTACACGTATCTCCTCGCCTGTCTGAGGCAGACGCACACTCAAACCGTAGACATCGAATATCCACGACAGAAAGATAACTCCCAGCGTCAGCAGGAAGAACATCGTTGCGGGATGGGGCATGCGCCATTTATTCCTCATAACTACTCGTTATCCGGGATTATTCCTCGTCCGCTTCCAGATTGTCAATATCAAGAATACGCAGCTCGAGCGCACGCACCACCAGGTGCGTAGCATTTACTCCCACTCGTTCATAATCTCCAAAAAGGCGTCCTATCAAATCATTCTGCCGTTTCTCCAAAGACTTCACGCCAAACGGCATTCCTTTCAGATTGGCAATCATCTCTTTGGTGTACCCCAAAGCAAGATGACGGAGAAAGCGTTCGTCGTATTCGTCTATATCATAACTGATAACGGCTTCCTGCCGTTTCGCATCATTCCGGACGGAAGTTTTAAAGCGTTCTACAATCTTTTCCAATATGGGATAATTGAAAACGAGCTTCTTCCCGTCCATAACGGCCTGTACATCCGTCTTGGTCAGCAGTTCTCCGGTCTTCAGAATGATACCGTCGGCTCCCGCATCAAGAACATCCACCCATAGTTTCTCATTCAAAATCTCTCCGGTGAATATCAACACATGCACACCCGGATAGCGCTTAAAGATATTGCGGCAAATCTCCACGCCGATAGTGGTGGAACCGCCCAAGCCCAAATCCAGTAAAACAAGGTCCGGTACACCGGTTTCCATCAAACCCCAGAACTCCTGTTCCGTCATGGCGGTACCGATAACTTCCGCATCCGGTATTTCGTGACGGAATATCTCTTCCGTCCCCTTTAACTCCAGCTTTACGTCCTCTACAATAATGACTTTAAATTTCTTTGCTTCCATATTTCATATCCTTTCATCCTTACTTATTCCGATTGGCTCCGAGGAAGAACAATCATCTTCCCGGCTAAATTCTTTTTAGATAACGGGGCAGCGTAAAGTATACGGCAAATCCCCCTTTCTCCGCAGGTTCCGCGTTAATGCGGCATCCTCTTCTTCCGGCGAATTCGTCATGGTCGCGAATAATCTGTTTGCATAGCAGATACTCCGTACCGTGCAACTCTCCTCTTTCACCGGCCGTCATACGCGCCAGATTCGGATAAAACAGTTGGTTCAGCTCTTCCCTTGTCTTCTCCCGCCGCATGTCTGTAAAAAGAAAACGCACAAAATCATCTTCTACTGCACAAGTCAGGCTGATTTTTCCCGAAACAGGTACAGACAAAGCTTCATCAATCAAGTTCTCCAACAGAAAACGCAATTGGTTTACATCGCCGACAACCGATTCGTCTACCGTTTCCGTACTGAAAACAACAGAAGCCGCAACTCCCCTGCCCGCCTTGCGGAAATACTTCTCCGCAGCTTCCGATAACTCGGAAACAGGAATCACCGTACGCCTGAAAGTAACCTCTTCCAATTGGCGGGATGCGCATTGGCTCAAAATGGAGAATACCCCCTTATAATACTCTATCAGTTCGCTGATAGCCGTTACCGTTTCCCGCTCTTCCATTTCCGACAACTCACCGGAACGGAGCTTGCCTATCAGTTGCTTTATTCTGTTCGGATAATAAATCGTTTCATGCTTGATGGTAGACAAGCAGTTGTCGAGTACCATATTCTGCACATGCAGCACACTGTCTTCCCACGATGCACGGCGCGCTTCATCCTGAGCCGTCTCGATATCCCGGTATTTCGTTGCCAGCTTCACTACCGCATTGAATATCACGATCGCAACGTAACGGGCTATCAGCTCCAGCAACAAGTGGTCGGACTCCTGCTGCGCCTCGCTTCTTACCAGGCACAACACCCCTATGCACTGACTGGAGTTTCCAGCTTTCACAATGAGAGGCAATGCCTGCATTCCACTTTCCGACAGATACCTCTGTTCTTCAAAACAGCGTTGCATCAAGTCTTTCCACACGGATTTATTCTCCGCCGCTCCTTCCAAAGGATTGGACGCGTACTCCAATCTATGGGCAGCCTCGTTATACACCGCAATACTCAACCGCTCTATACCCAACAACTCGTTAACCGCGTCGAATGCATTATCCGCTATGTGTTGCGGAATACCTTTCAGCGTATCTTCTTCCCGTTGTAGCATCTCCTCGTTTTCGGATACAGGCATTACAGAGGCGGAAAACACCTGCTTGTTGATTTCCAATACCTGTTCCAGGTTCCAACGGTTTACCAATCTCCTGCGGAAATACAGAACATAATACCCCAGACATAGCGTAACCAGCAAAATAATCACCAGCAGGATGCTCACCATCTTATTATTCGTAGAGCGTTCCAGCTCACGGCAGAAATTTTCCAAAGACTGGTCTTCGCCCAGCAACTTGTACAAAGTAGTATAAGCGGCATTATTGTAACTGTACTCATCCCACTGCTTCAAAGCGAGAAAAGCAACCGCCGCCTCGTTCCGGATATCCAGTATCACATGAAAGTCCGAATTAAACATCCTATTCCACCAATCCAGCTCGGCAGGCGTGTCATCCCCGGCCAAAGCCATATAGCGACGCGGTTCTTCGGCATACTTTCCGTAATGCTCATTCAAGCAAATCATCGCGGAGTCTATATATTGCAAAGCCATCGCATATTCACCGTCCACATTACAGTAATAGGCTTCATTGGCATAGTCGGAAGCCCGATTCAGTAAAAGTTCATATTCTGCCTGCAAGGCCGATGTCAGAGAATCGGTAAGCGTTTCCTTCGGCATATCGTTATCTGTCGCTTTACCGCAAGAAACCATACCCAAAGAGAATGCAAGCAGCATTACCGTCAAAACCTTGCGTACTCCTGCCGGCAGCCTGAAATAGAAGCGGCTGCCCTGCCCCAACGTACTCTCTACATCGAACAGGCACACATTAAAAATAGGATTCGTCTTCTTATATTTCTCAATGATACCCTTACAATTCATTAAACCGAACCCGCTGCCCTTATTCTTTCGCAATTCTTCCCGGTCGGGCGCGTCGTTCATTCCGATGGCTTTGGAATCATATACTTTCTCGCCTATGATATGGGCGACATCTTCCGGAGACAGGCCGCAGCCGTTGTCCTCAACGGATATTTCCACATAATCACTCTCCCGACGGGCGTAGATTTTCACCTTACCCCCCTTAGGAGTATATTTGCGCGCATTCTCGGCCAATGTATTTATCATAAAGAGAGTCAAGGCCTTGTCCGCTTTCACGCAGGTATCGGTCGGCTCCACTTCCAAATCCAGCCGCTTCATCTCGAAAGCCCGGTTCCCTTTCCTTAGCAATTCAAAAAGTTCATTCAGCTCAAAAGCCTCGATGTTCAGGCTCAGCGTACCTTGCTTCATCTTAATCCACAAAGCCAGAATATCATTATATTCGTTAATGGTGGTGACAAGTTCATCAATATACTGATACTTCTCTTTTTTGATAGTTTCATCATGGATATATCCCATGCGTATCAGCTTATGCACCTCGTTCAGAATACGGTCGATGTAAGGATGAATGCCATTGACAATGGAAAGACAAGCCTTTTTAATCAGATTCTGCCGTTTGTTTCCGGCGATATGCTGTTCATGGATATAGCGTTGCTTTTCCAGCCTGCGCTGTTCCTCGCCGAGAGAGATGGACGTCATTCCGTTGTCCAGCGCCCATTGGATATAGGGGTTGATTACCTGCACCATAGCCTGCTCGTCTTTCCCCATACGCCGTGCGAATACTAATTCTCTGTTTTTGATACATACCTCTTCTGTACCGAACAGGCATTTCAGTCCCGGACGTACAGCCGTCAGAATCGCATCCGTGATGTCTTCCTCAGTCTGCGCATCGGCGGGGATGGATGCGGTTATTCCCTGACAAATATCCAGCATGGACTGCAAGCGGTGCAGGTGTAATCTGTTGCGCAGTTTGGAGCGTTTATTAAAGAACCAGAAGAACACCAGCACCAAAATAAGTCCCGTAATCACACAGAAAAGCAGCAGGTTCAGTTGTCCCGCCTCTTTCTCCAACGCCTGATAACGGCTTTCCAGCTCCTTATCCTGACGGGTATCTTCCAGAATATCCAGATATATATTCCTATTGTAATCCGAATACTCTTTCATTTCCAGCCCGGCGTAAGTCACACTCAACTGCTCGCGTATCCTTGAAATCCATTCGGGAACGGTTTTCAGTTTCTGCTGAATCCACGACTTCTCCGCGCATATCGTATCACGGCGGTCGTAAGCCTTCAACCAGTCCAAGCTGTCGTGGCAATCGTAAAAGCGGCGATGATGGTCGTTTACACATTCCAGAGCACGTTTCAGCGTATCGAGAGCCTGCTCATATTCCCCGTGCGCATTCAGATACTTCCCGATGGAAACGTACGCGCCCGCAATTTGGTAAATGTCATTATATTGCCGGAATTTCTCCAAAGCCAGTTGCCCCAACCGCATGGGCAGTAAAGAATCCACCGGCTCGCCCGCCGTCCTTGAAAGAATTCATAATTATCCGGCGAAGCCATCAGATTGGCCAACCCCTGTACGCCGTTTCCCTCAAAATACAGATACCCTTTTCTGGAAGCCAGTTTCCAGGTTGTGTAAAGTTCGTCAAACTCCCTTAAACGACGCTCATCGGGCGTTTCTCCGTCACACAGAGAAGCCGAACCCTTTATATAGTGATAATACAATAACTGGTTGGTGTCCGCTGCCAGCTCCTCGTTCTCCGGCACCTCATCGATGGACGCCAGAGCTTCCGACCGCTGCTGCAGATAATAGTAATATATGGCAGATACGATATAGAACTCCGACCGGGCGTAGGCCAGCCGCATCCGTTCATGCCTGTCCGCAAACAGATTATTATCCTCGGCGATACGTTTCATGCGGCGCACGGCGCTGTTGCGGTAATCATAAAACTCCTTGTTCAGCGCCGTCCGCTGATAAATCTTCATCAAGCCTATATCGGCGATAAGAAGCTCCAACTCATTCTTTGTCAGGCCGTACACTTCCTGATGGTATTTCTCCGCCTGCTCGAAGTCCATGCGCATAAAAGCGCAGAATCCCAGATTGTTACAGGCTTCCGCCTTTCCTTGTCTGTAAAGCCCCACTTCCCGGTAAGCCCTCGACGCCGCATGACACGACGAGTCCAGATTTTTATAACGATAAGTATATGCCGCCTGATTCAAGGAATCAATCAGATGCACCTCTTTTGTAGGAGCCGTACCCACACACGAGACAAACGCCGTACCTGCCAGGCATAGCATTCCTACCGACAATAATATAGATGAAAGGCATTTCACAAAGCAAAGCTACAAATAAATCCGGTAAAGAAAAATATTTTTTCTACAATAAGTCTTGTATTATGTAGCGGGAAATTCATACCTTTGCATGCAAATTAATAAATAGGTAACATCTATTACAAAATGAGCGAAAAAGCACCCTTTATGGTATTCTCAGGAACAAACTCGAGATACCTTGCAGAAAAAATCTGCGCTAGCCTTGATTGCCCTCTAGGAAAGATGAATATCACCCACTTTGCTGATGGTGAATTCGCCGTTTCTTACGAAGAGTCCATCCGTGGCGCAAACGTATTCCTGGTTCAATCCACTTTCCCTAATTCCGACAATCTGATGGAACTTCTGCTGATGGTTGATGCGGCCAAAAGAGCATCCGCCAAAAGTGTAATTGCAGTTATTCCTTATTTTGGTTGGGCACGTCAAGACAGAAAAGACAAACCTCGTGTTTCCATCGGCGCCAAGCTGGTAGCCGACCTGCTTTCAGTTGCAGGCATCGACCGTTTGATTACTATGGATCTCCATGCTGACCAAATTCAAGGTTTCTTCAACATTCCCGTTGATCATTTGTATGCATCGGCAGTATTCCTTCCTTATATCGAATCATTAAAGCTGGATGATCTTGTTATCGCAACTCCCGACGTGGGCGGTTCAAAACGTGCCAGCACATTCTCCAAATACCTCGGCGTACCTTTGGTATTGTGCAACAAGACGCGTGAAAAAGCAAACGTAGTTGCCACCATGCAGATTATCGGTGACGTAAAAGACAAGAATGTCGTATTGGTGGATGACATTGTAGATACGGCCGGCACCATTACCAAAGCTGCCAACATTATGATGGAAGCAGGCGCCAAATCCGTACGTGCCATTGCCAGCCACTGCGTGATGTCCGATCCGGCATCATTCCGCGTACAAGAGTCCGGTCTGACCGAAATGGTATTTACAGACAGTATTCCTTACTCCAAGAAGTGCGATAAGGTTAAGCAATTGAGCATCGCCGACATGTTTGCCGAAACCATCAGACGAGTGATGAGCAATGAATCCATCAGTTCTCAATACATTATTTGAAAATTGAGAATTAAGAATTGAGAATTAAAAAATAAGGGCTGCGCAATATTCATCCGAATCGCGCAGCCCTCTCTATTTTTTAATTTTTAATTCTCAATTTTCAATTACTCAACCGTCCCATTTTGTAGGTTCCTTTCCGTATCAGCTTTCCGTTCTTGTCCGTTTCCACAAACGGGCCGTCTTTCTTGCCTTGTTTGAAGAAGCCTTCGTAGCGGTTTCCGCTCTTATCTTCCTGCACGCCGCTTCCCTCTTCCAGTCCGTTCACAAAACCACCTTTGTATTTTGTGCCGTCGGTAAGAATCAGAGTACCCTGGCCGTTGAATTTATTATCTTTCCATTCACCTTCGTAGGAGTCGCCGACGTTCCATTTGTAAACGCCATAGCCATTACGCTGATTATCTTTCCATTGTCCGTCGTATACGGCACCGCTGGCCCATGTAAACGTACCCTGTCCGTCCTGCATGCCGTTCTTGAAGTTTCCTACATATTTATTGCCGTTGGCGTGATAATAAATACCGGCTCCGGTACGTTCACCTTGCACATACGCACCTTCATAACGGTCGCCGGTGTGGAAGAAGTAAATACCTTTGCCATGTTGCATATCATCTTTCCAGTCGCCTACATATTTATCTCCGTTGGCATATTCGAAAGTTCCTTTTCCATCACGCACATCGTTCTTCCAGTCACCTTCGTATTTACAGCCGTCATTCCAGACAAAAGTACCTTTACCCTCTTTCTTATCATTCTTCCAGGAACCTTCATATTTGGAACCGTTTTTCCAAGTGTATGTACCTTGACCTTCACGTTTATCATTTACCCAGTCTCCTTCGTAAATGTCACCGGTATAGTAGTACATTGTACCTTTGCCTTGCTGATAATCCTGAAACCACATGCCATCATAGCGGTTGTTGTTCATGAAATAGTAGATACCCTTACCGTGTTGCTGATCCTGAAACCATTGTCCTTCGTACTTTTCTCCGTCAGGAAACATATAAATACCATATCCTTCACGTTTCCCCTTCACATATTCACCTTCAAAGACATCGCCGTTTTTGAAAACCGTTTTTCCTTTTCCGTTCGGTTTTCGCCCTTTCCTTTCTCCCGTATAGACCCTGCCATCCTT
>OKRU01003434.1_pt1 | contig 12611 bp, 10 predicted proteins | sample 1601131 | NCBI WGS metagenome assembly OKRU01 (sample SAMEA3541558, study PRJEB24748) | human gut metagenome | biome: human gut; feature: human-associated habitat; material: faeces | place: China | collected 2012 | reverse complement strand
TTTCCTCAATCCATTGCATTAGCCGCAACTTTTGACGATTCTTCACAACTGACTATTGCCCGGAATGTCGATAAAGAGCTTGCGCTTGGCGGAACGGATAAGCGAATCCGCCTCCTGCGCGCTGCCGACGGCGGCAATAACGCACTTTTCTGTCGCGTCCAGCCCATAGATGGCGAGGTGCTCGCTCGTGGCTGTGCCGCGCGCGGGCATGCTCAAGATGAGATGCAGCCCCGCCGCGTGGTAGAGCGAGCCCATCGCTTCGCCGCGGTCGTGATCCGTGATGGCAATGATGTAATAGAGTTCCATGTCAGCAGGCCTCCCACAGTTCGATGATCTCGTTGTCGCCAAAGTCGGGGAGCTGGGGCTCCTGCGAAGCATGACGGGATTTGACGACATAGATGGCTCCCATCACCTGCACGGTGATGAGCGGCATCATCGCGACGAGCGCAACAAGGCCGAACGCGTCTGTCATCACATTGCCGCCGAGCGCTTCGCACGCGCCTGTGGCGAACGGCAGCATGAATGTCGCCGTCAAAGGACCTGACGCGACGCCGCCGGAGTCGAACGCGATGGCCGTGAACGTGCGCGGCACAAAAAAGCTCAAAGCCAGCGCGATAAGATAGCCGGGCACGAGGAAATACATGATCGAAATGCCTGTGATGACACGCAGCATCGCAAGCCCGCCCGCGGCGGAGACCGCGATGGATAAGCTCATGCCCATCGCCTTGGCAGAGATCGCGCCCGCGCTCAACTCTTCGACCTGTTTGTTGAGCGTATGGACGGCGGGCTCGGCGTTGATGATGAACCAGCCCATCAGCATCGCAAGGGGGGCAAGGAGATAGACCTTCCACCCCTCGGCCAGCGCGGCACCGAGCGCGTAGCCCAGCGGCGAAAAGCCGACGTTCACGCCCGTGAGGAACAGCACGAGACCTAAGTATGTATAGAGGATACCAATCACGATGCGCATGAAAGGCAGCTTGCGGAGCTTGAGCGAAATGACCTGAAAAATCAGGAAGAAGACAACGATCGGCAGCAGCGCCATTGTCACTTCCCATAAATACTCCGGCAGGGCATGCAGATAGTCCTTGCCGAGCTCTACCGTGGTGGCGACGCCAGAGACGGCGCTGCTCTCGCCCTGCGCGGGCTGCGTTTTGTAGATCGCACCGAGCAGCAGCACCGATAAGATCGGCCCGATCGAGCACAGACCGACGAGGCCGAAGCTGTCCGCCTTGGCATTTTCGTCGCTTCGAATGGACGCAACGCCGACGCCGAGTGCCATGATGAACGGCACGGTCATCGGCCCCGTTGTCACGCCGCCGGAGTCGAACGCGACGGAGAGGATGCTCTCATCCGACAAAAACGCCGCGGCAAAGACGATGGCGTAAAATACGATCAGCATCGTGCGCAGCGAGATCGAAAAGAGAATGCGCACCATGCACAGCATCAGAAAGAAGCCGACGCCGACCGAAACGGTCAAGATCAACACCGTTGTGTCGATCTCCGGCACGTTGCCCGCGAGCACCTGCAAATCCGGCTCCGCCACCGTGATGGCGACGCCGAGGGCGAAGCTCACGGTCAGGATGAGCGGCAGCTTGCGCGATTTCGTCAGCTTGGAGCCCATGTAGTTGCCGATGCGGCTCATCGACATGTCCGCGCCCAGCGTGAAGAGCCCCATGCCGAGAATCAGCATGGCCGTGGCGATCACGAACGAGAGCATCAGTCCCGCGTCTACCGGCACGAGCACAAAGCTGATCGCCATAACGATCAGGCTGATGGGCAGGACGGAGGCGGTGGCTTCTTTCAGCTTTTCCATTAAGATCTGTTTCTGATACAAAACCTCACTCCTTTATCAATTCAATACTTCCAAAAATATCATAGCAGAGATTCGCCGCGATGAACAGGAAAAAAGGGTAAAGGATGTGTTAAGCTTGTTCACCAGACGTGGACGAAAACAGCGGAATGGTCAAACCATCCCGCCGCTTTCCTATTTTTAATGCATATTATTTACTGTGCCGCGTGCGCACATCCGCGCTCGAGAGAGCAGCGGATGTTGCCGTCGAGCATTCCGCCGAGATCATCGATGAACGAATCCGGCTCGCCCTTCATGCCGCTGCCGATCCATTCAAGCGTCAGCCCTGCGAGCGCTGCCGTGTAGAAGCGCGCGAGCGCCATGATCTGGCTTTCGCTGACGTTCAGGCCCTCGGCCTCCTTGCGGATGTAAGAAAGCATTGTCGTCAGGATCGTTTTATGATAATATCTTGCCAGAATATCGCTGTGGGCGGAGCTGTGCAGGTGCAGGATCATGCGCTTGTTCTCCGCGGCGAAAGACGTGGCGGTCAAAAATGCCTTCTGCCACGATTCATAGCCCTCCACGCGCTCAGAGAGCTTTTCAATCTCCGACTCGAACACGTCCTCGGCCAGCGCGTAGATGTCAGTGTAGTAATAATAAAAAGTGTTCCGCGTGACCTCGCTTCTCTCCGCGATGTCGCGGACGGAGATCTTGTCGAAGGGACGCTCTGCCAGAAGCTCGATGAAGCTGCGGCGGATGGCGTTTTTGGTGCGCAGAGCCATGGGTGGGTTCCTCCCTTTCTCGATTCGCTTTCATTCATTATATCCGATATGGGAAAAACTTGCAAGTGACAAAATCGTGAACATTTAACGAAATCTTTACACTATACTCGCCGCTTCCTGTCGGAAACTTGGTCAGCCTCGCGGGAGTGTGAAAACTTTGTGCGCCTTGCGGACTTTGCCACTTTTCCCGCTTTCATATTCCCGCTATCATCAGACTGTCAAAAACTGAGACAGCGCTCTTTCCCCATGCGAACGAGCAGAAAGGAAGCGAAAGCGATGAAAACCTATTTCACCTCTGAGTCCGTCACGTGCGGACATCCCGATAAAGTCTGCGACCAGATCGCCGACGCGGTGCTCGATGACATCCTTGCCAACGATCCCGACGCACACGTCGCCTGCGAGGTGACGGCCTGCACCGGCGAAGTTCACCTGATGGGCGAGATCACCTCATCCTATGTGCCGGACTATGAAGCCATTGCGCGCAAGGTCATCGCCGAGATCGGCTATACCGTGCCCGACGTCGGCTTTGACGCCGAAAACGTGCGCATCCGCGTCAGCATCCACACCCAGTCGCCGGACATCGCGCGCGGGGTTGACCGCGGCTCGCCGGAGGAAGCCGGCGCGGGCGATCAGGGGATGATGTTCGGCTACGCCTGCTGCGAGACCGGCGCGCTGATGCCGCTGCCGATCACGCTTGCGAACCGCCTGACGAGAAAGCTCGAGCAGGTGCGGCGCGAAAAGCTGCTGCCCTATCTTCTGCCGGACGGCAAGGCGCAGGTCAGCGTCGAATACGAGGACGGCACGCCCAAACGCATCTCCGCCGTCGTTGTCTCCGCGCAGCATAGCGCGGAGGTCGGCATCGACGCGCTGCGCGATGCGATCTTAGAACAGGTCATTTTCCCTGTGCTGCCGCCGGAACTGCTCGACGAGCACACAGAGTATTTCATCAACCCGACGGGACGATTTGTCATTGGCGGGCCCGCGGGCGACAGCGGCCTTACCGGCCGCAAGATCATCGCCGACACCTATGGCGGCATGGCGCGCCACGGCGGCGGGGCGTTCTCGGGCAAGGACCCGAGCAAGGTCGACCGCACGGGCGCTTACATGGCGCGCTATCTCGCCAAGAACATTGTGGCCGCGGAGCTGGCCGACCGCTGCGAGATCGAGCTTGCCTATGCCATCGGCCTCGCCGACCCTGTGAGCGTGATGGTCGACACGTTTGGCACGGGGCGCGTGAGCGACGAAAAGATCGCGAGCTGGCTTATGGAGCATATCGACATGCGCCCAGGCAGCATCACGTCGCGCTTTGAACTGCGCCGCCCGATCTACCGCCGCGTCTCCTGCGGCGGACACTTCGGCGAAAATGCCGTGGGTCTTCCGTGGGAGTGGACCGACATCGCCGAGGCGCTGCAAAAGGAAATTTTATCATAACATTATCTGCGAAGGCGGGGAGGAACAGCATTGAAAAGCAAACGGAGCAGAACCTATCTCGTCAGCGGTCTCACGCTGGCGCTGATCTTTGTTGCCATCATCCTTGTTTTCCGCGACGTGCTGCCCGATATCGTCAAGGACCTGAGTACTGTGCCGTTCTGGGGTGTGCTGCTCCTGCTCGCACTCGGTTTTGCCTACGAGGTGATGGAATCCGTGCTGTGCCTCGTCATCATCCACCACAAAAAGCCGGACTGCACGTTTATTGACGCGCTGCGCGTGACATTCCTCGGCGTGTTCGGCAATATCACGACGCTGGGTGCGGGCACGCTGCCGATGCAAAGCTTTTACCTTTACAGGCGAGGCCTGGACGCAGGCAGCGGGCTCGGCATCATGGCGAGCGAGTACGTGCTGCACAAGATATCCGTGCTGATCTACGCGACGGTCGCGCTGCTGCTCGGCGGCGACTGGCTGGAGCAGAGCGCCAGCGGCCTTGCACGCTATCTTCTGATCGGCTATGTCATCGGCGCGCTCATCGTGATCGCGCTCACGCTGCTCTACACCTGGGATAAGGTGCTGAAGTTAGTGCTGATGCTGCTCGGCAAGCTCCCGCACACGCCGAAGTGGGACGAACGCCGCGAAAAGTGGGCGAACAGTCTCACCGAGCTCAACCGCGAGGCGAAAAAGGTGCTGCTCGTTCCGTCAATCCGCGTCAAAGGTATCGCTGTGAGCCTTGTGAAGCTCTTCGTGCTCTATTCCATCCCCTATGCCGCGCTGCGGCTCGTGGGCTGCACGGCGCTTAACTTTGCGCAGGCACAGCTGCTCGCCTCGCTGATGCTGCTCATCACAAGCGCGCTGCCGAACGTCGCGGGCGTGGGCCCGATGGAGTTTGCGTTTTTGCTGCTCTTCGCCCCGTGGGCGGACACGGCAATCGCCTCGTCGGCGCTGGTACTTTATCGCGTGGCGACGTATTTCTTCCCGTTCCTTCTGAGCGTGATCGTGTTTCTCCGCGAGGAGAAGAAATCTTTGAAAGGCTTTGATGCGCAAAGCGCTTGAAAATTATGACGGCCTGAGACCGTCGGGGGATTCCCGCACCGTGCGGGAGTGCGTAAAAGGGGGATACTCTCTTTCTCGAAAGAGAGTATCCCCCTTTGCAACCCCCGAGAGAAAGGACGAGGGGCCTTCCCCCTCGACCCCGCACATTGCCAGATTACAGCTCGAAGAACTGCACGCGCTGCGCAATGTAAGTGCGGTGTACATGGCTTCGCCATGAATCCCTACGTTTCGTAACAACTCTCAACCGCGCCTTACTATCGTGAGGCGCGAGTGACGTTTGCTCGGCGGCAGACTGCTTGCCGAATGCGGCATTGCTGGCGCTCGCCGCATTGATGAGTGCTCCGGTAGACGGAAATTAGGCTGTACTTCTACAAGATGGGCAGAGCGGCAGCGGGTAGTAGGAGCAGAGGCAAATCGTCTTGCAGTGCTAACGCGGCAACGCCGCGCTATGGGCAGTGCAATCGGCAAGCATTGCAGCTCTTCGAGCTGCTCGCTTGCAATGGCAAAACCTTTCTCTTGGGGGATCAAAAGGGGGCCATTCTCTTTTGTGAAAGAGAATGGCCCCCTTTGACTGCGTGCCGCAGAGACTGCGGCATTCCTCCGTGAACCACGGAATTGTTACTGAAATGATCAGTGAATATTCAAAACGCCGTCTTCGTTCTGGAAGAGGACAAAATAATCCTGCACGCGCTCGAACGGTGCGTTGTAGAGGAGGGACCTGTTGACGTTGAAGTCCTGATAATCGCGCGCGGTCTTCACGGGGTACTGGAAGCGGCCGTTCTGGTGGACATAATAGAATAGTCCCTCGAATTTGGTGAACTCGTCGATGTTGTTGGAGAGGGCGCAGGCGACGTAGCCGCGCTGGTTCGTGCCATCGTTCGGGAAAGAGACGTCGGCGCAGTAAATCTGCTTGAAGCAATTCTCGTACCAGTTGCTGAGGCTGGCTTGCTCCGTACCGGGATCAATGTAAGGGGCGGTGTAGGTCGCGCCGTCCGGACTGTCATAGAACACCCGGCCGGAGAACTCTTCGGCAAACCAGGAGTTGCTGTCGTGGTGTGGCTCAAAGGCAAGGCTCTCCGTGCCGTAAAAGCGCACGCCATCGTCCCAGCGAAAATGACAGGCGACGAATAGCCGGTCAAAGGGCCGTTGGACGGCAACGATGGTCAGGTGGAAGGCGTCATTCGTCTGCGGCTTATTGGAGTAGTTGATATAAGCGCTGCCTGTGCACTCTTTGATGACCACGCGCTCGGCGCGGAGACAGGTGAGAAGGTCCCCGTCGGAGAGGTCGTTGAGTTCGGATTCGGGATAGCCGAGGGCGAGGAGCCTTTCATGGGCTTCGATCACCTGTGCGTCGGTGCTGGCCTCTTTGGGCGTCCAGTCCATGCGGTAGGAGCCGAAAAACAGGAAGCCGCAGGCAATGACGACAGCGAGGACGGTGAGCAGCGAGCCGACGAGCTTGTGATTTGAGAAGTGCTCCTTGATCGGCTTGATGGCGCAGCCCTGCGCGGCCATCGACTTCGAGAGCTTTTTGAGGCGGACGACCAGGTAGAAATACCAGACGAGGTAAGCGCTGAGCAACAGCGAAAGCGAGGCAAACAATGCCGCTGCGACATAGAGCAGAATGTACCAGAGCAATAGAGCGCCCGCGGCGGGGGCGGCAGGCGGCGTTATGCCTGCGTCGCGCTGCATATCGAGCAGGCCCTGCCAAAGGCAGAAGAGCAGCACGAGCTGCACGGCGGCGGCAACGACGGTGAAAAATGCCGCCAGGCCGGTGTCCGCACGGTAGATCACGGCATCCTGCCCAAGCTCAACAAAAAGGAGCAGCATGTGCAGGCAGGCGCAGACATAGCCCGCGCGCAGGAAGCCGTTGACCCGCCGCAGGGTACGGAAGCCGACGAGCAGGCAGAATGTGCCGACCAGCGGCAGCAGCACGTCGAGGTTCCAGAAATTCAGCGTCACGCCGGTGACGGCGAGGCCGCCGGCGATCAAGCCCATCGCGCGGCAGAAAGGCGAATCGCTCACATCGGCCATCTCCTGCGCGGGCGTGAGGGCTTCGGACAGTTCCTCCTGTGCGGGAGGATCGGCGGGCGGTTCGGGCGGGGGAGTTTGCGGCAGATCAGGAAAGACTTGGTCGGTCATGCGAATTCCTCCTTGGCGTTATGTGAACAGAATCATAAGATCGAGACAACGAGCCGCCAGACAGGCTCGGCCAGATAATAGCCGAGAACAGCGGAAGCCAGATTGGCCGTGATCGCATAGGCCGCGGCGCGGCCCTTGCTGTGGCCGGTGAGAAAGCCGCAGCCGGCGTAGAGATACAGCTCGACAAGCAAAATGATGAGTTCCGCCGGAAGCAGGAAGAAAAAGAAATACCAGGCGCTCACGCCGCTGTGTGCGGTGACAGATACAGATGCGACGGCTAAAAAGCCCTGTGTCAGAACGTTGACAAGTAAAAACGCTTCCCAGTTTTTCTTCCACGAATAGCGGAACAGAAGCAGCAGCGCGCCCTCGATGAGAAACGTCGGCACGAGCGTTGCGACAAATTGCAGCAAGTAGCCGGGGATGGTTGAGGGAACGGAAACGGTGACTGCCGACGTATCGTCCGACCAGTTGACCGTGACGGACGATTGCAGAACGCGGCGATTGAGTATATCGGAGACCCAGACCTTGCCGGATTCGGTGACGAGGATGATGCGGTAGGTGCTCGGCACACCGACGTAGCCGAACCGGTGCAGTGCATTGCCAGAGGCGTCCGTTCCTCTGGAAAAGAGATGGCTGAAGATCGGTGCGCCGAAGGTCCCCTGTGCCGTGCAGGCGTGCCATCCGGCGGGAATATTGTCGAGCAGCAGGGCGAGGAGATCTTCGTTGAGCGGGACGGTGGTCTCGCTGCCGTCACTGTTCGTGATGACGGTGCTCTGTTTCAAGCGGCTGTTGCCCTCGCTCGCGTCCCAGTTGCCCTCGGCGAGCAGGTCGAGGTAGTAGGGTTCCTGCGGAGCGTCTTTGACGCGCACGATGAGTAGGGGCTTTGGCCCGCTGTCGGCAAAGGCGAAGGTCGTGAGCGCAAGAGACGCTAGGAGCGCGCAAACGAGCGTGCGAAGAGATTTTCGTTTCATCCAAATTTCCTCCTTTTGTGTGTGGGGTGTTCCATCTTCCAACCATATAGACGCAAAAGATAACAAAAAAGTTCACGCTTTTACAAATTTTATCATAAAATATTGCGCTGCGGGAAAAAGTTCTGGCGGGGCGTTGTACTTTTTTCATATTCTGCTACAATGGGGGAGAGAAAGAAGCGCATTGGGGGAACGGGTATGAAATGGTATGCGATCGGCAAGACGCTGACGCCACTGGACCGCGCGCTGGAGAGCGGCGCGGCAGTGGTGCTGCTGAATTCGGACGAGTTGGCGCACGAAACGGCGCTGCCGGGACTCGAAGCGGTGCTGCACCATACGCCGAGCGCGCGGGACGCGCACGTCTGCAAGGCGGAGGTGCGCTCCAACTGTCTGAGCGGAACGCTTGCACTGCCGCGCGGCCGCAGGGACGGCACGCGCCTTTGCTGCGGCTATCTCGTGACGAAGGACCGCGTGGTGCTGGTGGACGACGGAGAGATGGCCGAGCCTTATTTGAAGCACATCGTCAAGGAAAAACGCCTGATAGAAAACGGCGTCGGACGATTTCTCTACGACTTCTTCGAGCTGCTGATCGCCAGGGACCTGCACCGCCTCGAGGAGATCGAAGACCGCGCGACGGCGCTGGAAGAACGCGTGCTCGCGGGCGAGCTGGAGGAATTCAGCACCCCGATGAGCGAGCTGCGCAAGGAGACGATGGCCTGGTACCGCTACTACTCCCAGCTCGACGACGTGGCGTGCGAGCTGCGGGAAAATGAGAACGACTACTTTTCGGATGAGGAGTGCGGACTGTTCCGATTATTTGAAGAGCGCGTCATCCGCCTGCGCGAGGAATCGCAGCTGCTGCGCGAATACTGCACGCAGATCCAGTCGCTGTTTCAGTCGGAGATCGACATCCGTCAGAACCGCATCATGCAGATCCTGACCATCGTGACGACGATCTTCCTGCCGCTGACACTGCTTGTCGGCTGGTACGGCATGAACTTTTCCGGCATGCCGGAGCTGCACTGGAAATACGGCTACCCCACGATCATTCTTGTGAGCATCGCTGTGGTGGTGCTGAGCCTGTGGGTGTGCAAAAAGAAAAAATTCTGGTAAGAAAAAGGAACGGCACGAGCCGTTCCTTTTTCTTTTGACAGGAGTCACTTTTTATCGAAGTAGTAGTCGCGGAAGTTGTGGTATTGCGCGGCGTAGTAGCGCAGCAGGCGATAGAGTCGAGAGAGCGGCAGATCGCCCTTGCAGAAGAGCGTGTGCGTGCCCTTGAACTGCTTGAGCTCGTCGGAGAGCTCCTGATCCTTGACATAGCGGCGCAGAATGCCGGTCGGCACGTTCTGCCAGAGGGCGACGGTGTGGTTGTAGACGCAGTCCTCGCGCTTGCCGTAGACGACATCGTTCGTCAGGAGCTTCATCATGTTCAGCCCCGCGGCACGGCAGAAATAGCTGCTGCGGCCAAGGCGCGGGTTGATCTCGAAGAGCACGTAGCGGCCCGTGCGGGAATCGTACTTCATGTCGATGTTCGAAAAACCGACGTAGCCGAGCTTTTCGAGAAACTCCTGCATTTTGTCATACAACGCCTGATCGCCGCGCGAGATGATGGCGGCATAGTTGCCGACGGACTTGGGGTCGTAGTATTCGAGCACCGGCTGGCCGAGGCACATCGCGCGCACATGGCCGTCAAGGTCCGAATAGCTGTTGAGCACGCGCATCGCGTCGTCGCCGCCGGGGATAAACTCCTGCAAAATGAGCTTGCCGCGGTAGTCCGACTGGTTCATGCTGTGGACCATCGTGAGGTACTGCTCGCGCGTGTCGAAGAAGAAGACCTTTTTCTGCCCCTCAAAATGGCAGCGGAGATAGTCGAGTGCATTGGAATTCTCGGGCTTGACGACGATGGGAAAGTCAAACGGAAGGCGGTCGACGACGCTCTCACGCTCCTCAGGAGAGGCGACGACGGTCTTGGGATAGTCCATGCCGTACTGCTCGCAGAGGGCGTAGAACTTGTCCTTCGTGTCGAACGTTTCAAGCAGCTCGTCCGAGATGAAGCGGTTGGCGATGAGCCCCTCAAAATGGTCGTAGTGGCGGCAGAGAAGACCCGTGTAATAGTCCGAGCAGGGGATGACGAGCAGCTTTTCATAGTCCTGTGCGCACTGCTTCAAAACAGCGAGCAGCGCGCCGGGGAAGACCTCCTCGCGCTCAAAATCCGGGATAATGCGGCAGAGAAACAGGTGTGAGCTGCGCGTGGGCACGAGCTGCTGCGTGCACAGCAGCAGCGGTGTGACGTGATAGGCCTCCTGGAAGAGACGCGCCGTGCCGTAGGCGTTTTCGTCGCTGCCGAGGATAATGGGCAAAAAGTCCTTTTTTGCCTTTTTGGCGCTGCTCGCCGGCGCGGCGGGATGGACCTTGTCGTATTCGGCGAGGTATTTGAGTGTGAGCTCGACGTCGCTCGGGTAGGGGACGAAGACGCTGCCGCGCTTCATCGTTGTCTCTTCTCCCTTGCCGGTCAGGAGGATGACGCGCGCGTCCTTGCCGTCCAGAATTGCGCGGCGGATGCACTCGGCGCGGTCCTCGAGCACAAGGTGCGGGCAGGCAACGTGCTTTTCAATGTCGGCGGCGATCTGCGCGAACGGCTCTTCGCCGGAGTCCTCCTCGGTGATGAAGACGAAGTCGCAGTTCTGCCCGCTCAGCTCGCCGAGGTCTTTTCTGCGCTGGAGCGCGTGGGAGCCGGGGCAGCCGAAGACGGAGATCATCTGGCGGCCGGGGTATTCGATCTTGGTCGAGCGGTAGAGCGCGTCAAAGCTCATGCGGTTGTGCGCGTAGTCGACGATGACGGTGACGTTCTTGTCGCGGCTCTCGTAGATCTGCATGCGGCCCGCGGCGCGCGCCTTGCGAAGGCCCGAGCGCACATACTCCTCCGGCACGTCGAGCACCATACAGATGGCCATGGCAGCGAGGGCGTTGGAGATGTTGAAAAGGCCGGGCATCGTGATGGAAAATTCACCGTTGTACTTGAGCGAGGAAACCGTGAAGTAGAGCCCGTCGCTGCGCTTTTCCACATGCTGGCAGGAGACAGTGTCGCTTTCGTGTGAGCCAAACGTGATGAGGTTGCAGCGGTCCTTGGCGTATTCGATGACGCGATCCGAGTACTTGGCGTCGGTATTGACGCAGCCGAAGCGGCAGGAGTCGAAAATTTTGAGCTTGGAGTTGAAGTAATCCTCGAAGTCCGGGTGCTCGATGGGGCTGATGTGGTCGCTGCCGATGTTCAAAAATGCAGCGACGTCGTACGTGATACCGCGCACGCGGCCGTATTTGAGCGCCTGGGACGAGGCCTCCATCACAAGATGCGAAATGCCGCTTTCATAGGCGTTTTCAAAGTGCTGGTAGAGCTCAAGCACCTCGGGCGTGGTGATGTGGGACTCCTCGGTGCTCTTGCCGTCGTAGTTGTCGATAGAGGAGAGAATGGCGCACTTGGGCATCGACTGCGCGCGCAGCCAGTCATTTAAGATGTAGCGCACGTAGTAGGCTGTGGTGCTCTTGCCCTTTGTGCCCGTGATGCCGACGCTTGTGAGCTTGTCCGTCACATGGTTATAAAAGAGCTGACCGAGCACGACGAGGGAATAGCGAATGTCGTTGACAAGAAGACAGGGTGCGTCCACATTGTGCTTTTTCTCGGCGACGTAGGCGATCGCGCCGCGCGAGAGTGCGTCGCACAGGTACTCTTCCTTGAAGTGTGCGCCCTTGCAGATGAAAAGCGCGTCCTCGCTCAGTGCGCGCGTATCGTAGGTGAGGCAGTGGATCTCACGCGCGGCGAGCTCGTCGCTCACGGTGCTTTCGACCAGAATGCCCGCGTCGCGCAGCGCATCGACATATTCTCTCAGTGTGTGAACGGTATTCATAAATAGCTCCTTTGGGTCTTGCTTTTTCGGCAGGACGGGATAAAATATAGGCGATATCGCGTCGGATCGACACGATATTGGCAAGCAAACTCATTTCCGAAGGGGGAACCAACATGACTTATCAGCAAGTGCTGGAAAACGCAAGGACCTGCATCGGCCCTTACTGCAAGGCGTGCAATGACTGCAACGGCAAGGTCTGCCGCAACACGATGCCCGGCCCCGGCGCCAAGGGCGAGGGCACGGGCTTTATCCGCAACGCAGAAAAGTGGCGTGAGATCTGCGTCAACATGGACACCATCTGCGAAAATTCACAGGTGGACACCTCATTCACGCTCTTTGGCCGGACGTTTGAGATTCCGGCGTTCGCCGCGCCGGTGGGCGCGATGCGTCTTCACTACGGGGACAAGTACGACGATCTTACTTATAATAATATCCTTGTGCGCGCGTGCGCAAACGCGGGCATTCTCGCTTTTACCGGCGACGGCACCGACCCGAAGGTGGTCGAGGGCGCGGCTGAGGCGCTCAAGGCGAACGGCGGCTGCGG
>OKRU01003429.1_pt1 | contig 12629 bp, 9 predicted proteins | sample 1601131 | NCBI WGS metagenome assembly OKRU01 (sample SAMEA3541558, study PRJEB24748) | human gut metagenome | biome: human gut; feature: human-associated habitat; material: faeces | place: China | collected 2012 | reverse complement strand
ACCCATTCAGAGCGAACGGGTGCTCTTGCATGCAGTGACGATTTTATGCAACGGGAGATTTTCCCTCTGCAATCGCTGCACGGTGATTGCTGTGGTGTTGGCATGGAACGGCATTGCTTGTATCACTCATCGAACAATGGATATAGAAAACAAATAGCACTTATTCAAGGCGAACGGGTGCTATTTTGATATTCTGTATGCGGTCTTGCGTACGGTGAAGATTTACGCAACGGGAGATTCCCCCTCTGCAATCGCTGCAACGGTGATTGCTGTGGTGTTGGCATGGAACGGGCTGCCATTGATTGTGGTGGCTTTAGCAGCCTCTGGAATGGCATTGCTTGCATCGCTTATTGAACAGTGAATATAGAAACATCAAACAAAACAGCACCCATTTTAGACGAACGGGTGCTGTTTTTCTGATTTCCTGTCAAAGAGAGATTTAGCGATTCAGAGCCGAAGCCACTTGCAGAATCGGAGATTGTGTGACTTCTTCAGACAATTCATAGCCGTGCGGAGCAGGTACGAGATACAGTTCGTCCAGCTGGTCGGCATCGACCAGAAAGGCAACCGTAACAGTTTGGGTTTCGCCGGGCTGTAACAGCACATTATTTTTGCTGTGGCTGCCGGACGAGGCGAACGAGAAAAACTCGCCTGTTATGTTCAAGTCGCAGCTGTCCACAGAGTATTCCCCTTCGGCTTCTGCTGTGTATGCTGGGAATGTGCCGTCTGCCTGCATCCGGAACAATTGCGGACAAACGCAAGTTTCAACCGCTTCTGTACCGTTGTTGGTATAGGTGAGCTGGAACGTCAGAATGGTTTGTGGAATGGTTTCCGTTTTGATGGCTTCATCCAGCGTGTTGACCCCATCGCCGTAGCTGTACCATGTGCGGGTATTGTCTGCAATCGTGCCATCTGCTTTCTGATAGCGGCTGTAATCGCAATCCAGCCCGATGGAGTCGGTGGAAATGCCAGCAAAGGTATTTTGTGTGGAAAGAGCATCCAGTTTCAGAGAAACCGTTTCCTCTGTGGTCAAGGTATCTCCGATGTTGACATACGAAAGCTTGCTGACATCGCAAGCCGTTGCAGGGGCATCTCCGGAGGATTCGATGAGAGATTCTTCCGGCTGCCAGAGGCTGGCGGTTTCTTGTTCTGCTGGACTTAAAGAGAGATGTTCTGCAATCTGTGTCAACTCTTCTTTCGTGAGGTCGTCTGTTGCATAGAACTGTGCTGCATAGGGTGTATTTGAGAAAGCAACCCAGACAATGTTGCGGTAGTCCATCTGTCCGTCTGGGAGATTTGCGGCAGCCCGTTGCAGGAAAAAGACCTGATTGCCGTTGATGGTTTTGGTTTCAGAATGCACAATGCCACGGTTGACCGTCTGTAAGAAATCCCCGTCCTGCATCTTCCAGAACAGCATCGTAACGCCACGGTTTTGGTCGTCATGATACTTTCCAGAATTTTTGTCAATGGTCATGCCGTCTGGCATCCAGCCCACTTGCAGGGATTGTGTACGGGTGTCAAGGGTGCTGTCACCAGCATCAATCACAACGTCTTTTTGATAGCTGCCCGTGGATTGGATGGATGCCTGATAAATGCGGTTGACAGCATAAGCAGAAGTTGGAATGGCAACAACTGCGGCTGCAAGAATCGCAGCAATAACAATGGTTTTTCTACCACGAATGGATTTTTTTTGCATGAATAATTCCTCCTGTTTTTGTTTCTGTTTCTGATAACGGTCGGAAAAGACGTGGGGTTCTGCATCGGGGGAAAAGGCAGCGGCAACGATGGCATCCCAGTCCGCTGGTGAAATCGGTGGTTCATGATTAGATGGAACATTTTTTGACATAGGAGATTCCCCTTTCCTCTTGTTTTTGAATGGCTTTTCGGGCACGTTCAAACCGCTTTCGTACCGTTGCCTCTTTCATGGAGAGCCGCTCGGCGATTTCCCGAAACGATTGTTCCTGTTCGCAACGCAGGAATAAAATGGTGCGGTCGGTTTCCGAAAGCCCTTGTAATAGCTGTGCAAGCTGTTCCTGTTGTTCGGTTCGTTGGAGAAACTGTTCGATTTCGTTGTGGGGACTGGGCACTTGTAAGGTGCTGTCGTCAATATTGGTCAGCCGTTCTGCATCTTTGGCATTTTTTCGATATTGATTGATGGCAGTGTTGCGAATCACCTGAATCAGAAATGCTTTGGTTTTGGGGCTGTCTGGTGATTCGATTTGGTCGAGATGCGGGATGATTTTCAGGAACGCATCGGATACAGCATCTTCTGCCTGTTCGGTCTGGTGCAGGATGGCGTAGGCAATGCGATAGAGCGGCTGTTCATACAGGGCATAGAGCTGATGGAGTTTTTCTTTTTGCTGCGAGGACTTCACCATGAAATTCCCCCTTTGTGGTTTTTTGGACGTCCTATTCATAATAACAAATCAGGGAGGGGATTTGTGACAAGAATCTGTAAAAAAAGAAAAGACCACCCGTAACAAATCGTTACAGGTGGTCGAAAAGACGTAATTCTAATGAAAAGCGTTTATTTTGAAACAGGAAGATCCGGAATCAGGTTGATGACGAACCGCATCAGCGAGGTTACATCGTCTTCATTGATATTGCTTGTGCCGTCAGCGGTGTTGCAGTTTGCAGCGATCAGCTGATTATCAGTCAACGAAATCATACCAGCAAGATACTTGTTCAATGCAATGGCATCCATCAGGTTGACAACGCCATCTTCATTGACATCGCCTACAGAAGCAGACAAGGAGTAGAACGCATAATTATTTTCCTTTGCATAAGATTCCGCCGTACTTCCGGTATAGCCGAAAATGGAAACACCAGAATAAGAATGAGCAAGACTTTTACCAATTTCTGTCACGCTGGCAGGAATGGTAATCGAGTTTAAAGAATCACAAACGGAAAATGCCGCATCGCCGATTTTTTTCACTGTGCCCGGAAGAACAACATTTTCTATTTGGTAACAATCTGAAAAGGCATTATTTCCGATTGTGGTTACACCATACGGAATCTGAACATCCTTTACCTTCAGATAGAGATTGAAAGCATAGTCATCAATCGTTGTCAAAGTGCTCGGCAGAACCAATTCGGGGACATCTTGCATCGGTTCATTATAGACAATATGGGTATTAATTTTCTGTGCTGAGAACGGTGCAATTTCTGTAATTCCTTCCCCATAAACCACTTTTTCAATGCTTGGCTGAATCCATTCGATGCCTTTCAGCGTTGCATCATCAGAGATGGATTCTGTTGCACCCTTTCCTTCGATGTACAAAGTTTTTGTATCAAAGTCGAAGTTCCAGGTTACATTTTCACCGCAAGTTCCGCTGGTAATTGCTTCTGAAGCAATGCCCGTTTCATTGTAAATATAGCAAGGATGATTTAAGCAGTAATAATAAGCCGGGCTGTAGCGGTTTGCATTAATTTTGACACGACGATAGGAGTTGCTGCCGGCATCATCACTTGTAAAAATGTTATAGCCGTCCAGCGTTACATTATCTGGAATGTCATAACTCGTTTTTGCAACAAGACCATCTCTGATATCGAAATCTTTTGCATAAAACGCATGATCTCGAATGGTAATTGGTGTAGATGGAAAGTCTACGGTTTCCAGTGCATAGAAGTAAGCAAAAGCTGCTTTTGGAATATCCTGAATACCATTTTCAATGACCAGATGTTTTACAACAGAACGATACTTCATCCAAGGATAATATACGATTTTGTCTAAATAGTAAATGTTACTGATGGTATTGACATAATTATCATGAACATCATCCGGAAGGTCGCCTTTTCCAGAAAGTGTTAAAGTATCGCCTTTTAATACCCAGATGGCATTTCCAAATTCACCAAAGTCTGTTACTCCTTCTTCTGTTGTTACAATTTCATCTGTTGTAGCATCTGACAATACATCATCTGCCAACACAGCGGGTGCAAGTTGCAGAAAGAGAGCCGCAGAACAAAGAATCGCAAGGAATGATTTCTTTTTCATAAGAAAACCCCCTTTATTAGTTAGTCGACCAGAGTGCTACTCTGACCAGAAACATATTTGCCGATTTGAATAGCATCCTGCATATCAATTACATTATCCTGATTCACATCAGCTGCCAATGTACTTATTGCGGGAGAATAATGCTTTTCACCATCAGAATAGGAAAAATCAAAATCATTTATTTTACCAATCAAAACTTGAGTAACATAGGACTGATCTTTTGCGTCTACCACACCATTATGATCAACATCACCTAATGCATAGGTTTCAATCTCAACATAGCCATTAGATATTCTTCTTGTTAAATCAACACTAGTATAGATATCATTTTCACTTTTTGGAGAAAAACCTTTTGCATAGTCTAATTTATAGCGAAGCATTGGTACAGCAGTCGAATCTGTTCGAGCCTTTGCGTTTACCATTGTACGGATAGTGGTACTTTTGCTAGTAATTAAGCTTTTCGGAACGGTGATAGTATAATCTAAATCACAAGATCCATCTGCGTATGGGAAACAAACAAATACATTATTAGTAGCATCACATTCTACATGTGAAGTATCCAAAACAATGTCAAAAATTTCATCAATAGCGTACTGCGGGTTCTTTTGAATTGCCGCTATGTAATGCTTTGTTTTGCACACATCAGTTGTGCTATAAAATGGATTATCAATAACAATTGATTGTTCAGAAACTGCGATTTGTTGCATACCTTCTTCATAGATTTTCACCATATCAGCAGTTTCTTCGAGGGAAAGTCCGCCGTTCAGATAATATTCAGCCACTTCTCTGGTTGTTTCATCTGAAAAGCTGTTTACAAACTGCTGTTCTGCGATTGCCTGTTCATTGAAAATACCATCCTGAAGGGCATTTTCGTCCAAGGCAAATACCTGTGCTGCGGAAATCATAGCAAGTGTCATTGCACTGCCGATAGCAATTGCGGAAGTAAGAATTTTCTTCATGGATAAACTCCTTTCTAATTGTATCAAGTCTTTTCAGCCTTGAAATTTTGGTTTGTTTGTTTACGATTTCATTATATCACAAGGTATCGAAAAAGTCAATAACATCTCATACTTTTTTGGAAAATAAAGTATTTTTGTCGAATGGAAATGAATAGAAAAGAACAAGTTGACATCATAACGATTTCATATTGCGTCCAACAAAAGAAAATAAAAAAGCAGATGACCGGCAAGAAAAAGTCATCTGCTTGTTGTTGAAATGGGAAGAAATTTTACTGTTTCGGTTGGGCTTGAATGGTGCGTTTTTTGACCTGTTCCCGAATCTTCTGAATGATGCAAAACAGCAGGAATGCTGCTAGATTTGCGACAACGACGCTTGCTCCAACAGGGGTATCGAACTGATACGAACCGACCATGCCGACACAGAAGCAAACGACCGATAAAATCGCTGCACAGAGAATGACCAGCGAGAACCGCTTGAACAGCCGCGAACGCATAAAAATGGTATGTGCCAAAGGGTAGTTTCATCTCCACCGTAGTACGAGAATCCTCATTACTGATATCCGGAGTCCATGTTCCATCTTTGCCGGATATATATCCGGCCAAATCCGCATTCTCATCATAGGCCACCACCAGCCAGTTCGTGATGTCTCGCTCGTATTCTTCATCTTTTGCCCAGAAATCCGTCTCAGTAGTTTCATCCGCCTTCGTCATCATCCCTCCGGCCTTCGTCTGCGGCGGGCGTACCGAACGGGATGTCCGCAAAGTGATAGTTACAACACAATGGTTCGGGTCGTCATCCGGGAGATCGCCCCCCCGGTCTTCACCACAAGCCATAAAAAGCCAACAGAGGCAAAGACCAGCGGCGACCGCCGTCAATCGGTTATATATGGTATAGCGTCTCATCATTAGCGATATTTAATAAATCTCTGTTTACAATATGCCATCGTTGATACGAATCACCCAATCCTTCACCTGTATCTTGAAGCAGGCGTACCCCACGATCGTAGGGTCTTCCGGATCGGGACCATCCGGGTTATCCGGATTGTCAGGATTGTCAGGATTATCAGGTCCCGGAGGATCCGGAGGCGTAGGCTTATCCGGACAATCGGGGCATACCTTCGGTGTAAGGAAGAAGATGATAGAATACTCGTCCTGCCGGTCCAGATACTCCTGCGAGGAGATACGGTGCCCCTCCATCTTGGTGAGCAGGAGGTAATCGTTGAGGTTCACGTTCAGCACATCCTTCTCCCATCCGTGGTGACGGATGATGAGACGGTAGTTGCGGCCCGCCATCAGGCGCATGGTGTTCATCTCGGCCACGGCCACGTATTGCCCGCCCACGGTAGCGCCGGGGGGCGGGTCGGCTCCCAACTCCACGTTCTCCGTATAATAAGGCAGGTAGTGGATGGTGGGATCTTGCAGCAGGGAATTGTCGTAATCCATATACCCGTTGTCGGCCACGATCCGGAAGGAGAAGTTGTTCACATCCATGTCCTCACCCATCACGTTTTGCAGCACGACCCGCAGCTTGTTGGTATTCTTGGCGAGGCTGATCACCTTCTCCTCGGGCATGTCGCGCGTCACGGTGAAGGTATCGAGGCTATGCCAAAGCGGGTGCAGCTCGTTGGGCTGTGTCGTATTGGCCTCGCGCAAGGTACGTACCTTGACGTCTTGCGCCCTCTCGACAGCCTGCGACGTCTCGGCAGGGTCGTTCCATGCGTAACTGCCCTTGTCCAGCCCGGCCCAAGTGACTACCTGATAGGTACCCGGCTCCATGTCGAGGGCGATGGAGTTCCGCTCGTCCAGCTCGCTCTTCTCGATCCGCCGCTGGAAGAGGAAGTTTCCTTCTTGGTCGCAGAAGAAGAGCGTAACGAAGTCTACCTCATGCTGGAAAGCGTCGGCGAATTTCATATTATAGTCGTACTTGAAATACAGGCGGAACTCGCAAAGCGGCAGCGAGCCGTCGTGTATCCAATCGCAAGTGTATAGCCCCACGGACAAGGCAGCTATGCCAATCAACTGTTTGCAGGTATGAAATAAACGGTTCATAATCATTTTATTAAGATACACAGTAATCCTCCGCCCGTACTACCGGAAATGGAGGTAAACCATGATGCCCATTATAAGGTTCTTATGATGGGCATCGTAAGGTTGCTTGGATGGGCAGCATAAAGTGCTTACAATGCCCATCGTAAGAATCCCCCGAAGGGTAAAGTTATAGGATAATGTCTTTGTTCGTACGTTTTACCCAATCCTTCACGTAGATAGTCACGTCGATAGTGACATCATCACTCTCATCCGGCGTACCGGGATCATCCTTACCCGGGGTATAAGGTAACGGATCGCCCAAGCCACGAATACCTTTCACATACAACTGGTACACGTTATTGCGTACGATACAGAATTCCATCACGCCCATCAGACCATCGTTTCCGTTATCGTTATGACGGATCCAAAACTTGTGATAGCTTCTTCCGCTTTTGTATAGGGAAACATTATAGTATTGGTATAAATTGCCGATCTGCTCTGAGCTGAATTGAGATACAGGGGTAATATTAGAAGGAAGATGCGAAGCTTGTCTCCTAAAAGCCGCATAAGTCAATTTCTGTTTAAGATCCTCATCAAGAGTTGCTTTACCAGTCAAAATCCCATCCAAATATTCCTTAAACGCGCTTTCTAATCCATTTTGAGAAGACATATCTTGAACCGCCTTCTTCACAGCATTGACATCCGCAGTTATATCGTCCCAACCATCCATAAAGCCTTTCAATAAATTTTTCTTGTCGTTTTCCAAATTGAACGCACGGGCGGCAACGCTCTTCACATCTTTATAAACAAGACGTGACACAGAACCATTACTATTATAATGAGCCGCGGAAAGAAACGTTTTATCACCATTAGGCAAATTCACAGACTTGATCTCCCCATTTTCATAGGAACTCACCTTAAAGTCGTTACTCGGAGTAAATTCAGACTCGAAGATTACACCAGTAGTATAGCCATGTACCTGCGAGTTCAGATCCAACGTATTTTCCTTGGTATAAACAACCGGGTAATATGTCCGACTATCACCACTTACTTCCTGTGTATAGCTTAATCCAGAAGTAGGCATAGACACCATCTTATCCAAGTTATTCAAATCAGTTGAATTGCTCGGATTAAAATAATTAACATATGAATCTTTAAATTGATCCCAAGAAGAACTTTCCCCTTCCGGCAATTTCTTTTCCCGGATCTTCGGATCTAACACATAATTGTACGATCCGGCACCAGTGTCATTATTCCTCCATATCCATTTCTCATCACCTAAATATCGAACAGGATCGTTGGTACCATCTGCCGGCAATACCGCATTAGCACCATAGTTATACTGTACCGTAGGAGAAACTTGCTTAAAAAGATAACTCTCGCCCTTCCACTGATTCACTACCTTATACCTCTTCAACGTGAACGTACCCTTATTCTTTACAGGAGAAGTTCCCGGTATATTAGTCAGATCTAAATTCGAGGAGTATGCCAAATCAATACGAGCGGCTAAACGTTCTACGAACACCGTTGTCTGAGCCGGATTTGTCTCATCCATATTCGCAGCAGAAAGTTCAACGATAGAACTGCCGTTAGAAGGAATAGCACCACTTATCATCTTATGTGTAGACATTACAAAATGATGGTACTCCGCCATATTACTAGCAGGAGTCCACAATGCCCTATCGTTTGCGGCAACTCTATCGCGCAAGTCTGCCAACGTACTAATACCGGTCAACCTTCCTCCCGCATTAATAACGGCAAATACCTGATAATTGCTCTTATCTTGTGTCAGAGGATTCTTCATGGTTACTTTCATCGTAACCTTTCCGTCACCATGACCAGGCTCAGTTCCACCTAAACTCGCATCAATACCTTCCAGATTCGAATAATAACCTTGGCCTGCGATCTGTATACTACTACCATTGTCAGTATTTAGTAACTCTAGCTGATTGCCATCCCCCAAAGACTCTTCATCTGTTGGCATCAAGAATATATTAACATCATATACCATACCCTCCTTAGAGCCGGAAAGCTCACCTAGAGAACCATTACCATCTTCGCCCCAACCGGCTCCCCCCGAATTAGGATTAGAAGGAGTAGGATCTGCTTTCGTTAGCGTTCCTTGCGAAACCGTAGAGACGTTCACCGTCATATAGACCTTCTCGCCATCCTCTTCCGCCCCGGTGTTATTTTTTCCGTTGTCGAGATCATCGGAACAACCGGCCGCCAATAAAAGTGCCGTTGCCATCGCTATGTACCATTTTTTCTTTTTCATAATATTAAAATTTTTGTCTGTTATCTTATCCTATTTTTACTCTTGCCGTTTCTCTGCGATCTGCCTCAAGTTCTCCTCCACCTGCGAGGCCATGGAAGGATTGTCCGACAACTTACCCAGCAGGGCCTCCGCCTCGTCCAAGCGGTTCTCCAGCATGGCGATGGCCGCCTCCGCCAAGGTACGCTCCGCAGAATTGGAAGTCTTCGCCAAATAACGGCGGGCCGATTCCAAGCGACCCGCGTCGATCGCCGTAAGGGCGGCGTTCAGATTCGACACCGGATCCTCCGGATACATACGCACGGCAATCTCGAAGACCTCGCGGTAAGCGTCGCTACCCGGTTCCATCGTCTGCGCCACCTGAAACATCTCGTTTAGACTCAACTGCCTGGGGTCCGAATAGATCAACTCACGGGCCTCCTCTACCGTAAACGAACGGATCGTGTAGCGCACCGCGTAATCCGAATGGCGCAAGGCGGGATAAATATCACGCAAGAGTACCCGATACGAGGCCCCCCCGTTCAACGCCTTCAGCTTCGCCTCGCGGCGGTCGTAATCCTTCGGTTCGTCCGCTCGGATAATGGCCAGCAGCTCCTCCTTGTCCGCAAGCGAGGAGTTCTCCACCCGTTTCTCCAATCCGGCCCAGTCCTCCGGCTCGAAATCCACCGTGAAACGGGCCTGCTCAAAGTGGTAAAGGCCCTTCACATATTCGATCAACGCCTTGGCGCGGTGCTCGGCCAGATAAGTGTTATGCTTATAGGTACCTTCCGGCGATGCGAAACCCTTGATATATACCTCCGTGATGGTAGCGTAAGGATCATCCTTCACCGACGAGACGGTCTCGAGGATCTTGCGCAACTCCGAGGGATTGTCGCGATACTCGGGATATATCTCCGTGCGGTTTACCGGGAAGTCGAGGAAGGCGCTTCCTTCCTTCACACGCTCTTTCACACGCTCTGCCTCCGGCGTGACGTAGGCCAAAAGCGGCCGCAATACCACAGGCTCTGCGATTCGGATCGGGAAAAGCGGTGACTTATCATTACTCAACGCCTCCCAGCCGCAACCGCAAAAATCGGCTACCAGCGACACCTCCGAACGCTCCATCCACTTAACGAAAGGAATGGAGGCATGGTAATCGAACGTCTGCTCCTTCCCATTGTGACGGCGTAAGACAAACTCCCCGTTCGCCGTCGCATCACGCTTGGATCGCTCGTACTGGATCTGGCGGTTGCGCCCGTTCACGATCACGGGAGGCAAAGCCCTTACGCTATCGCCCCGCTCGATCAGCGGCGTACAGACCAAACTCCGGTTGGCAGGTAGCGACAACTCGTCCAACGCTAGTTTCATATCAATTATCAAGCGATCGCCCACATGCTCCACCAACCGCTCCTTCACGACGATGGCGGTAGCCGTCTGCTGCGCCTGTACGGGAATCGTAGTACCCACACAACCGGCCAAACAGGCGATCCCAAGTATCATCCATCCTTGTAGATTCTTCATTTTTCAGTCCTCCATCGATTAAAATTGGTAAATGAGATTGATCGCCGCCTGCGTAGGCCCGAAGTAATGCTTCTTGATCCCTTCTTGCTTGCGGCCGCAATTTGCGCAGGGATACTTGTCCGACTTCAAGTACAGATAGCCCACGCCCACCGTGGCCTCCAAGTTCCAATGGCGAGACAGCAGCCACGAGTATCCATAACTGATACCGGCTCCCGCGCCCCATCCCTGGTGACGCTCGCCCTCTGTACCCAGCCATTTGATATCGGCTACATTATATAATAGGTACGGAGTATGCACGCCGAGGAAATGGCCGTTAAACGTCTCGCAAAACCAATACCTCAACTCCGGGTGCAGACGCAAATGCTTCAGTGAACGGCCATAACTCCCATCATCGTTCTTGCCGCTGAACGGATTCAAGCCTGCCTCCAACTCAAGCGTCCAATGACGGGCGAGATAAACTTCAGCCCCCAAATTAAACGTGGCAGTAGCCCAATAAGAAATATTACTCTTGATCCCAATCATGGAGCCTTTCCCTTCGGCCGGTACCCCCTGCGCTCTCGAAAGAAACGGGACTGCCAACAAGAATAGCATGAAAATCGTCTTCTTCATTCTTTCTTATTCATTATGGTTGTTAATCTTATATCTTCTCACCCTTCTGCCCCCTCAAGACCCAACTTCCTAAAATCAACTAACGGCAAGAATGGCCCGTGGACTTATTTATGGAATAAGGTTTAGCGTTTCAAAAACGTCAGCGGAGAATAAACGTTAAACAACATTTTATTGTCGTTTATATAGTATATCAATAGACCACACGGAACGTTTCAGAAAAACATGTACATGTTTTCCTGAAAAGACGTACATGTTTTTTGGAAAACACGTACATGAAATCCAATAAATATTATGGTGTTTCTATACAGCTGCCAATCAATGGCTTACATATAGGCCTATCCAAACGAGCTTATTGTATTATTTGTTTTTGATATTCAGGAGGAATTTGTAGAGTATAGAAATTCCTCTTTAGTTGAGAGAGTGAATCAATAAAGGTGAATATGGTTCATTTTAAAGACATAGCTTCCCCTAAATTCCTTATTTGGTGAAAAGAACTTGACAATTTTAATGCAGAAAAGTTGTGATAATAAAATATTTATTATGTATTTTTGTGAACTAATAGGGAGAAAGTTACTATTTTAACGCTAAAACTCCTTATTCCATAAATAAGTTCACAAACCATCCATCCTTTTCTCTAAAATCCGATTTACAGAGCCTATCACCTTCATGTTCGCATGAGCCAAACGTGATATATCCAATTCTTCCAGATAAAAACGAGTCGTTTTCTCCGACGAGTGCCCCAACGCCTGGCTGATCAAGGCCATCGGCATATCGCAACGTAAAGCTTCTGATGCCCAGCTATGGCGAACAACATACGACGTAAACGGATTCGGTAACCGTAAAGTTTGCCCAATCCGTTTCAGCCGGGCATTATGCTGAGCCAAGCTACGCTTATACCTCAAATGGTCCGGATTCCCGGGCGGAAGAATCGGGAACAAATACGACGATCCGGTCGCTCGCTGCCGATCCGCATATTTCCGGATCAATTGCAACATACTACTGGTTATCTCCAACCGGATCATACGTCCTGTCTTATGACGGTGATATACCAACTCATTCCCCCGGATATTCTGCCTCGTCAAGTACGCTATATCCACAAAAGGCATCCCGCAAGCCATAAAACTGAATAGGGAAAGATCTATCGATAATTCCACTTGCGGGTCATCCGCCACCTTGATCTGAGCGATTTGCTGGAACAAAGATGCGGGAATCGCACGCCTCGCCGTCATCGCACGCCGGAGTTTCAAATTCTCAAACGGATAATATG
>OKRU01003428.1_pt1 | contig 12632 bp, 12 predicted proteins | sample 1601131 | NCBI WGS metagenome assembly OKRU01 (sample SAMEA3541558, study PRJEB24748) | human gut metagenome | biome: human gut; feature: human-associated habitat; material: faeces | place: China | collected 2012 | reverse complement strand
CGTTTCCTGCCTGAATGCCATGGAACGAATCTTCAAACACGACGCAATTGGCCGGGAGAGTTTCGAAAACCTTGGCTCCAAGCAAAAAGCAATCAGGGTCCGGCTTGGATTTCTGAAACATCTCGGCTGTGAGTATCCGGTCCACCATATTCTTCAATTCAGGATGTGCCGCATACACATTGGCCATTTTCTTCTCGTTCGAGCTGGTCACTATAGCTATTTTCACTCCATGGGCACGAAGGTTCTGCATGAACTCTGCCACTCCCGGCACATATTCATAGCGCATCTCTGTCTCGAAACGGTTCAGGCCTTCTGTAATTTCAGCCTGTTCATGCTCCATTCCCTGAAAATAACGGTCGTAAATCTGCCGCAGCGTCTGTCCCTTGATGATTTTTCCGAATTCCTCGTATTCCGGATGGTATTTCTTTCCCACCTCATTCCAGAAGATGCTGTACTGTGACTCAGTGTCCATCACGACTCCGTCAAAATCAAAAAGTGCTGCTACGCATTTAGTTTTGTCCATTGGTATGTTTAGTTTGATTTAACGGTACAAAGTTCTAAAATATTGCTTCATATTCCTAACTTTGGAAATTAAAATAAACAAACGTACATGAAAGAAAACAATCCGCATATATTGGGAGAAGCCCCTATCGGGAAACTACTGGTGGAATATTCCATTCCTGCCATTATCGGAATGACACTGACTTCCTTGTATAACATCATCGACAGTATTTTCATCGGTCATGGTGTGGGAGCCCTGGCCATCTCCGGTCTGGCCATTACCTTTCCGCTGATGAACCTGCTGGTAGCCTTCTGTACACTGGTGGGCGTAGGAGGTGCCACACTTTCTTCCATCCGACTGGGACAAAAGGATAAAAAGGGAGCAGAAGATATTCTCGGTAACGTAGCCATTCTTTGTGTCATTAATGCCATCTTCTACGGCGGATTGGCATTTATCTTTCTGGAACCGATTCTCTTTTTCTTCGGAGCCAGCGAAGCTACCCTGCCGTATGCCCGCGATTTTATGCAGGTAATATTGTTGGGCAGTCCGATTTCTTATGTCATGATCGGGCTTAACAACATCATGCGTGCCACCGGTTATCCGAAAAAAGCCATGCTTTCTTCCATGCTGACCGTAGGCTGCAACATTATTCTAGCCCCGATTTTCATTTTTGTACTGAACTGGGGAATCCGGGGAGCGGCACTTGCGACCATCTGCTCACAATTCATCGGCATGCTGTGGGTATTGTATCACTTCTACAGCCCGAAAACTTATATCCGGTTTCAACGTCACAGCATGCGGTTGAAACAACACATCATAGCCAATATTTTTGCCATCGGCATGTCGCCCTTCGTCATGAATGTGTGTGCCTGCTGCATCGTAATTTTCATCAACAACCGTCTGCTCAACTATGGAGGTGATATGGCCATCGGTGCATTCGGCATCCTCAACCGTATCCAAATGCTCTTTGTCATGATTGTAATGGGTATCACCATGGGAATGCAGCCCATCACGGGATACAACTACGGTGCACAGCATTTCGACCGCGTAAAAAGAACCTTGAAACTGGGAATCACGGCAGGATGTATCATTACCACCTTAGGGTTTATAATCGGTGAGCTGTTTCCCGGCGTATTTGTCGGCATGTTCACCGACAACCACGAACTGACTGATGAAGCGACACTAGCCCTGAGAATTGGTATTCTGTCCTTCCCAGTGGTAGGTGCACAGATTGTCATCACCCAGTTCTTTCAGTCCATCGGAAAGGCCCGGATTTCCATCTTCTTGTCTCTTTCCCGCCAGCTGCTCTTCCTTCTTCCGGGACTGGCTTTTCTCCCACCCTTCTATGGCGTGGAAGGTGTATGGTTCAGCATGCCGTTATCCGATGCCTTGGCCTTTGCCGTGGCAGCTTTGATGCTGGCATACCACTATAAGAAAAAGATGTCAGGCACTGATTTACGGACAGCTTAAAAACTTTCTGAGAAAAGAAGAGCCAGATTCAGCACAGATACAATCACTGCCATGGTGTAAAGCACAAAACTGCTCCACCGGGAGTTGGCATATTGCCCCATGACCCGTTTAGAGGAGGTCAACCCTACCTGCAAGAAAATGGTAAACGGAAGCTGAATGCTCAGTATCATTTGTGAGATGATCAATCCTTGGAAAGGATTCTCGATGAACAGAATGACAACCAGTGCAATTCCCAATGAAAGTAGAATTCCTACACGAGAGTGCACATCCTTTACATGGTAGGATTCACCAAACATGCCGGCAAAAATGGAACCGGCAGCCATCCCGCTTGTCACAGTGGAAGAGATACCTGCCATCAGCAAGGCAAGAGCAAAGATAGTAGCAGCCTGATTGCCCAGCAAAGGCTCCAACAAGCTCTTGGCCTGCTGCAACTCTTCTACTCCGATATGATTGGCAAAGAAGGTAGCCGCAGCCAGCAAAATCATCGCACTGTTGATGGCCCAGCCTACTCCCATAGAGAACAGGGTGTCATAGAATTCATATTTTAATAATTTACGGATAGAAGCATCGTCCTTCTTGTTGTATTCCCAGCTCTGTACCACTTCCGAGTGCAAGAACAAGTTATGAGGCATCACCACGGCCCCCAGCACACTCATTATCACCAACAGACTACCCTCGGGAATAGAAGGCGTCACCCACGAACGGGCAGCCAAAGGCCAGTCTATATCAACCAGGAAAAGTTCATAGAGAAATGACAGTCCTATTACCGACACAAATGCAATAATAGAGCGCTCAATCCGCTTGTAGGAATTGGTAAACAGCATGATTGTGACAAAGAAAGCAGTGAGAAGGGAACCCCAGATAATAGGAATATCGAATAACATTTCCAAGGCAATGGCTCCTCCCAAAATCTCAGCCAGAGAAGTGGAGATAGATGCCAATACGGCTGTTCCCAAGATAGGACGTGACACCCATTTCGGTGTATATTTAGTAGCAGCTTCGCTCAAGCACAGTCCGGTAACAATTCCCAAGTGAGCCACATTATGCTGCAACACGATGAGCATAATAGTAGACAAGGTAATCACCCACAACAAGGAATAGCCAAAGTCTGCTCCTGCCGCAAAATTAGAAGCCCAGTTGCCCGGATCTATAAAACCAACGGTCACAAGCAAACCGGGACCAATATATTTAAAGAAATCCAGTCCACCAAGATAACGCTGGTGGTCCTTACGTCGTAATTCTTTGATGAAATTCCACATACCTATAAAGCTGTTTTAATAAATAAAAACACACTTAGCCGATAGAATGTTCACACAAAGAGTAAAGAAATTTGTAATTAGTTCAATTTTAAATCTGCCCAACCTGCGGCACGATACCATGAGATAGACTGTTTGTAATAATCATTCCAATTATTCCAAGAAATATTATCAGGCACGTAATCATTAATCTCCTTCGGAATATACATACCGATTCCACAAAAACGGGTTTCATCAACCCTAAAACTAGAGTTAGAAGGATTTGGAATACACTCTTTAGCTATTACTGCCTCATTCAATACAGTTTGTATAGAAGCAATAGCCTCGTTTAAATCTGTTTCTGCCACTCCGCTTTTTCCTCCCAACTCTCGAAAGAAATCAAGTACATCATAGGAAAAATATTTATAACTATTCACTCCATACTGCTGTACGTTCTGCATGGACACAGAAGAAAGCGCATCCTCCCACTCTGAAAGTTTTGCCTTTACTGCACTGGCCAGATTTTCCATTTGGCTACAATCCATCACTGCGCATGTACCCCACAAGTTATTCGTCTTATTAAAAGACATAAACTCATGACAAACAGCAGAATAGTCTATATTTTCAGTATACAAATAAGGAAGAATCTGATCATACGGGAATCCATACACCGGGGTCTCCATTACGGAAGCAATACAATGTGAAGTTACGTCTTTCAATTCATAGCCCACCTCTGCATTACCCATCATACAGGCATCAAACAGCACGAAATCCAATTTTTCCGAGAAACTTTTCTTCAACACATTGGCCAAATCAGGAATATCTATATTGTAACCACCGTCATCACCAAAGGCTTTTGATTGCACAGAATTACCCTTCATCCATCCCGTGGCATGCGAACCTAAAATAAGACCATAACTATCAGAAGGAGCGATCTTCTGCATATCAGTAAACACCTCCTCCATCACGGCCGGATCGGTTGCAATCTGACTGTTCATGGTATACTCTTTTTTCTGAGCTACATGGCAGACCGCATCAAAAGTCAGCTCTGCACCTGTCAAAGCTGCTACATTATTAATATTGCCGCGTCCATCGGCATAGAAGCTCATTAAAGTTGGATAACCTAAGGGAGTATCATCCGTATAAGGACGATAAAACACCAGCAAAGCGCATGATTCTTTCATGTTACCCAATGCGGCATACATATCGATTACGTTATCACGTAAATAAGTATCTAATGAACCTGCCTTGTTATTCGAAATCAGATATGCGAGCACCGTACGCCCGGAGCGTTTCGCAGGCTGTTGTTCCGGAATTTCATTGGAACAGGCGGCCAGTACGATCACCAACAGGGTGTAAAGCCATTTCTTCATCTGCATTATTCAAAATCAGGCTTTTCAAACTTAAATTCCGCATTCACATCCTGAAGGAACAATGAACCACCCTTGGTATATTTTTCCTTCAGCTTCTTCAGTTCCTTCTGCACGTTTTTCTTTTTACGGCTGAAAAACATGAAGCAAGTACGGTTCTTACCATTCTGTTTCTGCTCCAGATAGTCCTTCAACTGGATGCTATACAGCGCACGGCCAATAAGCATTCCCTTATCGTCTACAGCCGCACTGTCCAGATACTGCACGTCTGTGAAATACACTAATGAGTCAGTAAATGAAGCAGACACACCAGCCAGATACACTCCATATTTATTCTTATCTTTCGGCTGCTTACTGAATGCGGAAGCAGCAAATACCATCATTAACAGAAAACAAAAAAACTTTGTATAACGCATAATTCATCAATTTATGGGGGCAAAAGTACACAATTATGCGTAAAAACCGAAAGAAGACATATAAATTAACAAAGAAAAAGCCTTTCTACATACAAAAAGAGATGTATCAAGGTCTGAGCTAACCTTCATACATCTCTTCTGTTTTTTTTGGAAATCAATCTCTACCTTATCCCAAATAAGATTTGAGCAGCTTACTACGAGAATTTTGTCTTAATCTTCTAATTGCCTTTTCCTTAATCTGACGAACACGCTCACGTGTGAGCCCAAACTTGTCGCCGATTTCTTCCAACGTCATTTCCTGCGTGTTAATACCGAAAAACATCTGGATAATATCCTTTTCTCTTTCGGTTAGCGTAGAAAGTGCTCTGTCAATTTCCCTCGAAAGTGATTCATTTACCAAGGAGCGATCGGCCATAGGAGAATCATCGTTCACCAGCACGTCCAGCAGACTGTTGTCCTCTCCTTCCACAAAAGGAGCATCCACTGAAATGTGACGACCGGAAACCTTCAGCGTATCCGAAATCTTGTCTACCGGGATTTCCAGCTCATCGGCCAGCTCTTCCGGTGAAGGACGACGCTCGTTTTCCTGCTCAAACTTGGAAAACGCCTTGCTGATTTTATTCAGTGAACCTACCTGGTTCAACGGCAAACGCACAATACGCGACTGTTCAGCCAGTGCCTGAAGAATAGACTGACGAATCCACCAAACGGCGTAACTGATAAACTTGAATCCACGAGTTTCATCAAATTTCTCAGCAGCTTTAATCAAGCCCAGGTTACCTTCGTTAATCAAGTCAGGCAAGCTCAATCCCTGGTTCTGATACTGTTTGGCCACAGACACCACAAATCGCAAATTAGCACGCGTAAGCTTCTCCAAAGCAATACGGTCACCCTTACGGATACGTTGAGCGAGTTCTACCTCCTCTTCTACAGTAATCAAATCTTCACGACCGATTTCCTGCAAATACTTATCCAAAGAAGCACTCTCTCGGTTAGTGATACTTTTAGTAATCTTTAACTGTCTCATTCTATATAAAATGATTTGGGTACAAAAGTACAAAATTAATTTGATTTAGGTGGCAGATTTGCAAAGAAAGAATCTATAATTTTCTTAAACAGACGGGCCTGCTCTCTTTTTGTCAACCGCCATTCTTAAATGACAACAGACAAAACAAGTCAATTGTTCATCTCCCACCCATATTATCGGAGAAAGAAAAAAACATCAAAAAGGCGTTTCCGAAAAATCGGAACGCCTTTTCTTTCCAAATCTTTTTACCTTACAGTAATATCTTTTATTCAGCTTGCGACAAATCTACCGCATAATTGGCACGTCTTCCTGAAGGATAAACTCCCGTCATGAACAGTACCTGATCGGGTGACTGAGAAGCTGCTTTCATTACATTTTCCAAATCTTGCACGGTGCGCAACTGCTTGCCGTTGGCTTTCAGAATAATGAAACCTTTGCGGATGCCGCTGTCTTTCATTCTTCCGTTATCAATACCGGTCACTTCAACCCCATAACCCAAGTTCAACTGTTTTTTCAGTTCATTAGGTACGGCGCGGAAGGCTGCTCCCAGAAGTTCCATATCTGCCTGTTTTACCACTTTAGTAGTTCCCTGAGAGTTTTTCAACGTGATGGTAAAGGTCTTTTCTTTCTTGTCACGCAATACGGTGATCTTCACTTTGTCACCCGGACGATACTTAGCCAATGTTCCCTGAAGGTCGGCCATGGTCTTCACGGTCTTGTCATTCAACTTCAGGATGACATCGTTCTTCTGCAAGAATCCATCGGCAGAACCGCCTTCGGTTACTTCTACTACCTGTACACCTTCGGTAGCTCCCAGTTCCTTCTGTTCTTTTCTGATTTCATCCGGATAAACTTCGTTACCCATGTCACGACCGGCGATGCCCAGCAAAGCACGCTGTACGGTACCATATTGTTTCAAATCGGTTACCACTTTGGTCATGATACTTACCGGAATAGCAAAACCGTATCCTGAATAAGCACCTGTTGGAGAATACAGCATGGCATTGATACCTACCAGTTCACCTTTCGCATTAACCAATGCACCACCACTGTTACCCTGATTGATAGCCGCATCGGTCTGGATGAAAGATTCTACCTGATTAGCTCCCAATCCACGAGACTTCGCACTTACCACACCGGCAGTCACTGTAGAACCCAAGTTGAACGGGTTACCTACTGCCAATACCCACTCACCTACTTTCAGGTTATCTGAATTTCCTACCACGATAGCCGGGAAGTCATCTCCTTCAATCTTTACAAGTGCCAGGTCAGTAGTCGGGTCAGTACCGATGACACGACCTTTCATTTCGCGTCCGTCGTGCAACTTCACGTTGATTTCATCCGCTCCGTCAATCACATGGTTGTTCGTTACGATGTAACCATCCTTTGAGATGATGACACCCGAACCGAAACCTCTCTGTTCCGGAGTCTGTACTTGCTGCTGGCGTCCTCTACCGTCACCGAAGAAGAAGTCAAAAATATCCGGTTGTCCCTGAATAGTCTGTATCTTACTGCGCTGGATAGACATGATATGTACGACGGAATTCAACGTACTCTCTGCCGCTTTAGTCAAGTCTACCGGCTGCATGCTGGAAGCATCGAACGCTGCAGTACGCAAAGGAGATGCCGTTTCAAAACTTTCATAAAAAGAAGTATTATCCTGATTTTTCTCCATCATGGCATACGCTGTAACCCCTGCCACTCCGGCACTCAAAGCAACGACTGCCACAGAACCAACCGCAAACTTAGTTGTTGTTTTCATACCTTCTATTGTTTTAAATGTTAATTTCGACGTTGTTTTAACTTTTCATTTGCTAAAGTAGAACAAAATCCATACGATTGTACTCTTACCCTATTCTTTTTTCCGTCTTTTAACAATGAAAACAAGGGCATTAACCGCAGTTAACTGGCATATCTGACAAATTTACATTCATTACCAGTGGAATAGTGACAACGCTGACAATTCGTCCGGCCCGTTCTGACAGTTCTCCGAAACACCCGAATCAAAAGAATCCTGACAATTATAGCACAAATTCCGTTTATTTGCGTACCTTTGCACGAAGAAAGCAGTCGGTCGGTCTGTCGCTGGTACATTATTATAATGGTAAAAGAGGAAAGTCCGGGCAACGCAGAGCATCCTACTTCCTAACAGAAAGCTGTCCGTAAGGGTAGAGTAATGCAGAAGAAAATAACCGCCTCCACCCGGAGGTAAGGGTGAGAAGGTAGGGTAAGAGCCTACCAGCCGTATAGCGATATGCGGGCTGTGCATCTTAGGAGTTGTAAGGTCATGTAAACCGGCATTAACGAGGGTTGCTCGCCCCACGTCGGAGGGTGGACCGCTAGAGCCTGTCGGTGACGGCAGGAGTAGATAAATGACAGACTCCCCTGCTTGCAGGGTGACAGAACCCGGCTTATAGACCGGCTGCTTTCTTTTTCATTAAAATCAATCCACCATGAACGCACGACTCAAATCACTGATTCACTTTCTGGACGACGGTATCTGGCGCATCCGGGAAGAGGAAGTTTCTCACCTCCAATGGAAAGCATACACCTGTCTCAAAATTATTTATTTATCCATCAACCAGTTTATCAATGACCGTATTGTGGTGCGTGCATCAGCGCTGACCTACAGCACCCTGCTTTCCATCATCCCCATCTTAGCTCTTCTTTTTGCTATTGCCAGGGGATTCGGTTTTGATACCCTGATTGAATCACAGTTCCGCAGTGGGGTAACAGGCGCACAGGCTGAACTTGTCATCAGCTGGATTAATTCCTATCTGGAACATGCACAAAGCGGCATCTTTATCGGTGTAGGCCTCATCATGCTGTTGGGTACCGTCCTGCTGCTGATTGACAACATCGAACGTAGCTTTAATGCTATCTGGCAAGTAAAGAAGCCACGCGGTCTGTTTCGGCAGATTACCGACTATTCTTCTTTGATTCTGCTGCTTCCCGTACTGCTTGTGGTTTCCAGCGGTCTGTCCATTTTCATGAGCACCTACGTCAAGGAACTGCAAAACTTCATGGTACTGGCCCCGGTTCTGAAATTTTTCGTCCGCCTCATCCCATACGCCCTTATCTGGGGAATGTTTATCGGACTTTACACCTTCATGCCCAACACCAAGGTAAAACTGGCGCATGCCTGGCTACCGGGTATTCTGGCAGGAAGTGCTTTTCAGGCCTTCCAGTATTTCTACATCAACAGCCAGATATGGGTTTCTAACTACAATGCCATTTACGGAAGCTTTGCCGCTATTCCTCTGTTCCTTTTGTGGACACAAATATCCTGGAGTATCTGTCTGTTCGGAGCCGAAATGAGCTACATCAGCCAGAACATATCCACCTTTAACTTCGGAAAGGAAACAGCTAATATCAGCCGGCGGTTCCACGACTTTTTCTGTACCATCATTCTGAGCTCTATCTGCAAACGGTTCGCCACCGGCGGCCGACCTTATACGGCAGAAGCACTGAGCAAAGAACACAAGATTCCAATCCGTCTGACAAAAAGTATTCTGTATGAGTTGCAGGATATGCGACTGATTTATGAGGCTGGTGCCGACGGAGAGGAAAAATCCCGCGATCCTCAATACCTCCCTGGAATCGACATCCACCAGTTAAGTGTAGGCACCCTCCTCAGCCAACTGGATGCCAACGGAGCGGAGGATTTCAAAATTGACCCGGGACATTATTCTACAGCCTGGCAAACCCTAATACAGGCCCGCAAAGAATTTACAGAAAAAAGCAGTGAGGTGCTGCTCAAAGACCTATAAGAAAAACGCAAGGCGCAGCTTTCGGAAATCGCTCCAGAAAACTGCGCCTTGAAGTTATATAACTGAAAGTATCACTCTGTAAGCTGCATCATGCGGCTCAGGTACTTACCGATAATATCGAATTCGATATTTACCACACTACCCACCTTGATTGTATGGAAATTGGTATGCTCGTAAGTATAAGGAATAATTGCTACCTGGAACGTATCCGATGTAGGATTGCAGACTGTCAGGCTGACACCGTTCACCGTGACAGAACCTTTATCTACCGTGAAGTATCCGCGTTTTGCCATCTCCTTGTCGAAGTTATACTTAAAGGTGAAATACCAGCTTCCCTGCGCATCATCAACCGCCGTACAAACTGCAGTCTGGTCCACATGTCCCTGCACGATATGGCCGTCCAGTCGTCCGTTCATCATCATGCTGCGTTCCACATTCACCTTGTCGCCTACAGCCAGCAGACCGATATTAGATCGTTCAATGGTTTCCTTCATGGCCGTTACCGTATAAGTACCGTTCTGAATGCTGACTACCGTCAGACATACTCCGTTATGTGATACACTCTGGTCAATCTTCAGCTCATCCACAAACGAACATTTCAATGTCAGGTGCAGGTTTTCCTGATCCTTTACCACCTTCACGACTTCTGCATATTCCTCTACTATTCCAGAAAACATAATCTTATGGTTTTAAAAATATAAACTGTGTCATTTCTTTTTCGACTCGGGAATCGGGCTGCTCCATACGGTTTCTCCGCCGGAAGATACGACCGAAATCACTCCACCTGCGTAATCTTCAATGTAGCTGTTGCCTTTCACCAACATGTCTTCCGCCATGTGAATGGCCTTTTCCGGGGTCTTGATAGAAAACCCCTTATTGTCGCTCGAACTGCCGTCCGAGAAATAAATATCATACGTTGTCATGTTTCTTCATTTTCTTAATTGCAGGCGCAAATATATCAAATTCCTCATAATACCCGCAACAGATATACAAAAAATTTCCTGCAAGAAAAATGCATAAAAAAAGAGAAAACAACCTGCGTTGCTTTCTCCTGCGAGCGGAAAACGAGACTCGAACTCGCGACCCTAACCTTGGCAAGGTTATGCTCTACCAACTGAGCTATTTCCGCAAAATTTCAAAACTAAATGGAGCGGAAAACGAGACTCGAACTCGCGACCCTAACCTTGGCAAGGTTATGCTCTACCAACTGAGCTATTTCCGCAAAATGTAGTGCCCAGAACAGGACTCGAACCTGCATGCCTCTCGACACACGCACCTGAAACGTGCGCGTCTACCATTCCGCCACCTGGGCATTACGGCCTTTCGACCTTCGCGCAACAAACGCTGGAGCGGAAAACGAGACTCGAACTCGCGACCCTAACCTTGGCAAGGTTATGCTCTACCAACTGAGCTATTTCCGCATTTTCGGTGAAGGAAATGAGACTCGAACTCACACGACATAACTGTCACCACCCCCTCAAAGTGGCGCGTCTACCAATTCCGCCATTCCTCCAAAAAGAAAAAGAAAAGAATTGTTTTCGTGGTGCCCAGAACAGGACTCGAACCTGCATGCCTCTCGACACACGCACCTGAAACGTGCGCGTCTACCATTCCGCCACCTGGGCATTGCTTTTTCGCGCAACTCTTTTCTTTTGCTGAGCGGAAAACGAGACTCGAACTCGCGACCCTAACCTTGGCAAGGTTATGCTCTACCAACTGAGCTATTTCCGCATTGTTTCTACAACCGTTCATCATTTTCCCGATTGCGAGTGCAAAGGTAGTCCTTTTTTCGAAACTACCAAAATTATCGACTATCTTTTTTTGAAAAAAGTGACAAATTCCTTTTCTTCCAACAACAAATCCACCTCCACTAAAAATACAAATATATCTATATCAGAGACTTCTTATCAGTATTATAGTATTTTTTACCCGCTCATCATAATTAAGAAAGCCCTGCCTCTCAAAAAAAGAAACAGGGCTTTCTTATCATAATATAATTATAACCGACATTAATTTGCTGCAGCTACAATCTTATCAACTTCCATACATGCCTTTCTTAATGACTCTTCATTTCCATCATAGGTAATGCAAATAACTCCACTGGCATTAGCTAACAAGAAATAGAATTTTCTAAAAATAAACCAACTAGAAGCCATTTCATAACCTACAGACTGAATAGATTTTTTATTTAAAGTAAGCACGACTGTATGTCCTGGAAGAAGACCCCACAAAATCGTTTTCTTGGTAATCTCCACAATACGCATATTTGTAACAATAATATACGCCCGGAAACGCACTCCTAATATCAGCCAAATAATTCGAACAACTGCAGCAATTAAACGCATAATTGGATTAGGCGAATCATTATAAGCATCACCTTCAATTTGTTGCAATACTTCTTCCCCTTCAAGTAATGAAAATTCTTTCAGTTTTACCATAGCTTTTATAATTTAAAATTAAACAGATATTCGCAAATATATAAATTATATTATCAAATCAAAAGAAATTCTTGTATTTTTTCTAGTTTTTCCCACTTCAACACACAAGGACGTTTGACTGAAAACGTACTTGCGTTTCAAACCAAACGTCCTTGTGTTTTAACTCAAACGCACTTGCGTTTGAATCAAAACGAGGCTGTCTCAAAATAAACTTGAGATGGCCTCTGTTGTTTCATTTCAGATTGAAGTCATTTGGATTTCTCTCAAAAGATGAGTTTATAAACTTACTTTTGAAGATTTCATCCTTTCAAACTGTTTTTTTCGTTGCCATAAGCCTCCTAAGAGGCTGCTTTTGCAAGATTATGTGCAATGGCCAGCAGGCCGAACTCAATTTCAACCTTCTT
>OKRU01003425.1_pt1 | contig 12646 bp, 6 predicted proteins | sample 1601131 | NCBI WGS metagenome assembly OKRU01 (sample SAMEA3541558, study PRJEB24748) | human gut metagenome | biome: human gut; feature: human-associated habitat; material: faeces | place: China | collected 2012 | reverse complement strand
CGCACCTTCTTTTACCATATCGGCAGTCACAAAATGAGGTTTTCCCAAAGCAACGATCAGTATATCGGCTTGTAACGTCATTTCTTTTATATTTTGCGTACGGCTATGACAGATCGTCACCGTACAATCTGCATATTTATCTTTACGCCGGGGCGCTGGTTCCAAATGCCACGATGGTCAGTCCAATGATCACCGATGGCACCCGCAACAGCTTCGCCACGGAAGAACTTCCTTCCACAAAAAAATCGGCTCCTTTTACCAGAAGCACAAAACCAACTACTAATAAAATATACTCCATCTTCTTATGTCTCCTTCTTGCAGCCATTCCGCAAAATCGCTGCTTCTTTCGAGTATAAAAAAACAGCCACATTCTGTCAAGGCTTTCCCCGCTGTTTTCCATTTGCCCGGAAACGGAATTCCGGTTTTCCCGTTGCATCACGGACCCTCGAAGCTGTCCATGGGAAATGTACCTGCCTCTGAAGCCAGAGCAGCGCCAATAAGTTTGGAAACGCCATCAAGCCATTCCAGATATCAGACAGCTTCCACACAGCTTCCAGCCTTGTCAGGCCGCCAAGCACAATGCATACAGAATACAAATAGAAATACCACTGATAGATCCGTTCTGTTCTCCCCATCGTTTCCACCACCTCCAATATCGCCTCCAGCGTCTGCCTCCCCAGATAAAACCAGGCAATCATGGTCGCAAAGGAAAACACCAGCATGGCCAGCGCGATCAGCCACTCTCCCATTTTCCCGCACACCGCTCCAAAGCTCCAGGCTGCCAGGGCTGCTCCGTCCAGATGCGCCGCGCAAAGTCCTGCTGCCCCACCACTGCTGCATAAGATCACCAGCGCCGTCATGGTGCAGATCACAATGGTATCAAAAAATACCTCAAAAATTGCCCACATTCCCTGAATTTCTTCTGTACCATATCCACATTGCCCACCTGCTCCATTCACTGCCAGATGTTTCTCCTCTTTCGCCTCCCCATGAAGCCCGGCCAGACTTCCCAGTCCCGCTTCATTAGAAAACACGCCCCTGGCGATTCCATACCGGACTGCCTGGCGGATTCCATAACCACCCACGCCACCTGCTACAGACCTGGGTAAAAGCGCATACCGGAACACCTCTGCCAACACCATTGGAATCCTTTCATAAGAAGTAAGGATCACCACCCCTGCGCACACCACATACACCGTTGAAGCCAATGGAATCAGCCGCTCTGTCACACGCATGATCCGCTCATTTCCACCGGCTAATACCGCCACAGTCAGTCCTCCCACAGCCAATGTTCCCACAGCAGCCGGAACCCCAAAGGTAAACTTAAGCGTCTGCACTGCTCCATTAGATTGGACCATCCCGCCCATGCCAAGGGATGCAAGCAGACAAAAAAAGCCGTACACTGCCCCCAGCCACGGAGTTTTTAATCCTTTTGCCAGGTAAGTCACCGCACCTCCGATCCATCTTCCTTTCTTATTCCGGTAACGGTAATGGATTCCCAGCCACACCTCCGCATATCCGGTCATCATTCCCAAAAGCGCCGAGATCCACATCCAGAAAACAGCTCCCGGACCACCTGCTTTCAAAGCTGTTGCCACTCCCACGATATTTCCTGTTCCAATGGTAGCTGCCAGTGCCGTACATGCCGTCTGAAAACCCGAATTCCGGTCTCCCTTTCCGATTGTCTCACTCCACCAGACCTTCCATGCAAATATCTGAAAGCCCTTCGATTTTCCTGTATACAGTATCCCTGTTCCCAGCATCAGTATCAACAATCCTGGTCCCCACACCAGCCGGTGAACTCTCTCCAACAGCTCTCCAGCTATCTCCATGATCTCCAACGCAGCTCCCGTTTCCATCCAGCCTCCGCCAATCCATCATTCCTCTTTTCTACGTTCTATTCCCTTCCTTTCCATTTCTTTCACTTTTTTAATTTTTTTAAACTTTTTTATTTTTTGGAATTTTCACGTTTTTTCTGCATGATACAATAATTCCAAAGATTCCAAAATCAAACATACAGAAGCATTCCTGTGCTGTCTTTTTAAGATACCAAAATGGTAAAGAAAAAGGAACGATACCGAAGTACCGCCCCTCTTCTTTCATTTAATTATAAGTTTTCCATGCTTTGAAAATCTTATTTTTTAATTTTAACTCTTTTTGCTTTGCTCATTGCACTGATCAGTTTTCCTTTGATCGTTGCAATCTTGTAGTAATAAGTCTTACCTGCCTTCAGACCCTTCTTGTTTGTAACAGAAGTTGCATTCTTTCTGGTAGTAGCTACTTTTTTGTAACCGCTGTTCTTCTTGGTAGAACGATATACAACAACTTTTGCACCTTTTACTTTCTTCCAGCTCAGTTTTGCGTTCTTAGATCCGGCTGTTGCTTTCTGGATCTTCGGAGCTTTTGCAAGTTTCACTGCTACAGCTGCACCGGCTTTGCTTACAACCTTGCCGTCTTTGGAAACTGCCACTGCGTAGTAAGAAGCACCTTTGACTGCTTTTTTATCTTTTACGGTCGTTTTGCCTGCTGCGGTTGTACCAACCTTGGTTGCTTTGCCCTTTACTACACGGTATACATCGTAAGATGCTGCATCTTTTACTGCTTCTACCGTTACATTTACAACCACACCTGTTTTGGTAACTTTTGCTTTTGCTGCTTTTACCTTCGGTGCATCCAGAGCAACTGCAGGAGTCTCTGCCTTCTTCAGGGCTGCCTGTGCATTTCTAAGTGCCAGTGTCAGGCTTTCCAGGGTTGCTTTATCTGCATCTGCCGGAGCATTTTTCAGTGCCTTGTAAGCTGCATCAAATACTTTCCAGCTTGCTTCTTCATAATCTTTCTGTCCTGCATCTGCAATCGCTGCTGCGTCTTTCAGTGTGTTGGCTGCGTTTTCTTTTGCTTTTTCCAGATCAGCTTTTTCCTGAAGTACCAGAGCATCTTTTGCATCATTCAGATCTTTGATTGCCTTTTCAAGTTCTGCTACGGTTACTCCGTCTTTGCCCGGAACATCTTTCACTGCTTTATATACTTTCACTGCATTATTATAAGATGCTACTGTATATTTGTTACCATTTGCCATCAGATCATCATAAACAGCTGTCAGCAGACTGTTCAGTTCTTCTTTCTTGGCAGCAACTTTGGTCTTCAGACCTTTCTTCGCATCATTGATTGCTTTGACTGCGTCTTCAATTTCGGTCTTTGATGCATCTGTCTTGTCTTTCAGTGTATTTGCTTTTGCCAGAGCATTTTTCAGAGGTGCGTAGCTTTCTTCTGTATAATCAGCTTCCACAATATCTTTGACAGAATCAATTGCTGTTTTCAGTTCTGCTTTGTCTTCTGCGGATGCTTTGTTTGTTGTAACAGTCAGTGTGATCTCTTTTGTGCTTGTCTTGGTTGCATCAGATGCCAGAGTTGCCGTTACTTTTACTTTTGCTGTACCTGCTGCTGTCACTGTCACTGCATTGTCTTTTACAGTTGCACCTGTTGTACCTGCGTCTGTTACTGTGTAGGTATAGTTTACAGTTCCGTCATGTCCTTCTACCTTGCAGTCACCGGTTACCTGTGCTTTTGCACTCAGTGTTACAGTCTTGCTGTCTGCTACGCCAAGATCAATCGTCTGATCTGCAACACCTGTGATCTCGCCAACTACACAGGAGCAAACAATTTTTGCAGTTTTCGGGAATGTCTTGGTAACGGTCATGGTCTTTCCGTCTGCCGCAATCGTAACGGTTGCATCATCTACGCTTGGTTTGCTGATGTCGGTAAATTTGAATCCGGAACGAGCCGTGTATACGGTTGTTGCCGTGTATACCGTCTCTCCTGCAAACTTGGCATCTTTTTCAAGAGCAGTACCGTTTGCTGACCATGTTGTCACTGCTGTGTATGGAATTGCAGAAATATCAGCATCTGGTGCCACCTTTTCCAGAGCGGCCTTGATCTCATCATAAGATTTTGTCAGACCTTCTGAATAATCGGTGCCTTTGTAAAGTTTGATATCTGCAATCTTACCATCTACCTGATCCAGTGTGGAGTATTTAACACCGTTTCCATCTGCCTCGTGGTTTGTACTCTTTTCAGTATTGTATCCGATTGTAAAGATACTGGATGCATAAGATTTAAATACAACCTGGTATCCATCTGATGCATTTACTCTTCCCGGTGTAGCTTCACCAGCTTTTCCATCTACATAAAGCTGCATATTTGTTCCGGTATATACCAGTGCGATATCATGCCACTCTCCCCAGAAGGTATCGGCATCATATTTATACTGTACCTCCGGCCATTTACCTTGTGCATCGCAGCAGTACAGGATCACGCGGTCGTTTGCACCGTCTACCTGGATACCATACTGAGAATCCATCTTACCAAGGATGTTTACAACTTCATCAGTTTTATTCTTCAGTTTTACTTTTGTGCGAAGAACCATCGGTGTATCGCCGGATACATCAAATTTATCATTGTTTGCTCCGTTGTTCGGTGCAGTCAGTCTTCCCTGGAATGCCAATACGCCGCCATCTTCAACGACCGTTGTCGGAACGTCATCTTTCACTTCCAGTGTAGCCGGTTTCGCAGACTGGTCTTCCATTGCAACATAGCTTGGTACTACTGCAGTTTCTCCGGCTACCGGTGCTGTATAAGAAAGCCTCGGTGCTGTGATCACAGAATCTTCGGTAACTGGCGGAGCCGGTGTTTCAGCTTTTTTCAGATTTTCAATTGCATTTTTCAGTGCATCTGCAATTTTCTGAACATCCTCATCTTTTGTCTCATCGGTAACAGCGTTTGCTGCATCCCAGGCTTCTTTGAATGTCTTGTAAGAATCCTCGGTATATTTATCAGCAGATTCTACTTTTTCTGCATCTGCAAGTGCTGCTGCCAGAGCTTTGCGTGCTTCTGATTCTACAGGAACTGCATCTTTTTCACCGATCACGCCGAATTCTGCTGCGTTAATGAACATATTCGCCTCAGCACCGGCTGTCTTGGTAACTTCAACTTTTACATCTGTGACATTTGCGTATTCTGTGCCAAATTCTAATGTTTTCTCAACAAAGTTCTGATCTGCACCTTCTGCATCTTTCTTTACATAAGTCCATGCAGCATCACCTTCTACCGTTCCTGCCAGAGTCCAGTTTGCACCATTGTCTGTGGATACAAAAACTTTGCATTCAGAAATCGCACCATTTGCAATGTTTCCTTCTTTATCATAATGATTTCTCGGTATGTAAGTAAATGCTTTCACCTTTGTGGCTTTTGCCAGTGTAATGGTATATGTATTATTACCGGTCAGTTTTCCGTCTGCATAAGTTGCCTTTGGTTTGGATGAATCGCTCCAGTTTGTATGCCAGTAAGTATTGACATTGCCATCCAGTGCATTATTTATTGCACCATCTTCGCTTTTTGTTTCAACACTGTCGGCCTTACCAGTCAGCCCTTCCAGTTTTCCGTACTCTTTATCTGATGGTTTTGTTGTCTCTGCCGGTACGCTGAATGTATGTGTCAGAACCATAGTCTTTCCATTTTCAGAGACTTCAGCATCTACATTTACATCTGTTTCCCCTACTTTAATGGTAGCTGGTATATCAGAAAATTTATATCCATCCTCAGCTGTAAGTGTAACTTTCAGAATATAATCTTTTCCTGCTTCAAATTCTGTTACCGGTACACTTTCACTGTCTGTCCACTCCGTCTTAATGGTATAACCTTGTTCATCTGTAGCTGTTACATCTTTCGGAGTCTCACCTTTCGCTGGTGCAACGGCAGTAATTGCAGGTGCTGTAATATCCCAATCTTTAGAAACTTCAGACTCTTCTTTGCCAGTTACACCAAATTCAGCTGCATTGATAAATTTATTATCATTAGATGTTACTTCACCTTTTGTACTCAAAACTTCGAACTTGATATTTGTAACACCCTCTACCGGCTTATCAAAAGTAATGGTTCTCTTCACATCACTGTCTGTGTAGGTCCATTCTCCGCTTTCTCCTGCTTTTGTCCAGGTTTTTCCATCGTCAGTGGATATATGTACATTACATTTTGTAATATAACCATTACCTGTAACCGTACCATCCGCTTTTGTTCTTGGAATATAAGTAACTGCACTTACGGTATAAGTGGTATCTAACTTGACATAATAATTATTGTTCTGATTCTGTGTCGGATCTTCCTGATTCAAAATCACATTGTTGGATGGATTGTACTGTGAATGCCAGAAAGTAGTTTTGTCACCATCTGTTGCTTTTTCAGCCGGTCCATTACCATTTTTTTCACCCTGTGTTTCTATGCTGTCAGCTGTTCCTGTCAGAGCACTTGCTGGTAAAGCTGTATACTCTTCTGTCGGTGGAATTTCCTTATCTTCACCAAAGGTATGTGTCAAGGTCATGGTGTTTCCGTCATCAGAAACAACTGCATTTACTTCCACATTTTCTTCTCCGACTTTAATGGTAGCCGGTTTACTCTCTTCAGTAAATTTATAACCTGCCTTTGCAGTAAGAGTAGCTGTCAGTGTATATGCTTTATCTTCTTCAAATGTTGTAACTGCATCACCCTTGGAATCGGTCCATGCAGTTGCAACAGTATAATTCGGTGCTGCATTTTCATTGGCTGCTTCTGCGTCAATATTCAAAATTTGAGTTCTGTTCTCCAGAGATGCCATAACTGTATCGTAAGATGCATCTGATGCAATTGCATCACCGCCGCTGTAAAATGCAACATCTGCAAATTTTCCATTATAGACTCCCTTATAGCTTCCATCGCTGTTTTGTTTTGCAACATTATATCCCATTGTAAAGGTACTGTTATCAAAACTAGACCATTTTGCTGCAGACGGTCTTCCGCTTGTCACAGAACCTTCTTTTCCATCTACAAACAGCTTCATACTGCTTCCTGTATAAACAGCTACTACTTCATGCCATTTGCCCCAAAAATCATCAGGAACTGCAAAGTTTACTTCTGGCCATGAATTATCACTGTTGCATGAATAAAACGCAATTTTACTGCTATTTATCTGAATACCGTACTGGTTATCCATTTTACCCATCAGGTATGTGTCACTGGAATCAACAGCATCCGTTTTCATACGGAATTTCATAACCATCGGTGTATCACCAGTCACACTGAGTTTGCTGTTATTTTCTCCATCATTTGCTGCTGTGATCTGACCTGAAAATGCCTGGATATCGTTTCCGTCATTGTCAGCATCCTTTGTAACTGCCACATTCTCTGATGTCAGGGTTGCCGGATTTTCTGCCGTATCCTTAAACACCTGTGCTGTTGTACTATGATCCAGAGTTACTGCATCATCTGTGCTCTCCCCTGCAACCGGTGCTGTTGCAGAAATATTTGGTGCTGCAAGGTTAACTCTGCTGTCTGTTGCTTCTTCTGAAGCTGCAAGAGCACTCAATGCTCCAAGTCCGGATACCGGTGCACTTGTCACAACCATAGTACCTACCAGTAATCCTGCTAAAACCTGTTTGAATTTCATACGTTTTTACCTTTTCCTTTCATAAATATTTATGGCAGACATCTGTATCGCTGTCTGCTTCTCCCTGTGGTAACTGCTGTTACTGCACTGTGAAACATCTCATGCTGTTCCACTCTTATTTTATTCCAAGACTTCTTCGCCTCAAAACTAGGTATAGTATACTATACTTTTTATTCTATTTCAAGTCTTTTTGTAACTTATCACCAGTTTTATTACCAATATTGCGTTTCTGTTTTATTATTTGTGCTGCTTTTTTAATTATTTTCTGCTATTTCCTGCATTTTTCGTGCATATCAAAACCATTTTTTTGAGAATTCTTTTGCTGCACAGGTATATCAAAAGCAGGTGTATCAGCTTTATATCGCTGATACACCTGCCTGCCGAACATCACACCGTTTTAACGTAAGTTACTCGATCGGATCGGTTTCGATGATGAATTTGACGTTGCTGTCCACACCGGATGCTTTTCCGCTGAAAGTATCGTATGTACACTCGTCAGAGCTGAGTGCTTTGATACGGTCGATCACCGTGAGCAGATCATCTTCTACGGTTTCTTTGAGTTTCTTGGTGCCTTTTTCTTCGAATTCAGAAGTTCCGTCTGCCAGTTCTTTTGCTCCGTCTGCCAGCTGGCTGATACCGTCCGCTACCTGTCCGCTTGCAGTCTGCAAAGTGCCGGCTCCGGTGAAGAGTTCATCTGTTCCTGAAAGCAGGGTTGCCGAACCGTCTGTCAGTGCTGCATTGTTGGATACCAGTGTGGAGGCTCCTGCCGAGAGCTGTGTGGAAAGCTGAGATACACCGCTTGCCAGCTGTTTGGTTCCTTTCTGCAGTGTCTTGACCCCTGCATTCAGTACCGGTGCGTTCTGTTTCAGTTCTTTTGCTCCGGATGTAAGCTGATCGTTGTATGAGCCAAGTGAATCGAATCCGCTCAGCAGACTTGCGATTCCGGCTCCCGCACTCGGAAGAGATGCAGTCTGTGTTTTCAGAGTCTTTACATTTCCGGCAAGTGTATCGATTGCAGCATCCAGTCCCTGCATGCCTGTATTCAGTACTTTGACACTGGTTGTCAGCTGTGTCATCGGTGCTTCCGGAATGCTCACACCGGAAAGTGTTGCCAGTTTTGTCTGCATGCCATCCAGTTTTGTGCTCATCTGTCCAGCTGCACTCTGAAGGGTCTCAAGGCTGGTCTTCATATTCTGAAGTGTTGCAGTCAGTGATGCCGTGTCGATACCCGGCATGCTGATTTCGACATCCGGTGCCGTTACCTGATCTACCGCTGTCACGCCAGTAGTATCTGCAGATACGGCGGTATCCACTTTGGATACGCTCGGCAGATTTGATTTTGCAGCGGTCAGAGAATTTACCAGATCTGTATTGCCGGCTGCCTGTGCTGCTGCAATCGCTGTATCAAGAGCGGCTCTTGCACTCTCAATCTGACCATTCGCCGTGTCAATCTGACCATTTGCCGCTGCCACCTGGCTGTTTGCACTTTCAACTGCAGAATTCACAGAGGATTTTGCTGCATCGAGTTTGCTGTTGCGGTCTGCAATCTGTGCATTGACATTCTGAACGGATGTGCCCATTGCTGTTGCGATCGCAGTCTGTGCCTGTGTCTGTAAAGTAGTAAGGGCAGTGCTGATTGTCTGAAGCTGTGCTGCCAGTGACTGTCCGTCTGCCATCAGCTGTGCTGCCGGTGCTTTGATGGAGCTGTCTACTGCACCTGAAAGTTCTTTGCCCTCTGTAATCAGTTCACTTCCTGTCTGAGCAAGTCCGTTAACCTGTGATGCCAGTCCGGACAGACTTTCAAGAGAACTCTCAAGCTGTGCCGTTCCGGCTGCCAGAGCAGAAGAAGCCGCCTTGAGATCTTCCTGTGTACTGCCTTCTCCGTCCATTGCGGCATACATCTGATCGATCGCTGTGCTCACCTGTGAAAGACCTGTTGTCAACGGTTTCAGTGCTTTTGCACCGTCTGCCAGTTTCTTTTCACCTGCGATGTAAGAAGTCACACCGTCTGCCAGTGTGGAGGTTCCTTTTGTATAGGTCTGTACACCGGATACGATGCTGTTTACACCATTTTTGTATTCTGTTACTTTTCCGGTCATAACACCCTTGCTTCCGAGATATTTCTGGATACCCTGATTCAGCTGTTCTGCACCCTGTGTATACGCGTTGATTCCGCTGTCCAGCTGTTTTGCACCGCCGTTCAACTGATCGATACCATCCTTTAAGGTCTGGATTCCGTCATCAAACTCTCCGTATTTCTCATTCAGAGTATCTGCACCGTCAGACAGCTCTTTGGAACCATCAACCAGTTTCAGTGCAGCATCCTCGAGATCATCTAGGGCATCTGTCAGCTCATCGGTATCCGAGATGCTGTCCACATCCAGCTGTTTTAAAATGTCTGTCATTGCTACGGTGAAGGTGGAGTCCATCTCGAAATCCGTTACATCCGCTGTAATCTCCAGACTCTCCGGAAGTGTGATATCTTTTTCCTGATCTTTGGAAAGGTTCAGGCTTTCTTTTAAACCTGGCATTGCCACACCGATCACAATATTTCTGCTTCCATCGGATACCACTTTTCCATTGTCGATCACAATGTTGGAGAAATGTTCATCCGGAAGGATCATTCCGGTCACCATAACAAATGGATTATAAATATTTTCTGTCTTGCCGTCGATTTTTGTTGTTGTTTTTGCTTTGTTTTCATAATTTACCTGAATCTTCAGCTTTCCGCTCTTGCCGACCAGATCATTTGGATCTGTTTCTACACCATCCAGAAAATATTTAAGCTTTACAGATACCGGAAGTTCTTTGCTTGTAGTACCCTGATAATAAATATCGGAACCGTCTGCCTGCCAGCTCATGGAGTCACCGCTTCCGGTGTAAGTTTCATCGCCCTTTACATTCTCGATATCCTGCAGATCGGATTTGTCTTTTATCGTACTGTCACCATTGCTGTTTTTCAACCAGTTTGATACGGTAACGTCTGTCGTATTTCCGGATGCATCCGCATTGACATAAACGGTTTCTTCTTTTGATACATCTGCGGCAGCTGCACTTACCGGCACACCACCCATTACAGCAGCCATTCCCACTGCAATTCCTCTATAAACAACTTTTTTTGTATTTACATTTTTTCTGATTTTTTTTGCCATGATCTATTACCTCCTGCTGCCGCCTCTTCTGCGACATTTTCTAAGCCAGCTCCTCTTTTCACGTGACATTATATGCTTTGCGGCTTTTATATTTCATTAGTCACTATTGAGATGATGTATAATTTTTCGACACATTTACGGAAGTGTACAATTTTTTTACATCGCCGCTTCCTTTGCCTATTTTTCTTCTTTCTAAGAAGTAGTATAGTAGAAAGAAGTTAAGAATACTATAGGGTTTGTTTGTGTTTTTTTCTCATAAATAAAAAAGAAGGTGATATTTTGAATACACAGGACGTAACACGCTCCGTTATCCGTCTGGAACTTGCAAGAGCTTTTCGCGGTATGGAAAGTAATCCAAAACGAACGCTCCGCAAACTAGCAGATCTCGGAAAAGTATGTGCCAGAGGATCGGTGCAAAAAGAAATATTCGGCATTTTTCAGCAGTGTCTCAGATATAAAGACAGTCCTTATTTTTCTGTTATGCAGAATCTCGTCAGAAATGTATCGGCAGAAAATCTGACTACTTTCGGTATGAACCTCGGTTACAACAGCTGGACGGACGGTGCAAAAAAAATCCGTGCAAAAAAGGATAAGGAAGGCATCTTAACTTCCTGGATCCAGATACTGGATCTCTCAGAAGGCGAATGGACAGCTGAAAACCTCAATGCTTTTATTGATTTTTGGAAAACATATGGTGTCTGCACTTATGCTCTCCTTCCATCTGCTTCCTTTTCAGAGAACACATTTCTGCCGGAGGTATTTCAAAAGCAGAATGACTGTGCATTCTTATGGTTTCTTCCGAATGTAGATTCTTTCTGTATCAATCTGGATGACTATAAAGATGTGCAGAATGTAATGCCCATCTTCAAAATGGAAGCTCTAATGGAATCTGAAATCCATCAGATATTAAGTGCCCGCAAAAAACTTTATGGCGTTTATCAGCTATATAATGAACAGAATGCCCGGGAATGTATTTCACGGAAAAGTCTGGGGCTTCTGTCTTCTTTTGGCACACCATTTCTGTTTTTTTTATCAGAAGACAGAAAAAGCGACACCAGCAGTGTCGCTTCCAGATTTGCCGTGGATACCCGCATGAAGCAGGCATATCCGTTTTTAGCTGTTGATTTTTATTCTGATATCACACGGATCAATGAGATTATTTCAGGTGATCCGCTCCCGATTCATATCACAGAACGGATGAATCGGCTGCTTTCTTCTGTTTAACTTCCAGAATCTTTTTCGCCCCCAGGGAAATTGTCTCATCCAGCTGTCGGACAAATTCTCTGGGCTGCATAATATTCTCATCCATTACCCAGCGGATAATCGCCATCAAAAAAGCATCTCCGAAAAACCGCAGAAAAAAAGCTTCTTCTTTTCCGGCACCCATGATCTGATCCGCAAGATACTTCAGATATGGATCCATCACTTCTGAAAAATATTCCTGGAAAGAATTCTGTCCTTCCATCTTCAATGCCACACGGTAAAAATCTCTTTCCTGATATAGATAATCGCAGATATCTTCCAGAAGCTGCAATGCATCTTTATATTCCTCCAGATGGATATTGCTCACAAATTCTGTATAAAAGATCCAGTTGATCAGATCGTACTTGTCTTTGAAATGATAATAAAAACTGTTGCGATTCATACCGCATGCTCCGCATATATCGGAAATGCTGATCTTGGAAAGCTTTTTTTCTTTCATCAGAGCTTTCATCGCCGCTGCCATCGCATTCCTTGTGATATTGGAATCTGCCATTTTCTCACCTCATAAACACACTTTTCCTGTATCTTATACCATCCTTCCAAAAGGTGCAAGCAACTTTTTTCCATTTTATTGCATTTTTTTCACTTTTCTTCTATACTGAATGAAACAAAACACTATCTGTAATATCGGGCACAGGTCGAAGGACTTCCTGCCAAAATCGTAAGAATGCAACTGAAATCGGAAAGGATTATATATGAAAAAATATCATTTATTTTTGCTGCGATCTGGTTCAGGTTGTTTCCGATGGCGGCAAAC
>OKRU01003424.1_pt1 | contig 12648 bp, 9 predicted proteins | sample 1601131 | NCBI WGS metagenome assembly OKRU01 (sample SAMEA3541558, study PRJEB24748) | human gut metagenome | biome: human gut; feature: human-associated habitat; material: faeces | place: China | collected 2012 | reverse complement strand
TGGTTGACGAAGTTAAGATGGGTTGTGTAATCCAGGCAGCTCAGGGACAGAACGTAGCTCGTCAGGCCTCCATCAAGGCTGGTTTACCAATCGAGGTTCCGGCAATCACAATTAACGTAGTTTGTGGTTCTGGTCTTAAGTGTGTAAACGATGCTGCAACAATGATTATGGCCGGTGAGGCTGATATCGTTGTAGCAGGTGGTATGGAGAACATGTCTATGGCTCCTTACGCTATGACAAAGGCTCGTTTCGGATACAGAATGAACAATGCAACAATCATTGATACAATGGTTAACGATGCATTAACAGATGCATTCAACCACTACCATATGATGATCACCGCTGAGAACGTATGTGACAAGTATGGTATCACAAGAGAAGAACTTGATGAGTTCTCTGCAAACAGCCAGCAGAAGTGCGAGGCAGCTGTCGCAGCAGGCAAGTTTGATGACGAGATCGTTCCTGTACCTGTAAAGGTTAAGAAGGAAATGGTTGATTTCGTAAAGGATGAGGGACCTCGTCCAGGAACAACAGTCGAGACTCTTTCCAAGTTACGTTGCTGCTCTGGTAAGGAAGGCGGACTGGTTACAGCTGGTAACGCTTCCGGAATCAACGATGGTGCAGCAGCAATCGTTGTTATGAGCGAAGAGAAGGCTAAGGAACTTGGTGTTAAGCCTATGGCTACATGGGTGGCTGGAGCACTCGGTGGAGTTGATCCTGCAATCATGGGTGTAGGACCGGTTGCTTCTACAAGAAAGGTTCTTGCTAAGACAGGACTTACGATTGATGATATGGATCTGATCGAGGCTAACGAGGCATTCGCTGCTCAGTCTATCGCAGTAGCAAGAGACCTTAAGTTCGATATGTCTAAGGTTAACGTAAACGGTGGTGCAATCGCACTTGGACATCCGGTTGGAGCTTCAGGATGCCGTATTCTTGTTACACTGTTACACGAGATGCAGAAGAGAGGATCTAACAGAGGTCTTGCTACACTGTGTATCGGTGGTGGAATGGGCTGCTCTACAATCGTTGAGAAATACTAATTATTTGCCATAGAAATACATAGGGGGTGCTTAGGCATCCCCTTGAAATGTAATATAAATATTTATTTTAGGAGGAACTTAAAATGAAGGTTGGAGTTATCGGTGCTGGTACAATGGGCCAGGGAATCGCTAAGGCATTCGCGCAGGTAGACGGATATGAAGTTGCACTCTGCGACATCAAGCAGGAGTGGGCTGAAGGCGGAAAGGACAAGATTGCTAAGGGTTATGCAAGACTTGTTGCTAAAGAGAAAATGACACAGGAGAAGGTTGATGCAATCCTTGCTAAGATCACTCCAGGTTTAAAGGAAGACCTCTGCAAAGACTGCGATCTTATCGTTGAGGCTGCTTTCGAAAATATGGAAGTTAAGAAGACAACATTCGCTGAGTTAGACAAGATTGCTAAGCCAGAGTGCATCTTCGCTTCTAATACATCTTCACTCTCTATCACAGAGATCGGAAACGGACTTACTCGTCCAATGATCGGAATGCATTTCTTCAATCCTGCTGACCGTATGAAGTTAGTAGAGGTTATCGCCGGTGTGAATACACCTGTTGAGACTGTTGAGGCAATCAAGAAGATCGCTGAGGAAATCGGAAAGACTCCGGTACAGGTTAACGAGGCTGCTGGTTTCGTAGTTAACCGTATCTTAATCCCAATGATCAACGAAGCTGCTTTCATCAAGATGGAAGGTGTTTCTGATATCGCTGGTATCGATGCAGCTATGAAGCTCGGTGCTAACCATCCAATGGGACCATTAGAGTTAGGTGACTTCATCGGTCTTGATATCTGTCTTGCAATCATGGATGTTCTCTACAATGAGACAGGTGACAGCAAGTATCGTGCTTGCCCACTCATCCGTAAGATGGTTCGTGGTGGAAACCTTGGCGTTAAGTCTGGTAAGGGATTCTACGTATACAACGCAGATCGTACTAAGACAGCTATTGATGCCAACTAAGAAATAGAATAAATTTTAAAATAAGGAGTGTTAAAATCATGGATTTTACTTTAGACAAGAAACATGAGATGGCTCGCGGTCTTTTCAGAGACTTCGCTGAGACAGAAGTAAAACCTCTTGCACAGGAGACTGACGAGACAGAGCAGTTCCCGGCTGAGACTGTTGCAAAGATGGGCAAATATGGATTCATGGGAATCCCGGTACCAAAGGAGTACGGCGGACAGGGATGTGATCCTCTTACATACGTTATGTGTGTAGAAGAGTTATCAAAGGTTTGCGGAACTACAGGTGTTATCGTTTCTGCACATACCTCCCTTTGCATTGATCCGATTATGACATACGGTACAGAAGAGCAGAAGCAGAAGTATGTTGCTCCACTTGCCAAGGGCGAGAAGATCGGTGCTTTCGGTCTTACAGAGCCTGGTGCAGGTACAGATGCACAGGGATGTCAGACAAAGGCTGTATTGGATGGAGATGAGTGGGTTCTTAACGGATCCAAGTGCTTCATCACAAACGGTAAGGTCGCAGATGTATACATTATCATTGCAATCACAAGCATTACCGAGGATAAGAGAGGCAGAAAGAAGAAGAACTTCTCCGCATTTATCGTAGAGAAGGGTGCTCCTGGATTTTCATTCGGAACCAAGGAGAAGAAGATGGGTATCCGTGGATCATCTACATACGAGCTGATCTTCGAGGATTGCAGAATTCCTAAGGATGCATTACTCGGACCGGAAGGAAGAGGATTCCCTATCGCTATGCACACTCTTGATGGTGGACGTATCGGTATCGCTGCTCAGGCACTTGGTATCGCAGAGGGCGCTTTAGACCGTTGTATCGCATATACAAAGGAGAGAAAGCAGTTCGGCCGTTCCATCGCACAGCAGCAGAATACACAGTTCAAGCTTGCTGATATGGCAGCAAGAATTGAAGCTGCCCAGCTTCTTGTTTACAAGGCAGCTATGGCTAAGGCTACACAGAAGACCTATTCTGTAGAAGCAGCTAAGGCTAAGTTATTCGCAGCTGAGACCGCTATGGCTGTTACAACAGAAGTTGTTCAGTTATTCGGTGGATACGGATATATCCGTGAGTACGACGTAGAGCGTATGATGCGTGATGCTAAGATCACAGAGATCTACGAGGGAACTTCAGAAGTTCAGCGTATGGTTATCTCTGGAGCATTATTAAGATAATTCGTGATTGTTCAGTACCTTCACAATCACGAGCGCAAGTCCATTAAGAATTCGCTTCGCGAATGGGACTTGCTTTTGTAGACGATAGTTTTTTATACGATATAAGCGGTGCCGCTTATATCTGATCCGTATCATTAAGACAATTCGTTATACAAAAGAACAAGAATGAAGAAAAGGAGATAATAATACATGAATATCGTAGTATGTATTAAACAGGTTCCTGATACCAAGGGTGGAGTTAAGTTCAACCCGGATGGAACACTTGATAGAGCAGCAATGCTTGCCATCATGAACCCAGATGATAAGGCTGGTCTTGAGGCAGCACTTAGAATTAAGGATCAGAATGGTGCAAAGGTTACCGTTCTTACAATGGGTCTTCCAAAGGCTGATGCAGTTCTTCGTGAGGCTATGGCTATGGGCGCTGACGATGCAATCCTCGTAACAGACCGCGTTTTAGGTGGAGCTGATACATGGGCTACATCTACAACAATCGCCGGAGCACTTCGTAACCTTGATTACGATCTGATTATCACAGGACGTCAGGCTATCGACGGTGATACCGCACAGGTTGGACCACAGATCGCTGAGCACCTTGGACTTCCGGTAATCTCTTATGCAGAGGATATCAAGGTTGAGGGCGATTCTGTTATTGTTAAGCGTCAGTATGAGGACAGATATCATGAGATCAAGGCTAAGATGCCTTGCCTGATCACTGCTCTTTCTGAGTTAAACGAGCCTAGATATATGACTCCGGGCGGAATCTTCGATGCATGCGACAAAGAAGTAACCGTATGGGGCAGAGCTGATCTTAAGGATGTTGATGATTCGAACCTTGGTCTTAAGGGATCTCCAACAAAGATCGCTAAGGCATCTGATAAGGTACCTAAGGGAGCAGGAGAGAAAGTAAACCTTGACCCAGCAGAGTCTGTAAACTATCTGATCGGTAAGTTCAAAGAGAAACATATTATCTAACATTATATAGAAAAGTGGTGAAAAAAATGGGTTTAGAAGAATATAAGGGCGTATATATCTACGCACAGCAGGTAGACAATGAGCTTAGCTCAATCGCTTTCGAGTTAATCGGAAAGGCAAAAGAATTAGCAGCTGATTTAGGTACAGATGTAACAGCAGTTCTTCTGGGATCTAACGTTAAGGGATTAGCTGATGAATTAGGCGAGTATGGCGCAGACAAGGTTATCGTTGTAGATAATCCTGAACTTGAGACATATCGTACAGAGCCATATGCACAGGCTCTTGCAGCAGTCATCAATGAGTACAAGCCAGAAATTATGTTAGTTGGTGCAACAGCAATCGGTCGTGACCTTGGTCCTACCGTATCTGCAAGAGTTGCTACAGGACTTACTGCTGACTGTACAAAGCTTGAGATTGGTGATTTCCCGATCAATGCAGTTCCTGGTAAGGAAGATGAGCAGAAGCACAACCAGTTACTGATGACTCGTCCTGCATTCGGTGGTAACACAATCGCTACAATCGCCTGCCCGGACAACCGTCCTCAGATGGCTACTGTTCGTCCTGGTGTTATGCAGAAGCTTCCTAAGGAGGCTGGACGCAAGGCTGAGGTTATCGAGTACGCTGCTCCAATCGAGAAGAATGATCGTTTCGTAGAGATCCTTAACGTAGTTAAGGCTGTAGGAAATGTTGAGAACATCATGGATGCTAAGGTTCTTGTATCCGGTGGTCGTGGAGTTGGAAGCAAAGAGAACTTCCAGATGCTTCAGGATCTCGCTGATGTATTCGGCGGAATGGTAAGCTGCTCACGTGCCGTTGTTGAGAATGGCTGGTTAGCACAGGATTATCAGGTAGGACAGACAGGTAAGACTGTTCGTCCACAGATCTACTTTGCAATCGGTATCTCAGGAGCAATCCAGCACGTTGCAGGTATGGAAGAGTCTGATCTCATCATCGCAATCAACAAGGATGAGGATGCTCCAATCTTCGATGTAGCTGATTACGGTATCGTTGGAGATCTGAACAAGATCGTTCCACAGCTTACAGCAGCTTTAAAGGCTGAGATGGGCAAGTAATTCGTCTGTCTGATATAAGCAGAAGTATTGAAGACCGTTGCGGTTTGACCGCAGCGGTCTTTTTGTGTCCTGTTAGACTTGACCATTCGTGCTTATGGGTGTAAACTATTAAGGCTGATGGTTACCTTAAGGAACCAATCAGCAAATACAATAACATATTTTTACATGGACGAATGTTCGCATGTGAAAGAGGGACGGACTTAAAGAGAAGCCGTCACCTGGAATAGGAGGAAGAAATGCGTAACACGAAGACAGCGGAGCTGGTTCTGACAGCTCTATTTGCAGCAATCATCATCATTATGGCGTTTACCCCGCTTGGGTACATACCGCTGGTGGTCATTAATGCAACCATTATTCACATCCCGGTTATCCTGGGAGCACTGTTCTGCGGACCGAAGAAGGGCGGGTTCCTTGGATTCATCTTTGGACTCACCAGTTTTATCAAGAACACCGTAATGCCGTCATCTTTGTCAGCATTCGTATTTTCACCGGTACTTGCAGCAAGCATGGTTGGAACAAGCGGAATTTTTAAGAGTGCATTCATCTGTTTTGTACCGAGAATTCTTGTGGGAATCCTGCCATATTATGTTTACCTTGGAGTAAGGAAAGCTGTGACATCAGAGAACAAGAAGGTTTGGTCGACCGTACTCAATGTACTGATCGGACTTTTCCTGATTGTAGGATGCCGCGCTTTTATCAATAAAGTATTTGCAGAAAATCCACTGTCGGCAGCCGTTGTTGTTGCAATCAGTGTGATCGTAGGTGTTGTTGTATTCGCAGTTTTGGAAGTGTTTACATTGAAGAAAAGCGGCAGCGTATCTGCATTCATCTATGCGGGCGTGGTCGGTGCGATGACCAACACAATTCTTGTTATGGGCGGAATCTTTGTATTATACAAGGATGCTTACGCCAATGCACTCAGCATTGACGCTGGTGCGGTTCTTGGTGTCATCGGTGGAGTCATTAGCTTCAACGGTGTGATCGAGGCAATTGTTGCGGCAATTATCGTTGCAGCACTCGGTGTGGCATTAAGCAAGATCAAGCCGATCCGTCAAGCGTAAGAATGCTTATTTCGGCGCGAAAGCGCAATATTATAGAAAACGGTAACTGTTCATAAACGATGGAATGGTTACCAAAGAATGTGGCGAAAGCGCCACATAATATCATGGGAGGAATGGACATGCTGAGGGGAAAATGCGTTGTTCTTGGAGTGACAGGCAGCATTGCGGCATACAAGATTGCCAATCTGGCAAGTGCTTTGGTGAAGCTGCATGCGGATGTCAACGTCATTATGACAAAGAATGCGACCAATTTCATTAATCCAATTACGTTTGAGACGCTGACGGGCAACAAATGTCTTGTCGATACGTTCGACCGGAATTTTCAGTTCAATGTGGAACATGTTGCGTTAGCCAAGCGTGCGGATATTTTTCTGGTAGCACCGGCTTCTGCCAATGTGATCGGCAAGATCGCGGGCGGTATCGCGGACGATATGCTGACAACGACCATTATGGCCTGTAAGGCACCGAAGCTGATCTCACCTGCTATGAATACGAATATGTTTGAGAATCCGATCGTGCAGGATAACCTGAAGAAACTGAGAAGCTACGGCTACGAAGTGATTCAGCCGGCGAGCGGATATCTCGCTTGCGGTGATACCGGAGCAGGCAAAATGCCGGAACCGGAGACACTGCTTGCATATATTCTGCGAACGATTGCCTGTGAGAAGGATATGGTGGGCAAAAAGGTGTTGGTGACTGCGGGACCAACCCAGGAGCCTGTCGATCCGGTGCGTTTCATAACGAACCATTCTACGGGTAAGATGGGCTATGCCATCGCAGAGAACTGCATGCGGCGGGGCGCAGAGGTTACATTGGTCTCCGGACCGGTACAGATTGCGTCTCCGTTGTGTGTCAGACTGATTCCCGTGGTTACGGCAGCAGATATGGCATCTGCGGTCAAGGAATGTTACAAGGAGCAGGATATTATCATAAAGACTGCCGCTGTGGCGGATTATCGTCCGGCGCATCCGGCGGATGAGAAAGTCAAGAAGAAAGATGCCGAGTCCGTGCTTGAACTTGAACGCACAGAGGACATCTTAGCTTACCTCGGTGCACACCGAAGAGACGGACAGTTTATCTGCGGTTTTTCGATGGAGACAGAGAACATGCTTGAAAACTCCCGCGCAAAGCTTGCAAAGAAGAATGTTGACATGATCGTTGCCAACAATCTGAAAGTGGCGGGCGCAGGCTTTGGAACGGACACGAACGTCGTGACAATCATTACGAAGGACGACAACAGACAGCTTGAACGGATGAGCAAGGCTGCGGTTGCCGCATCAATCGTCGATGAAATCTTGAAGAAAATGTAAAACAGATAAGTCAGAAGAGATAAGAACCGGTTCATACATTTTATATGTAGACCGGTTTTTTTGTGGAATCGAATAATTTTATAGATTTATCGTAAATTATTTAATTGCTTTGCACAAAGCTGGAGAATATAATATTAATATGTGGATACAATTGGCAGTATTGTGCACAGTGTAGAAGGGGGATCATGATGGGGAAGGAGAAAAGAAAGAGTGCGCATTCCGGAAAGAAGCATAATATGGAAGAATTCTACCGGAAGCTGGATGTGAAAAATAAACTTAAGTATGCATTCGGAACAGTGATTGCGACGTTTATGATTGCCATTACAGTAGCGTTTGTGTCAATCATCATTATGAATGTGAATACAAAGCGGTTTTATGCGCAGGCATACACAAACAGTGTGCGCCAGATGGAAATACGTAAGGATGTGCAGATGACGGGAAAGAATATACTTCGGGCGCTGACTGCTACAAATTCCGGACAGTCAGGGGCGTATTTGAATTCTGCGGATAAATCTGCCGATAATATGAGCAAAAATGTTAAGCTGCTGATGGAGTCTTATCCGGATCAGCAGGCGTTAGAGGAATTACAAACTGATTTGGCTGCATTTGAGGATGCAAGAAGCCGGATTATGGAATATGCACAGGCTGGCAATACACAACAGGCTATTGGACTTTTTAATAGTGACTATAATACGGCAACGGAGAATTTACAGAAGGTGCTGGTCAACATTGGACACGAATCCACAGAGGATGCACAGCAGCAATATAGAGCTGCGCGGGTAGCAGGCAGCATTAGCCTGATTGTCATGATTATTCTGGCAGCCATCAGTTTTGTTTTTGCGATACGTATCCGTGCTGCCATCACCGCAAATATGCTCAAGCCAATCAAGGAGATACAGAAGGCTTCAGCAGATCTGAAAGCCGGCAATCTTGATGTGCAGATCACTTATGAATCTCCGGATGAATTGGGACAGCTTGCGAGAGATTTTAAGGAGGCATGTGCAACCCTCAATGAGATGGTAAAAGATACCGGAGAACTGCTTGGACAGATGGCAGATGGTAATTTTTCGATATCCGAGGAAAACAAGAGCAAGTATGTCGGAACCTTTGAGGATCAGTTCCTATCTATGCATCAGCTTGGCTGTCAGATGAGTGATACCTTGCAGCAGATTAATACTGCATCGGAACAGGTTGCGTATGGATCCGGACAACTTTCAACCGGAGCGCAGGCTCTTGCGGAAGGTGCGACGGATCAGGCAGGAGCGGTCGAGGAGCTTACAGCTACCGTCGAGAATATTTCGGAAGAGGCCCAAAGCAATGCAAAGGCTGCTGAGAACTCCTATAAGAGTGTAAGGGAGGCTGCTGAACATGCCGGACAAAGCCGTGCGGATCTCCAACAGCTCACAGAGGCTATGCACCGTATTGATACAACTTCCAAAGAAATCCAGCATATTCTGGGCTCTATAGAGGATATTGCGGAACAGACAAATCTTCTGTCACTGAACGCTTCAATTGAAGCAGCCCGTGCGGGAGAGGCTGGAAGAGGATTTGCAGTAGTTGCGGAGCAGATAGGAAAACTTGCCGGGGATAGCGCGAAGGCGGCTGTTAATACGAGAGATCTTCTCAGCAAGGCTTTGCAGGAAGTAGAGAATGGTAATGCAATCACTGAGAAGACGGTTGAGGCATTGAATCAGATCCTTGAGATGATGAATCAATTCGCGGAGGCTGCCAAGGGAACAAGCGATACCTCGCGTAAACAGGCAGAAATGTTGAATCAGGTAGAACTTGGAATTGAGCAGATTTCAACCGTTGTCCAGAATAACTCTGCTTCGGCAGAAGAGACGTCCGCAACGAGCGAGCAGCTTTCTGCACAGTCAGAGGAACTTAAGAGACTTGTCAGCAGGTTTCAACTGATGATATCTGAGAAATCGGATCCTGCGGACGAGGAAAGTTCTGTACAGAGATAAGCAAGATATCGAAAACAGTGAGGAAAAAACAGACAAGTTGAACGAAATGAGAACCGATACATACATCTTCATGTATGCCGGTTCTTATTTTTTCTTGCAAAAAAGCGCAAATGTGCGTAACATAATATACAAGTTGAGTACAAGCGCACAAGTGTAGGTACAAGTGAGGGATTGTATGGCAGTAAATGAAGGAAAACAGTTGAAATATTTCCAGTTGATGGAGGATCTGAAGGAGAAAATCCTATCCGGAGAGATTCAGGCGGGGGACAAGCTGCCCTCCGAGAATGAGCTGTCCAAGGAGTATGCGATCAGCAGGCAGACGGTTCGTAAGGCCTTGCAGATCCTGCAGAATATGGGCTATATCTATGCGGAACACGGTAGGGGTACGTTCTGTTCGGAACTTGTACGGCATACGCATACATCGAAGAATATTGCGGTTGTCACCACCTACTTGTCTGATTATATCTTTCCGCGTGTTATCGCAGGCATTGATTCCGTTCTGACGGCACAGGGGTATAGCATTATCCTGAAAAACACGAGAAATTCGCGTTCTATGGAGGCAAAATGCTTGGAGGAACTGCTCCAGAAGGACATTGATGGTGTAATTATTGAACCAAGTAAAAGTCAGATCTTCTGTAAGCACACGAACTTGTATGATAAATTGGATGAATATCACATTCCCTATGTGTTCATTCAGGGATGCTTTGAGCAGATGAAGGACAAGCCGCAGGTGCTGATCGATGACTGTAAGGGTGGTTATATGATCACAAAGTATCTGATCGAGCTTGGGCATAAGCATATCGCAGGCGTTTTCAAGGCGGACGATACGCAGGGTCAGAATCGCCATAAGGGATATGTGAAAGCACTGCAGGAAGCCGGGATGCCGTATGATCCGGATATGGTTGTATGGTTCTATACGGAGGACCGGAAGATCCATCCGTATGAGGGCATTCAGAATATCGCGAAGAATAAGGAACTGGATGCGGTTGTCTGCTACAATGACCAGAATGCGATGGACGTTATGCGGGCACTTGAGGCATTGAATCTAAAGATCCCGGAGGATGTATCGATCACGGGATACGATAATTTCTATATGGCAGGCCAGTCGGATTTCCGGTTGACTTCCATCGCGCACCCACAGGAAAAGCTGGGGGAGATGGCGGCGGAGCTGCTGATCGACCTGATCGTGAATGGGGAGAATGCACAGAAACAGAAGATTATGATAGAACCGGAGTTGGTTGAGGGAACTTCGTGTCGAAGAAGGTGACTCTTACGTGCAAGCACGACGATTCGCTGCTTCACACATATGCCCTTGAATAGTTCCTTGTTTTTAAAAAAACAACTTGTAAAGACGTGTGTACAAGTTGTATTCTTAGATTAAAGATAAGGAACACAATAAAAGTTTATATAGGAGGGTTTTACAAATGGAATTAAAGAAATATCAGTTTTGGTTTTGCACAGGTTCACAGGACTTATACGGAGACGAGTGTCTGGCTAAGGTAGCACAGCATTCGAAGCAGATCGTTGATGAGTTAAACAAGTCCGGAAAGCTTCCTTATGAAGTAGTCTGGAAACCGACACTTATTACAAACGAGCTGATCCGTAAGACATTCAACGAGGCAAATGCGGACGAGAACTGTGCCGGTGTTATCACATGGATGCACACATTCTCACCTGCAAAGTCATGGATCTTAGGACTTCAGGAGTATCGTAAACCCCTGATGCATTTACATACACAGTTCAATGAGGAACTTCCATATGACAGCATCGATATGGACTTCATGAACGAGAACCAGTCTGCACACGGTGACAGAGAGTACGGTCACATCGTAAGCCGTATGAGAATCGAGCGCAAGGTTGTTGTCGGACACTGGAGTGATCCGGTTGTTGTAGACAAGATCGCAAGCTGGATGCGCACCGCAGTTGGTATCATGGAGAGCAGCCACATCCGTGTAATGCGTGTCGCTGACAACATGAGAAACGTAGCCGTAACAGAGGGCGATAAGGTAGAAGCACAGATCAAGTTCGGCTGGGAAGTTGACGCTTATCCGGTAAACGAGATCGCAGAGTCTGTTGCAGCAGTATCACAGTCGGATACAAACGCTTTGGTTGATGAGTATTATGACAAGTATGACATCTTACTTGAGGGCAGAGATCCGGAAGAATTCAAGAAGCATGTTGCTGTACAGGCACAGATCGAGCTTGGATTCGAGAGATTCTTACAGGAGAAAAATTATCAGGCAATCGTAACACACTTCGGAGATCTCGGCGCTTTGCAGCAGCTTCCGGGACTTGCAATCCAGAGACTTATGGAAAAAGGCTATGGATTCGGCGCAGAAGGTGACTGGAAGACAGCAGCAATGGTTCGTCTGATGAAAGTCATGACAGCAGGAATGAAAGATGCAAAAGGAACTTCCATGATGGAAGACTATACATACAACCTGGTACCTGGAAAAGAAGGAATCCTTCAGTCTCATATGCTTGAGGTTTGCCCGTCTGTTGCAGATGGCAAGATCGGCATCAAAGTTTGCCCGCTTTCCATGGGTGACAGAGAAGATCCTGCAAGACTTGTATTCACAAGCAAGACAGGTCCGGCTATCGCAACATCCCTGATCGACCTTGGCGATCGTTTCCGTCTGATCATCAACGATGTAGACTGCAAGAAAGTTGAAAAACCAATGCCGAAACTTCCTGTAGGAAGCGCATTCTGGACACCACAGCCAAATCTTAAGACAGGTGCGGAAGCATGGATCCTTGCAGGCGGTGCTCATCATACAGCATTCTCCTATGACCTGACAGCAGAGCAGATGGGTGACTGGGCAGCAGCTATGGGTATCGAAGCTGTTTATATTGACAAAGATACAACAATCCGCGACTTCAAGAATGAACTGAGATGGAATGAACTTGCATACAGAAAATAAATAACCGAATCAGGTAAGTTTCCTGTTTCAATTGTGAAAAGTAATAAGCAGTGAGTGGGGACTTGTCTGTATCAGGATGATTTTATCTGCCTGATTATTTATAGCAATCCTCGTAAATAATGCATTTAAGACAGTTCAGCAGAGGGTGAAAG
>OKRU01003417.1_pt1 | contig 12681 bp, 11 predicted proteins | sample 1601131 | NCBI WGS metagenome assembly OKRU01 (sample SAMEA3541558, study PRJEB24748) | human gut metagenome | biome: human gut; feature: human-associated habitat; material: faeces | place: China | collected 2012 | reverse complement strand
CGTCACTTTATGATTTTGAAGTGGCGGCTTTTTCTATTTCCAGAAGCAACAGCAACAATCAGAAATGAGGTGAAGTCAATGAACACGCAAATCATCGCCATCGCCAACCAGAAGGGCGGCGTTGGCAAAACCACCACCGCCGTCAACCTGTCGTCCTGCGTTGCGGCGCTGGGCAAGCGGGTGCTCATCGTAGACCTTGATCCGCAGGGCAATACCACCACCGGCTACGGCATCCCGAAGCGCAGCGTGGAAAAGGGAACCTACGAGATCCTGATCGGTGAGGCGCGGGCATCCGAGGCCATCCGTAAGACCGAGTACCGCACCGATGTCATCGGCTCCAACACCCGTCTGGCGGGTGCCAGTCTGGAAATGATCGACCTGCCCGCTCGTGAGAGCCGCCTGCGCAAGGCGCTGGCCGAGGTGCAGAAGGACTATGACTTCATCTTTATCGATTGTCCGCCCAGTCTGGACCTGCTCACCTTGAACGGCCTGAGTGCATGCGACAGCGTTCTCATTCCGGTGCAGTGCGAGTATTACGCGCTGGAGGGTCTTTCGGAGCTGATCAGCACCTTAAAGACCATTCGCAAAAAGTACAATCCGTATCTGGATATCGAGGGCGTGGTGTTCACCATGTTCTCACTGCGGTATAATCTGACCGTGCAGGTGGTGGAGCAGGTGCAGAAGTATTTCGGCTCCAAGGTGTACAAGACCACCATCCCGCGCTCCATCCGTATTTCGGAGGCACCCAGCTACGGCCAGCCCATCAATTTCTATGAACCCAAGGGCAAAGGCAGCGAAGCGTACATGGATCTGGCAATCGAATTTGTCAAGAACAACCGCCCGCACGAGCCCAAAAAGGCCCGCCGCAAAAGTGCACCCGTCGCAGAGCAGACGAAAAATGCTCTGGAAGATTAAACCTCAGGGGGAACATGAATGGCAAGAGGAAAAGGAGGACTTGGCCGCGGGCTGGACAGTCTGTTTGAAGATGCCGCCCCGGTTTTTGAGTCCGGTGCAAAGGTAGACACCTTGCCCCTGCGTGAGATCGAACCGGACCCGGAACAGCCGCGCAAGACCTTTGACGAACAGGCGCTGGGCGAGCTGGCGGCCAGCATTGCAGAGCATGGTCTGCTGCAGCCCATCGCGGTGCGTCCACGTCCGCGCGGCGGCTACAGCATCGTGGCGGGTGAGCGCCGCTGGCGTGCCTGCCGCATGGCAGGGCTGAACGATGTGCCGGTGGTCATTAAGGAAGTCAGCGACGAGCAGGCCATGGAGCTGGCTCTGGTGGAAAATCTGCAGCGCGAGGATCTGGACCCGGTGGAAGAAGCAACCGGCATCCGGGAGCTGATGACCCGCTGCGGCCTGACGCAGGAGCAGGCGGCACAGAAGCTGGGCAAGAGCCGCAGCGCACTGGCCAACAGCCTGCGCCTGCTGAACCTGCCGGAAAACGTGCTGGAACTGCTGAAAAGCGGCTTTATCAATATCGGCCACGCAAAGGTGATCCTGAGCCTGCCCACGCCGGAGCTGCAGGAGCAGGCGGCGCAGATCATTGCGGACAACCAGTTGAATGTGCGTCAGGCCGAGGCGCTGTGCAAAAAGCTGGCAAAGCCCGCAAAGGAGCCCAGAGAACCCCAGCCGCGGGGCACTCTGCCGGTGGAGGTGGAAGAAAGCCTCAAGCAGGTGCTGGGCAGCGAGGTGAACGTGGCCTACCACGACGGCAAGGGCAGGCTGACCGTGCATTTCTATTCAGACGAGCAGCTGCGGGCCTTTGCCAACCTGCTGGGACAGTACCAGAACGAAGAATAAAGCGATCCAAGGCGGGCGACCGTCTTTGAACGGCACAGGGGAGGGGATCTTCTGTGCGAACCGAAATAGAGCAAGGAGAGTCAATCATGCTTGATATCAAATTTGTCCGTGAAAACCCGGACGCTGTCAAGGAAAACATCAAGAAGAAGTTTCAGGATGCAAAGCTCCCGCTGGTGGACGAGGTCATCGAGAAGGATGCCAAGTACCGCGCATGCCTGAAGGAAGTGGAAGCCCTCAAGGCTGCCCGCAACAAGCTGAGCAAGGCCAACGGCCCCCTGTTCGGCCAGCTGAAGAAGTGCACCGATGAGGCACAGAAGGCCGAGCTGCAGGCTCAGATCGATGCCAACAATGCCGCCGTCAAGGCCGATGCCGACAAGATGGCTGAGCTGGAAAAGGAAGAAGAGACCCTGTCCGCACGCATTCAGGAGATCATGTACACCATTCCGCAGATGATCGATCCCAGCGTGCCCATCGGCCCGGATGATACCTACAACGTGGAAGCACAGCGCTTTGGTGAGCCTGTGGTGCCCGATTTCCCCATTCCGTACCACACCGAGATCATGGAGAGCTTCGATGGCATCGATATGGACGCTGCAGGCCGCGTGGCCGGCAACGGTTTCTACTATCTGCTGGGCAACATCGCCCGCCTGCACGAGGCTGTGCTGGCCTATGCCCGCGACTTTATGATCAACAAGGGCTTCACCTATGTGATCCCTCCCTTCATGATGCACGGCAACGTGGTGCAGGGTGTCATGTCCTTCCCGGAAATGGATGCCATGATGTATAAGATCGAGGGTGAGGACCTGTACCTGATCGGTACCAGCGAGCACACCATGATCGGCCGCTTCATCGACCAGACTCTGGACGAGGCCACTCTGCCCCTGACCCTGACCTCCTACAGCCCCTGCTTCCGCAAGGAAAAGGGCGCTCACGGCATCGAGGAGCGCGGCATTTACCGCATCCATCAGTTCGAGAAGCAGGAAATGATCGTGGTCTGCCGCCCCGACGAGAGCGCTGACTGGTACGAGAAGCTGTGGAAGAACTCTGTGGAGCTGTTCCGCAACATGGAGATCCCGGTGCGTCAGCTGAACTGCTGCTCCGGCGACCTGGCCGACCTGAAGGTGAAGAGCTGCGATATCGAAGCGTGGAGCCCCCGCCAGCAGAAGTACTTCGAGGTCTGCTCCTGCTCCAATCTGGGCGATGCACAGGCACGCCGCCTGCACATCCGCGTGAAGGGCAAGGACGGCAAGACCTATCTGGCCCACACCCTGAACAACACCTGCGTGGCACCTCCGCGTATGCTGATCGCCTTCCTGGAGAACCATCTGCAGGCCGACGGCACCGTGACCATCCCCGAAGTGCTGCAGCCGTATATGGGCGGCCTGAAGGTCATGGTTCCCACCCACAAGAAGAACTAAAACTGCACCGGGTTTTCCACATCCGGACAGAAAAAGGTTGAAAAAGCACCGTTTTCCGTGAGGGAAGCGGTGCTTTTTTGCGTGGGAAGCGGGCTTGCCCTCTCAGCCTCGCTTTGCTCGGCAGCTCTCCCAAAGGGAGAACCCTTGGCAGTCCACGCGAACTTCATCTTCTTGCCAAGGCCTCTCCCTTTGGGAGAGGTGTCACCGCAGGTGACGGAGAGGGCGAGGATGCTGACCGACGTGCGGCTGTTTCCGCAGGAAAGCAGCGCGGAAAATGCCGGCTGCCTTTACGAGCCACGCCATGAAAAGGCAAAGCGGAGGCTATTCCAAATCGTTCTTTTTTGCCGCAAAACCCCTGCAAAAATGACGGGAAATGCAATATTTCAACGAAGATGCGTGAATAAAATCGAGATATTGAAAAAACGAAAAATTTTTTGAAAATATGTGTTGACAAAAGGCCTATCTATGGATATAATAATAGAGCACTGTTCAAGTGCACAAACAATATGTGGCGGTATAGCTCAGTTGGCTAGAGCATTCGGTTCATACCCGAAGTGTCACCGGTTCAAATCCAGTTACCGCTACCACTTTTACAGAGTTTCGCTAAGGTTAGGGGGACGGTCGTCTGCAGTAGTGGACGATGGAAGTCGGAGGTTTTAGCGAAGCTCTGTATTTCTAAGGCCCGTTGGTCAAGCGGTTAAGACACGGCCCTTTCACGGCTGTAACATGGGTTCGATTCCCGTACGGGTCACCAAGATTACTCCCTAATTTTTGACGCTGATGCGCTAGAAATTAGGGAGTTTTTCTTTATTTCATCTGTCGAATACCTCAATTTTACCTCACTTTGCATTAAAAATCAAGATACTGTAGATAATAGGGAACGCCTGAAATTGTGAAAATTAGGGCGTTCTTGTTTTTGTTGTTCCCCGCTAAATAATAAAACCGTGAAGTGCCGAACAGTAAAGGGGCTTTTGCGGCATATCCTCGCTTTGTAATATGTGGCTGCGGTATTCCACATTCCCCTTGACTGCCCGTCATTCATGTTTTGTCCGCTAATCGCGGAACAACCCGCAACCCCTTATCCCGATGGGATACGGTAGCCGAGATTGAAAAACGAAAGCGAGGACATGAGCAATGAAAGAAACCGTAAAGACCAGCCGTACAGCAGGATACCTTGAGAAAATTTTCCGGGCGGTAAACGCAAAGTATTTTGATGGAGAGTTAGAAGAACCCATCATCACGATACAGAGTACGCCCAAGGCATACGGCCATGTTACCATTGCCAAGGCGTGGCAGAGGGGTGATACCACCCGTCATGAGATGAACATTGGCGCAGGGACGCTTGACCGACCGATTGAAAATGTGGTTGCCACACTCTTGCATGAATGCGTAGACCTCTGGAATCTGCAAAATGGCATACAGGACACCAGCCGGGGCGGCGCGTACCATAATAAGAAATTCAAACAGGCAGCCGAAGCCCGCGACCTAAAAATCAGCTACGACCCGCGTATTGGCTGGAGCGTAACCGAACCGACAGATGCACTGTGTGATTTCATTCTGGAGCAGGGCTGGACAGACATTAGAATGAACCGCATAGAGTGGAGCAGTACCCCACGCGGTACAGGCACGGGAAACACCACAGGCAAGCCTACAGGTGGCAACAGCAACCCCAACAGCCACAGTATCAAGTATGTATGCCCCGGCTGTGGAAACAGCGTACGCGCCACTAAAGCGGTACATATCCTGTGTATGGACTGTGACAAGCCTATGATACCCAAGTAAAAAGGAAACTCCGGGAGCAACCGTCCCCGGAGTTTTTTGATGTTAACATTTCAAATAGATACAATGTTTTTACAATGAAATATGGAAAAGTACTATTACACCTGTTATAATAGTAAAAGATTTCAATATATTAAAAGGTACAATTATATGCTTGATTACGTTATTTCTAAAACATCTGAATTTCTTGAGAGTATGCCGAAGTCGGCTCGCAAAAAGAAAGGGCAATTTTTTACATCGAAAGAAACAGCGGTATTTATGGCAGGTTTATTTAATTTCAGACAACTGCCAACGAAAGTTGAAATTTTAGACCCCGGAGCAGGAACAGGAATACTTTCAGCAGCCCTGTTAGACAGAGCCTTTTCCGAAAATTGTTTTTCGGAGATTCAACTGACTTGCTATGAAAATGACTTAGAAGTTCTTCCAGTCTTGCGTCAAAATTTAGAGTATATTCAAGCTCACGCGCCTATTAAGTTTGGATTTGTAATTGTAGTAGATGATTATTTACTTTCACAGGCACAGCAATTTGAAAGTAATAAAGGTGAAAAAAAATATAATTTGATTATTGGTAATCCACCGTATTTGCGCGTTATGAGGGATAATCCGGCAGCAATGGCAATGCCTACGGTTGTTCACGGCGCACCTAATTTGTATTTCCTGTTTGCAGCAATGTCCCTGTTTAATTTGCAGGACGATGCTGAGATGGTCTATATTATCCCAAGAAGTTGGACATCTGGCGAATATTTTAAGGTGTTTCGCAATTACTTTTTACATTATGGAAAATTGGAACAAATTCATCTGTTTGTCAGCAGGGATAAGGTTTTCAGTCAAGAGCAGGTATTGCAAGAAACCATCATAATAAAGGTAAAAAAGACAGAGGTAAAACCTCAACAAGTTGTAATTTCGTCCAGTCAGGCAAATGACGATTATAATAATATGACGGAAATTGCTGTACCATATGATTCGGTTGTATCGGGAAAAAATTTGTATGTATATCTGCCAACCAGTACAAACGATGTAAAAACAATACATACAATCAACCAATATCAAACCACACTTCCAGACATAGGATTGCGTATGAGGACGGGAATTGTCGTTGACTTCCGGCAACGCAATGAATTGAGAACGGCACCCGGCGACCATATTATTCCACTATTTTATGGGCAGCATATAAAAAATGGCAGAGTAACGCATAACCCGTCAGGGAAAGATTATGACTGGATTATTGACGAAAAAGCTGGCTTGATTCAAAAAAACAAGAATTATGTTTTTTGTAAGCGTTTTACAGCCAAGGAAGAAAAACGCCGTTTGCAATGCGGTATTTATCTTGCAAAAGACTTCCCTGATTATGAATATATTGGAACACAGAACAAAATCAATTATGTTGATAGCGTTGATGGAACGCCGTTGACAGTTGCATTGGTGTATGGTATTTATGCGTTGCTGAATACAACGTTGTATGATATGTATTATCGTATTTTGAATGGAAGTACACAGGTGAATAGTACAGAAGTCAATAATATTCCTGTTCCGCCCATTGAAACGATTGAAAAAATCGGAAATAGGCTTATGAAAGAAGGTAGCTTGACAACGGAATGCTGCGATAAAATTGTGACAGAGGAGGCCTATTATGGATAAAATTGAAGAAGCAAAAGCGTTTCTCAAAGAAATAGGAATGCCAGAACCGCAGCAAAATGAAACAGCAGCATATAGTTTGCTCACATTAGCAGCTATTAAACCGAAAGACAAGTGGAATACAGCAACAAACGAGTGGATTAGAATTCACGATGTCCTTACATTCAGCAAACAGCAGTACGGAAAAGTGTACGCGGAAAACACACGGGAAACAATACGAAAAAACTGTATGCACCAGTTTAGAGAAGCAGCATTGATTGAGGATAACGGAAAGGCAACCAACAGCCCGAACTATTGTTATCGGATTACTGGTGAGGCAATATCTCTTGTCCGCACATACCATACAGCAGAGTGGAAAAAAGCGTTAGAAAACTTTAAGGCCACACATAGCACACTGATAGAAAAATATGCCAGTAAGAAAAGAATGGAAATGATGCCGGTTTGTGTTAACGGCAAGGAATTAAAATTTAGTCCCGGAAAACACAATGCACTACAACGAGCAATTATAGAGCAATTTGCCCCACGATTTGCGCCAAGCTGTGAGTGCCTATATGTTGGCGATACCATTAAAAAAGACCTTATAAAAAATGTTGATAAACTTTCACAATTAGGCTTTTCGATAACACTTCACGATAAAATGCCGGACGTAGTGCTTTATGTGCCAGATAAGGATTGGCTCTATTTTATAGAGGCGGTTACAAGTGTTGGCCCAATGAGTCCCCAAAGAATTATCGAAATCGAAAAGATGACAGAAAATGTTTCTGCAGGGAAAATATATGTTACGGCATTTCCAAATTTTGATACATATAAAAAGTTTAGTGCGCAATTAGCGTGGGAAACAGAAGTCTGGTTGTCTGATATGCCAGACCACATGATACATTTGAACGGAAACAAGTTTTTAGGGCCAAGAAAATAAAAAGTCAAAAGGCGGGGATCCCCGCCTTTTGATGTTAACAATTCAAAATTAAATTTGTTTATTGTCAAAATAGAACGCTTGGAACACTGTGCCATCGTCCATGAGAAAACGCCCTTGCGAATTGCTGGGTATCTGTTCGGCGGCGCGGCCATCACCAATGATGATGGTGGACAGCGTAGTATCGGCACGGCCACAGATACGGATATTCAGATTGTTCTTGATTTGACCCGGTATGATAGTAGCGTCTGGGCGCTGTGTAGCGAGGAATAAATGAATCCCAAATGCGCGTCCCTGACGGGCAATCAGGGAAAGACGAGCTTCAATTTTTGCAAGCAGTTCCTTGCGTTCCTTGTCCGCGCCGGTCTTATCCAGTAGCTCGGCCACTTCATCGCACGAAAAGATAATGCGCTGCATATAGTCTTTGGACTTTTGCCGGTATTCTGTAATGTTGGACGCTCCTGCTTGATAGAGAATTTCCTTGCGACTATTCAGCATATCGGCAAGTGAATCCAGCAGGGCGAGAAGTTGATGTTCATCGGTAACAACATGAACAAAGCGTTCCCATTTACTGTTGAAATCAACGCCGCCCTTGAAATCCGCTACATAAACAACATCTGCTTGCAAAATGGCTTGCCAAAGCAAACACTGCAGCAATACGGTTTTACCACTGCCGGTATTACCACCGATTAAAACGTGTGGGGTCTTGTCTATGTTGATGATTATATTATCAGTCAGACCACGCCCCAACACAAGCAGATTGTCTTTGTTACGGTTAGCATAGCTATTGTCCCATCGAATGAGGTCAAAAGCGTGGTCAGGTGGTACGCAGCACAATGTTATCGTGCGGCGGTTGTTGCCCTCTTGTATTGATGCTATTAACAAGTTGAGAGCACTCTCAATTTGTAGCTGTTTGTCTACCCACAGGGATAGGGGAAATCCTGTGGAATAAAACGTAAGTAGCGTGACTTTTCCATGCTGCTCTTTTTTTACGAGATAAGGAGTTTCTCCGGCGCTATTGCAGTAACCGATACGGGCAAAATCGTGCTGCATTTTGAGCGCGCCGGGAACATAGCCTACAATAGCCGTGCTACATAATGCCAAACAGAGAAATATGAGCACGCCTGTTGTGAGCGCAATATCACTAAGCGGGATTGGCAGATGAGAATACGGTTTGAAAATTGCAAAACAGAGTGCAGCATTTGCCAACAGCATGACTGTGAGCATAAAACGCTTGCGGAAATTATGCACGGCATTGTACAGCCCAGCTTTTGTAGTTGTGAAAAAGTTGCGTAGATTGCTATGCGCAACCAGTTGATTAGCGGATAGATTAGTCATTGTTGTTTGTCTCCTTTTTCGGCTCGTTGTGTGGGGGCAATAAATAACGGCGTTCCCATGTCCCCGATGTGGGATTGCGTGCATAGTCAGTGCCGGTGTCGTTGAGGTCAAGATAACGGCGAAGATGAGTAAAATAAGAAGCAAGTAATGCGGGATTATATTCTTTGCTGTACTTACACATATTGGAAAATGATAGTGGAGAAATAATAATAACGGTGTTGTAGCAGGCAACGGAATCGGCAAATCTTGCGGGGAGTGTGCAATAACCACCATTTAGATAACGCTGAACATCGTACCACGAAAATTGGCCTAAGTAGTTTGTTAAGACAAGGGTCTTTTCTGTTGAGTAGCTGTCCCAGGGGTGGGTGTAATCACTCACTACATAAACGTCTGATGTATGAGGAAACAAATCATAAATTTCTTTTGGAGGAAAGTTTGCCTCAATATAGATACAAGTCATGTCGCGGTAAACTGAACGGTATTGTTGGCTCATAAGTGCAAAGCGAACTTTACGCAATTCGGAGTAACGATTCATAGCAGACGGAAACGCTGTTATAATTTCTGAATCACTTTTTTCTGCAAGGATGGCTTGCATTATTGTTTCGCTGATTGGGGCAGAGCCTTTGCTGCCAGAGGACTTTTTCCTGCCGGTTGGTAAAGCACCCCATTCCCAAAAGTTAGCCTCGCTTTCTGGCAGTTTTTCACCAAGTTTTTCGGGATACTTTTTGAACCAAGAACCATTAGTATCCTTGAGAATGTACTGGCGAACAGACGCTGTGTCTGCATTGCAGTTTTCCAGTGCTGCATGAGGGAGCAGTTTGTTAAGATGTCCACCGTAGACTTGGTTTGGCCAATAAGTTAGCAAATGACCATGAGGTGTGTGTCTATCGTAATCATCGGCCGTTAAGCTCTGCTCCATGATTCCTGATATATAGGTGACGCGGCCAGCGTCAATATCATCTTTAAAAATTGCAAGGACTGTATTTAGGTCTAAACTTATTCCGTGATTTTGAGGATTGTTGATAGTCAGTAGCCATACGCGGCCTTTTTGACCCAGAATAGAAAATTTCTTTTTGCCTTTGAGGTTTTCAGATGTAATAACCTCTGTTTCGTTTGCAGACCCGTCAAAATCTGCCGCTCTTGCCATTGACTATCACCGTCCTTTATCTCAATGATTTCCGTTGTATCTCAATTATCTGTGTATATTATTGAGATGCTTTTTTTGCTGTTACACTGTCTGTTTTCTACTTGTTCTCAGTTTCTCAATGTTGCTCTCAGGTAATATTCCCGCCGAATCGACGGGAGGCCTGAGAGCAGCCCATGGGGTGAAAAAGTAAGCGGCGGCAGGGTGAGACGCTTTACGGCATCCCGCCCTTGCCACCGCTATGGTGTTAACCGTCGATTGTGGATACGCTATCGGCAGTTACCCGGAGATTGACGGACTCAATCCCGTAGCTGCCCTTAAGGAAGTTTAGATATATACCGATGGTTAAATTGTTGAACACAACAAGGCGGTCATAATCGCTTTCAGCAAGCAATTGTTTCCCGGGCACAAAAATGTCCATGGGTTGGCTTGTAAAAGCATAGCACAGAACCGTATAGTAATACCCGAGGACAGTATTTGTGCGCTTGTGGGCCGCCTTGTCATAATCGTAGCGCGGGCGTACGCTGCACAGACGCATACGGTCTCCGAGGATTTCCGGCGAAACGACTACCTTTTTGATGGTTTCATTGTCGAGTTTCATGGGGGTACACCTCCTTTCTGATTGAGAATAATAGCAGAATCTGTCCTGCTATCTATAATAATTGTATCAGCGATTTGACGAAATCATAGACCTTTTTCTTTACGAATTACGTCTATTTGTTTTACACAAAACGAACAATGGCTTTGCACAGAATGAATGTTTAATATCAAAAAAACGACCTGATATTGCAATCAGGCCGCGATGGGGATAATATTAGTGTCAGGAATTAAGGCTTTGTTGTCCGCGTTTGATTTGATATATCAAGTTATCGTCGAGGCGTGTGGTGATACCGTCCATATCGCCGTCAGCCGAGTGCGCATACACGCCCAGTGACATACCCTCGTGCGCGTGCCCCATTACCTCGTCTAAAATCCATGTTTCCAACTTCTTGTTGTAACTCGCAAAAGTGTGGCGCAATTCGTATGGCGTTACATACTGTAAACTGTTGTGCTTGCAATAGATACCCCAACGCTTTCGGTAACAAATCTGTCCGTAGTCTCCAAAAACCCGCTCGGCAGGGTCTTTGGGGTCGGTGCGGTACTCCTGATTTTGAGCTTCGAGAAGTTGCAGCGCCAGAGGGGACAAAGGCAAAACACGGTAAGAAAAATCGTTCTTGCCGTCTGTTTGCGTGCCTTTAGCGTTAATAGAGCGCCTTATGGTGATTGTATTGTTAACATAGTCAACATCATTCCATTGTAGACCCATCAATTCCCCCGGACGTAGTCCGTACAGAATCTGGAAGCGATAGGCATATATGTAGTAATCCTTAACTACATGGTTATCGTATATAGTCTTTTCACGCGTAAAGAGCAAATAAACATCTCGTGACGTGAGAATATTTTTTGTACTTCGCTTGGCGGCTTTGGGAATTTTAACGCGCGAGGTAGACAAGTCAGAGCGGAGGTCGGAATCATACAAGTAACCGCAAAAAAGCGATAAGTCACCTCGAATATTGCTAAGACTTTTACGGCTCAGATTGTGCTGTGTGTGGGCTGTTGATATTACCCGTTTGAAGTCCTGTACAGTTAGATTGTTGAGCTTAATATTTCCAATAATAGGTTTGATATGGTTTTTGTAACGATTCTGCAAATTGTATATGTCGGATGTTTCGAGTGCCTTGTCCGCCAGAAATGAAGTATATACCTCATCGACAGTAGGGATCTTTTTGGGTGTGAGAGGAGCGCCGTCAGCAATCCAAGCGATTACCTTATTAGTGCAGTCTTTATGACCACTTTCTCCGGGCAGCGAAGAATAGAATGTCTTGCGCTTACCATTGTGCTGAACACTGATTTTCCAACCGCCACGGTAAGGAAAAACACGTCCATAGTATTTCTTATATAAGGTCATAGAACATGACCTCCTTTCCGGTCTGCTGGCAGGATAAATAACTGATAGTATTCTTCTTTCGATAGATTTAAGATGTTGCCAATGGCAGACATTTCAATAGCAGTAAAAGGAATTTTACCTGTCATTCGGGCACTCATTGCCTGTGCTGATATGCCAATCTGCTGTGCAATGCTGCTGCAAGTTTCGTTGTTGGCCACGATGCGCCCATTAAGTTCTGCGTAAGGTTTCTTTTTCATAACAGCTATCCTCAAAATTGTAACTTATGAGTATAGTGTATTTACTTTGCAGCAACAAGCAAGATTTTTAACAAGTTTTTTTTACACCTCACTTTTTTACCTCATAATTCTTCAAATAAAAAGAAAAAAATCCATTGTCGAAGAAGAAAATCATCGACAAATGGATAAAATTAAGGTATGTATTAAGAATCCCAGCAGTTCGATTCCCGTACGGGTCACCAAAAAGCACTACTTCATTTGAGGTAGTGCTTTTTTCTTTGTATGCGCTTTATAATAGGTGTCGGGCGTAAAAGGTGACCCGTGCGGGAATCGAAAAGCCCGGGCCCCGCGTCCAGCGTCCCGCGGGGCAAATGGGAGATGACGGTAGGTTTCGGCGGGGTGAGGGCACCCCGCCCTACGCACGGGTTTTCAAGTGGGGTCGTAGGGCGGCCAGCCCTCTGGCCGCCGTGGCCGTTTGCGGCGGCGGG
>OKRU01003410.1_pt1 | contig 12702 bp, 14 predicted proteins | sample 1601131 | NCBI WGS metagenome assembly OKRU01 (sample SAMEA3541558, study PRJEB24748) | human gut metagenome | biome: human gut; feature: human-associated habitat; material: faeces | place: China | collected 2012 | reverse complement strand
ACTCCGCCACATGACCGGCGTGCACCAAATCGGTGGCAATTTTGTATATCCGGCGGAACAGCTCCTCCCGCTCCTGGTCCTTCTTGATTTCTGCCATTGTCTCTCTCCTTACTCTCTCAGCATCGATAAATACCCATCCAGCCGTTCATCAATATACCGTGCAAACAGCTTTTCCATTGCAGACAGGTTGTGCTTCACATGGTACTCGTCAAACGCATCATAATAAGCCATTCTGTCCGTAAATTTAATATCAATAGGCGGATACCCCGCCTTCATCAGTTCCAGATTTACCAGCAGCCGCCCGGTTCTGCCGTTACCGTCAATGAAAGGGTGTATCCCCTCAAACTCAATATGAAACCGTGCCAGCTTTGTGACAATATGCTCCTGGCTGGCCGCAAAATCCGCAAGTAATCGTTCCATCATAGGACGAATTAGATAGGGTTGCACCGGCTCATGCTGTGCGCCCATAATGCGGACTGGCACACGGCGATAAACGCCCCGGTCGTCCTTTTTGTCCGCCAGCACCAGATAATGGATCTGCTGAATCACCCGTTCCGATAGGGGTGCTTTTTCCTGCACCAGCTCCCGGACATAGTCGAAGGCTTCCTTGTGGCCCACCGCTTCCATGTGATCTTTCAGGGGCTTCTGGTCAATGGTCAGCCCCCGCAGAACCATGTCCGTCTCCCGCAGGGTCAGGGTGTTGCCTTCAATGGCGTTGGAGTTGTAGGTGTACTCCACCGTAAATTCCTCCGTCAGTCTGGCCACCTCTCCGGCGGTCAGCGGGCGCATGGTGTCCAGTTCCGCTTTCTTTCGGTCAATCCGTTCCAGCAGCGATTCCGTGGATTTGAACCGTCCGTCCGTCGGCTTTACAGCATCCATGGGAATCTTCCAGCCCCGTCCCTCCTGGAACGCACCGGGGATTTTCCCCTCCGCACAGAGAATCCGCACCCGCCGGTCAGACAGGCCCCATTTTTCTGCTGCTTGCTTGACTGTCATAAACATGTTGCGCTCACCTCATTCTGGATTCAGTATAGCATCTTTACGGAACAATATCAACTGTTCGGAATAATATGTTGTGGATTACCGGAACAATATAAAAAACAGCAGGAGGAAAACACTTCCCCCTGTTGCCAAATTCTACGCTCCTATTGATTCCCATTTTGCTGGTTCAAAGCCAATCCAATCAGGCGGTCCGCCTGGTCGGCCATAAACAGGGGGATATTCAGCACGTCCCCATCCAGTTTCAGATTATCCAGGGAGAACCGTATACGGAGTTTTACCTGTTCCGGGAACAGCTCTTTGAATTTTTTCAGGCTTTTGCTGGACGTATTGGCCTCCGATTTGACCTCCACCGGGAAAATATCATTCTCCCGCTGAATCAGGAAGTCCACCTCATAGGGTGGGTTGGTCTGGGTCCAGTAGCGGGGGGTGACCTCGAACTGCGGAATCAGGGATTGCAGCACATAGTTTTCCGTCAGCGCACCCTTGAACTCTGTAAACAGGCGGTTTCCCTCCCCAAAGGCTGTGGGGGCCAGCTGGGCCAGGCGGCGGAGGAGTCCCACGTCTACCAGGTAAATCTTGAAAGCCGACAAATCGTCATAGGCTACAATGGGCAGTCCCGGTGCGGTGCTGCGGTAGATTTTGTGGACAAGCCGGGCATCCACCAGCCATTGCAGGGCATCCTCATATTCCCTGGCCCTGGCCCCTTCTTTTACCACTTTGTAGATGAACTTCTTGTTTTTCCTTGCCAGCTGAGAGGGGATGGACTTCCAGATCATGGAGATTTTGGGAAATTCGCTCACATTAGGGTGCTTGGTAAAGTCCCGCTCGTAGGCCCTGATGATATTGCCCAGTGCCTCCTGCATGGCTCCCACGTCCCGTGCCTGCGTCCACATCAGCACAGCCTCCGGCATTCCGCCGGTGACATAGTACATCTTGAGCTTTTCATAAAGCGGATTAAAAAACGCATCAGGGATTGGCTCCAGCTCGTCTACAGTCTCCAGATACTTTGCCAGGTTTTCGTCCCCATTGGCAACCAGAAATTCCGAAAAAGTCATGGGGTCGATCTGCATAAAGCTCACTTTCCCCACCGGGAAAGAGGAGGGCTTTGCCAGCGCAATGCCCAGCAGAGAACCGGCACAGGCAATATGATACTGGGGGGCATTCTCGCAGAAGTATTTCATGGAATTGATGACCTTGGGGCAGTCCTGCACCTCGTCAAAAATGATCAGAGTCTTTTCCGGAACGATTTTCTGCCCACTGGCCAGCATCAGATTTTGCAGGATGCGGTCAATATCCTTGGTGGTTTCAAAAAACTGCTTGTACTCCTCGTTTTCGTCGAAGTTAAAGTAGGCTGTATTTTCATAGTAGCGCCTACCAAACTCTTTCAATATCCAGGTTTTCCCCACCTGGCGCACCCCCTTCAATATCAGGGGCTTGCGATATGGAGAATTCTTCCAGTCCAGCAGCTTCTGCAGTATAGCCCGTTCCACGGTTGCCCTCTTCACATTTTTATTGAATTATCTGTGGATATCATCACACTTTTATTATATGCAATGAGCCATCAAAAAACAACCCCATTTACAAAATTATTATGATTTTGCGGTGCTATCATCACATTAGATATAACACCGGTTTCTTTGAATTTCCCCCGCTTCCTTTACATTAACCGAAATAATTCCGAATGATGATTGAAATTATTCTTTTTGACAGGTATACTAAGTGTATGAATGATTTGGAGGAACCGCTTATACTAGAAATGAGCCGCCTCGTCCTGGAATATCACCGAGCGGCAAGTCTCTGCCTTTAGCGGAGATTTCAGTTGAAGCCCAGGAAAAAGGGACTTCCAGGCATCCTGATCGAGTTGAAAGCAGAGAAGCAAAGGAGGTAAAAGTATGGATTCCCAGGAACGCGAAAAATTCTGGAATACGCTATGTTCATTGAAAGGAACAGACATTCAAAAAGACTTCGAAGCTTTGAGAGCCAGTATCCAATACCCGAAATTTCTCTACCGTTACCGTCCTGTTACAACAAACAGTTTGAATGCACTTCGGGCAAACAAGCTGTATTTCTCAAAGGCAAACTATTATGATGACCCCTTTGATACCTTCCTGCACATAAATATTGCCGCAATTATGGAGGAATACAGGAAGAATTTCAGAACTCCAGAGCGCACACAAGAAGTAATAGATGGCACAAAAACATTATTAAGCGGCATAATTCCCGAGGAAAAGCTGGAACAACTCACGGTAAAGAGCGTTCAGGGCTGGTTGGCGCAAGGCATATTGCCGGACTTTCAGAGCTATCTGCTTGATATACGAAATGAGGTCAGGAAAAATGTGTGGTCAGTCTGTTTCTCGGAAAATGGGCTTAACGAGACACTCTGGCTGAAATACGCAGACCAATATCGAGGGTTTGTTCAGTTCTATGATATGGAAGACGAAAGTGCCTTCCTGTGCGGCAAACAGGAAAAATGCAAAGAATGCGGGATACGGTATGGAACCCCGATATACCCAATCTACTATTCGGATACGCCCTACGATGCAACCAATTTTGCAGAATATATTATGATGCAAAAGCTTACTGAATCCGTCGGTAAGACAATTCCTCCTGAGTGGCTGGGAAAAATGAAACCAGTTATGTGGGAAGCTGAGCGAACGACACTTATCAAAAAGAAATGTCACGAATATGACCAGGAATGGCGGATGATTGCAAATGCACAAATGAATGCACCGGTTATGGTAGAGATGATACCATATGGAGTGGTTCTTGGTTTGCGTATGAACCGGGCCGAAGAAGACCTTGTAATTGCAATGGCAAAAGAGGCAGGGGTAAAGAAAATCTACAAATCGTTTATAGATGAAAACAACGAATTGAATGCATACCCTGTTGAGAAAGATGGTCTAGTCGAATAAGAATCTGCAAGCGGTATTCGTGAGGTCACGAATATGATTTGATAGGAGTGTACATAATGGCCAATGAAGAAAAGAAAATATGGGGCATCCACACAACGGATGATTCCCTGTTCCTGCACAATGATGTCATTGCCATCGGCTGGCAGGACTTTGGAGATTGCGGAAAGCTGGACCCCAGTCGGGAAGCCTATAAATCGCACTATATAGACACATATCCAGACAGCAAAAAGGGTGCCATTGCTACCAGTGCCGGTATGCTGTATCGGTTTGCTGTAGAGGTGAAAATCGGTGACTATGTGGTGTTTCCGTCTAAGACTGACCGAAAAATCAACATTGGTGTCGTTGAGAGCGATTTCATTTATAACCCCGAAGCCGCCCCGTATGTGCAGCAGAGAAAAGTAAAGTGGCTGAAGCACTTGCCCCGGACTGCGTTCTCTCAAGGCGCACTGTATGAGGTCGGTTCTGCGCTGTCCTTCTTTTTGCTCAAGAACTACGCAGACGAATACATGCAGGCTCTGGATAAAGGTTTCAAGCCTTCGTCAGCCTTGGCAGAACCGGACGAAACCGTGGCCGCTACCGCAGAAGATATCGTTGAAGCCACCAGAGATTTCGTTCTGAAAGAGCTGAGCAAGTGGCTGAAAGGATATGCTCTGGAAGAATTTGTTGCAGAGCTTCTGCGTGCAATGGGATACCGCTGCACCGTATCCCCCCAGGGCGGCGACAGCGGCATAGACATTACCGCATACAAAGACGAGCTGCCTCCCCGTATTCTTGTCCAGGTAAAAAGTCAGGACAGCGACATTAAGGAATCCACCATTCAGTCCTTAAAAGGAGCCATGCGTGAGGGGGATTACGGCTTATTTGTTACGCTGTCCAACTACACAAAGAATGCCGCAAAATACCTGGAAAGCACACCGATCATTCGGGGAATCAACGGTACGGAACTTGTGGATTTAATTTTGAAATATTACGGTCAGCTTGGTGAAAAATATCGGAGAATGATTCCTTTGAGGATGGTATATATTCCTGTTCCTGAGGAAAAGCTGTAGCAGCGGGATCTAATTAGTTACTTGAAAGGTTGTTATTAACTTAGCTTTCCTATCTAAAAAACAAGAGAAAAGAGGAATACCATGAATCAGCAATGTACAGCATCTGTATTGGCTTCCTATGCAACATTAAAAAGCTTGTCTGACGACAAAAAATATCAAGGGCCTTACCAAATGTTGAGGGAATTTATACGATACATCATCATTTCTGGCTCTTTATATAGCTTTACTTCAGTTGAAATGAAAAACCTTCTTGCCAAACATTTCGGATTTTCTATTCCTGAAGCGGTCGTAAAAACTTCCCTGAAGAATATGAATGGGGTATCACTTGATCACGGTACATACAGTGTTTCCGGCTCAGAGCTTGATTCCAATTCGATATTCCAGGATAAGAAGAAAGAAGCTGATGATTATGAATCACTTATAATTCAGCAGCTAGCAGAGTACATTTGTAACCGAACCGGAGATTTGCATATTAACGACGAGATGCTAACGGAAGAACTAACTCGTTTTTTAACCGAAGATGTTTCACCCAAACCCGGAAAATATACGGACCTCATTGGAGAGTTTATTCTCACTCATTCAGATGATAAAAAGATTCAAGAGGGGTTGGATAGAATCCGCGAAGGAAGCATCCTTTATATGGGACTATGTTATAACATTGGCGAAACTGGTAGCATTACAAAACCGTTAACGCTTTACTTGGGAACAGAAATTCTTTTTAGTCTTGCTGGGTATAATGGAGAGATTTTTCACCAGTTTGCCTGTGATTTTTTTGAGCAAGTCCGCTTAGCGAACATGGGTGCAACACCCAAAATTGTGCTCCGCTATTTTGCCGATATAAAAAAGGAAATCGATGATTTCTTTAATATAGCTTGCGAAATAGTGGAGGGAAAACGTTACCGTCTACTTGACAAGCCTGCCATGAAGGCAATAACTAATGGCTGTAATACATCCGCTGACGTTGATATTAAAAAATCTGATTTTTATCACCTGCTGCAATTCTCTTTTGGCATTGCTGAAGATCCAAATAATGACTATTATGGCGAAGAGTTCTTTTCGAGTAATCTGGAAAGTTTTGACTATGAGGATGAGACCGACAAGGACAAGAAAAAAGAGTTAGCGGTTAAATTAATCAGTCATATCAATAAACTTCGTAATGGAAATAGTTATAATAATGATATTGAATCAGAATACCTTATTGTAACAAATACAAAAGCCACGCTGCTTATCTCAAAAGAGCAGTCAGACATAATTAAAGAATCAAAAAATTTGGACCATATTTGCAATTTTGCAGTTTCTCTGGATAGAATAACCAGCCTGTTATGGTACAAGTTGGGAAATGGATTTGCTCGCAAATCTATACCCTCCAGTGTAACTGCTGTATTAAAAGCGCGAGTGGTCTTGTCCTCAAGTATTGCCAAAAACGCTGAAAAAGCCTTTTCTGAAATCAAAAAGCAATTTGAAGCTGGTACGCTATCTGAAAGTCAAGTTGCTGCACGCATTATCACTCTTAAAAAGAAACCATCCCTTCCTGAAGAACTGTCGGGCGATAATATTGAAGAAATAATGGATTTCTCTCCTGAGTATTTGTGCAGATTTGAGGAAGAGTTCAAAAATAGTCAGGATACAATCAAAGAGAAAGACGTACTTATCGAATCAATTAAAGCAGACTCACAAAGGGTACTGCTTGAGAAAAATTCAGCCATAGCATCAAAGGATGGAATAATTGAGGAACTCAAAGCAGATGCCATTTCTAAAGATGCAATAATTCAAGGGAAAAATGATGAAAATGCCAAGATGTCCAAGGAACTAGAAAGATACCATCTTAAGGAAGCAGAGGAAAATCGGCGGAGACAGCGGAGAACAAACATCTTAAAATTCTTGTGGAGTCTTCTTTGGAAAGTTGGACTAATTGTAGTAGTAACTGTTGGAGGGGTGTTATTAGAAAACAAATATCAATCAAAAATACCACTCTATATTGGTTCTGCGGTGGGTATATTAGGCACTATTCTTACAGCATGGACGGCATTTAAGTCCGATAAGGAGAAATACTTTCCATCGCAAGGTAACACCAATGGCAACGCACAAAACGCAGATGTGTTTGAAGCAGAAAATGCTGAAGACGGTATTGAATCAAAAACATAAGTATTACAGCCCACCGGTCGGATGGAACGGTGGGCTGTGCCGTGGTTATTCAGTTAATCAGCCAGCCGGTGTTCAGCCGGACCTTTCAGGTATTCCTCCAAGCCGCCGGTGAGGACGAACCGAGCGTACTCCATTGGCTTATTGTAAATCAGCCAATCCAACTCTGAGCGTTGATACATACTGTCTGCAACTTCGTTTTCCACGGCGATGGTGCTGATAGCAATCGTGCTGCCATCGGAAAAGTGAAGCTCCACGCAGGCGGTGTCCATGTTATATTCGCAGGAAGTGACTTCTCTCATCTCAATTTACCCCTTTCGTATACGCACAGTTTCGGTTCTCTTTGTTGTCACTATGTACAACTACCACCCCCGTCTCTTGGCCAGATCCAACATGGAAAAGCAGTACATTTCCCACCGTGTCAATGATGTCTGCAACGGGTCGCCCTCCCGGATTCGCAGGGTTCTGCGGATCTCCTTCGGAATGACGATTCTCCCCAGGTCGTCCACCCGGCGTACAATGCCTGTTGCTTTCATATTCTTTTCTCCTTTGAAGCGCAAAGCGCTGTTTACTCCGGTAGAAGTATTTGCAGGAAAAGGGGAATTATGTATGATGAGGGGCAAAGGATGATTGGTGCGTGGGCTGTTTTGTCGTGGACAATGCAATGGAACTAAGCGGGATTTCTCCAGGAATTCGTGAACTTCACCAATCACCTGAAACATTTTTCCGACGACTGGCGAAAAATTTATCCGGCGATTGGAAAAGCCTGGCTTTCCAGTCAAAAAGGAGTACACGCTCCCAAACGGACACGCCGCCCAGTGGTTCCTCTTGCGTACCGCCGGGCGGTGCTGTCTATCGTTTGCGAATTTTCGCAGTCTCGGCCCCATTCGTTGTCCCCATGTACAACGTCCATCCCTGTGTCTTGGCTGGTGCAGCATTTCCCGGGGCTTCAAAATACGCCATTTCGTCATGAACCCCCCAGGAGCGGACGTTCCCTGGGGGGGTTGTTCTCTTATGCGTTCGTGCTTAGCGGTCTCCCCGGTCGAAGGCCGTCAGGTCTTTGACTACTTCACCGGCGATGATCATGCCGGCGGCGGCCACGGCGAAGGGCGTGGAGCCGGGGATGTCCCGGCGCTGGGTACACTTGCGGGCCGTGTCAGGAGGGCAGACGCAGTCCGCCCGGCAGGAAATTGCCATGTCCTCCAGGGGACGGATTGGCTTTTCCTCGGAGTAGACCACCTTCAGGTGGTCTATGCCGTTCTGGCGGCAGATCTTTCGCATGACCCGGGCCAGGGGGCACACGCTGGTCTTGTAGATATCCGCAACCTTAAAGGCCGAGGCCTCCACCTTATTGCCCGCGCCCATGGAGCTGATCACCGGAACGCCCGCTGCCCGGGCCCGAAGGATGATCTCCTTCTTGCCGGTAACGGTGTCGATGGCATCCACCACATAGTCATACTGGGAAAAATCGAACTGGTCGGCGGTGTCCGGCATGAAAAAGGTCTGGTAAGTTGTCACCTGGCAGTTGGGATTGATGTCCAGAATGCGGTCCCTTGCCACATCTACCTTGTATTTTGCAACGGTGCTGTGGGTGGCTAAAATTTGCCGGTTCAGGTTGGTAATGCAGACCTTGTCGTCATCGATCAGATCCAGCGCCCCAACCCCGGACCGGGCCAGGGCCTCCACGGTATATCCCCCCACGCCGCCGATGCCAAACACGGCAACCCGGGCGTTTTTCAGCCGCTCCATGGCATCCTTGCCAAAGACCAGCTCCGATCTGGAAAATTGATTCAGCATAGTTCTCTCCTGTTGTTGGTTTGTGCCCTATTATACGATTGATTGCGTAGGTTTTCAATGCAGAATTCCTAACCTTCCCCTACGGGGAAGGGGGACCGCCGCCTATGGCGGTGGTGGAAGAGGGGTGCCGTGCGCGAGAGCAGGGTGTCACCTGTATGCGTTTTTGCCAGCCGCTCTCGCCTATTAGGCCCCTCTTCAGTCTCGCTAACGCGAGCCAGCTTCCCCGAAGGGGAAGCGGTTTTCTATTCTATACAGCCTTTTCCCGTTTTCGAAGGTAATGGCCTGGGCCTCCTCTGGGCTTACGCTCCAGAGGCTGGCCAGAGCCTCGGCCATGCGATAGAGCCGGGTGGGGTCGTTGCGCTTGCCCCGGAAGGGCTCCGGGGACATATAGGGGCAGTCCGTCTCAATGACCACCCGGTCCCGGGGCACCGCTGCGGCGGCTTCCAGGGCACGGCGGGCGTTTTTGAAGGTCAGCACACCAGTGAACCCCACGTACCAGCCCCGGGCAACCAGCCATTTTGCCATTTCCGCAGACCCGGAGAAGCAGTGAAATACCCCCGTCACCTCCGGAAAGGCGGTGACGATGTCCATGCCGTCCTGGTGTGCCTCCCGCTCGTGGACGATGACAGGCTTTTTCAGCTCCCGGGCCAGCTCCATCTGAGCGGCGAAGGCCTTCTTCTGAATATTCCGAGGGATGTCCTCATAGTGATAATCCAGGCCGATCTCTCCAACGGCCTTTATTTTTGGGTTTTCCCGGCACAGCTGCCGGTAGCGGTCCAGCACGGCGTCGTTTACCTCGTCCGCCGCGTCCGGATGGGAGCCGACGGCGGCATAGATGTAGTCGTATTCCCGGGTCAGAGCCGCCGCCGCCTCGGAGGAGGCGGCGGAACAGCCGGGGTTCATCAGCAGTGCAATGCCCGCCTGGGGCAGGGAAGTGGTCAGAAGCTCTGCCCGGTCCGCATCAAAGGCCCGGTCATTCATATGGGCGTGGGTATCAAACAGCATTTTTCTATCCTTTCTCAACGATCATGGCCGCAAGGCATCCGTCCCATTCCCAGACCCGGGGGTCCCGGAGGGTAAAGTCCGTCCGATTTGGAAAGCCCAGCAGCCCCGTACCGTCGCACTTGACCCGGGCCTCCTTCAGCACCCAGAAGGTCAGAAATGCCCGGCGCTTGTCTGGGGCGGCTTCGAATTGGGCGTATTCCGCAGGGGAGAGCACCCTTCTGGCGGTTTCCAGCCGGATGGGGCGGTTCAGCTCCTCCAGGTCCAGGCCCACGGGGTGCTTTCCCAGGACGCAGGCAGCATGGCGGCGGGTGTGGGAGATGGAGAAGTGATAGGGGCTGTCCGGGAAATAGGGCTTGCCCCGTTTGGTCAGCCGGACAGGGGGCAGGGGCTGACCGGTCTCCTCCAGATAGAGCTGCCGCAGGAGGGCCCAACCGGCCTCATGGCCGCCGCGCCCGTCCAGAGAGCAGCAGGCGTATCTCATTGGGCGTCGATGATATTGCCGCCGTCGCCCAGGAGCTTTCCGGGCTTCAGGCGGTCAATGGCCATGAGCACACCCACCGCAATGACCAGCAGGCCTACAATGACCCAAACCGCCCGGGAGGTGGTCATGGGCAGCAGGATCAGCAGTCCGCCGATGATGGCAGACAGCAGGGCATACTTCATGCCGCACTTCCAGCGGGCGGCGTTGATGATATCCTGTACGGCCCGCACCAGGATCAGCAGCCCGGCAACCCGGCCCAGAGCAGCCGCAAGACGCAGGGGATTACGCACCAGCCACAGGCCCAGGGCAGCCGCCACCACCACAAACAGGATCCTGCTGGTGGTCAGCTCCTTCACGGCAATGGATTCCACCAGCAGGCCAATGCCCACCACCAGCAGGACCCAGCCCAGGACCTTGCCCACAAGAGCCGAGGCAGAGTCCGGCCGTACCATCAGAACAATGCCCAGGATCACCATCAGCACCGGCGTCAGCATCAGCCGCACCATGCTCTGAACATCCTTTTTCTTCATAGCGCTCACACCTTTCCGTTTCTAGAAATATTTTACCCCGTTTTGCCCGGCCTGTCAACGATTGCCGAAGGAAATGTTCGGTTCTGGGCAGGGGAACGGGGGCATATACTGCTTCCGGGAAGGGGGTGGAGGCCTTGCTTCAGGAGAGCCACAGCCTGCGGCTGACCGAGCGGAAGAGCCTCAGTGTTACGGGTGTCACGGAGGTGGTCCGGTTTGACGAGGACGCGGTGGTTTTGCAGACGGATATGGGGACGCTGACGGTCCAGGGGGAGCAGCTGCAGTTGAAAGAGCTGTCCGTGGAAGGGGGAAGGGTAACGGTGGAGGGCACGATCAGCGCATTGAGCTACGAGGCCCCCCGGCAGAGCGGCTCCTTCCTGCAAAGGCTGCTGGGCTAATGGGGACGATGCTTGGCGCGGCCTTTCTGCTTGGCGCGGCTCTGGGGCTGCTGTGGGGCTTCCTGCGGCCCCTGGGAAAACGAGGGGATCCGCTGTTTGTGCTGATGACGGGAGCGGGGCTCTGCTGGCTGAATTTTGGCGTTTGCGGCGGAGACCTGCGGCTTGGCTGTGCCGCAGTGATGCTTCCCGGCTTTTGGGCCGCGGATAAAAGCCTGGGTGCGGTGCTGCAGCCGGTGTTTTATGGGTTTTGGTCCCTTCTGAAGGCCATGGCCGGTGTATTTTTGTCTGTCCCGAAAAAAATTTTTAAAATCGCAAAAAATGTGTTTGCATCTGCCGGAAAATGGGTTACAATAGGACGGAAGAATTCGCTGAACCGGGGAGGGAAGCCCAATGCAAGAGTCGTCCGTAAAAATCGGCAGCACCAGGATCGTCTGGAACCGCTCAACGCCGCTGTTGAAGGTCCTGATCCTCAGTCTGGTGGTATTTTCCATGCTGGCCTTGGCGGCCCTGAGCTGGGTCAGGCTGAGCGTACAGTCCCAGATCGCGGACACCCGGACTCTGGCCGCTCAGACCGCAGGGCAGAATCGCCGCCTGCAGGAGCGCCTGACCGATATGGAGTCGGACGAGGCCATCCGGGCCATTGCCTCAGAGGAGCTGGGGCTTGTAGACCCCGACGCGGTCATCATCCAGCCCGGCAGCGGAAATTGAAAACCGGCAGCAGCACACCGCTGCGCCTGAAATAATTTTGGAGGAAACATAGCATCTATGGAGTTAACCGTCGGAGCCGTTTTAGAGGGAAAAGTCAAGTCCATCACCAATTTTGGCGCGTTCATCGCCCTGCCGGAGAATAAGACCGGTATGGTACATATCTCAGAGGTTGCCAATGCCTACGTCAGCGATATCCACCAGCACCTGACCGAGGGCCAGGATGTGAAGGTGATGGTCATTGGCCTGGACAATGGCAAGATCAACCTGTCCATCAAGCGCCTGGAGCCCAAGCCCCAGCGGGAGAGTGCGCCCAGAGGCGAGTTCCGCGGCAACGGCGGCCAGCGCCGGGAAGGTCAGAACAGCCGCCCCAACCGCGCCCCCGTGCAGCCCGCAGCCCCCAAGACGGCAGACCAGCTGTTTGAAGAGAAGCTGAAGGCCTTCATGTCCGAGTCCGACAGCAAGATCTCTTCCATCCGCCAGTATTCCGACCACCGGACCAAGAGCAGGAGAAGATAAAAAAGCTTCCCCTCCGGGGAAGCTGGCTCGCGCAGCGAGACTGAAGAGGGGCGTAATGGGCGAGAGTAGTTATCAAAAGCCTTTGGGCTTACGTGCCGCTCTCGCATCCAACACCCCTCTTCCACCACCGCCTGTGGCGGCGGTCCCCCTTCCCCGTGGGGGAAG
>OKRU01003405.1_pt1 | contig 12722 bp, 8 predicted proteins | sample 1601131 | NCBI WGS metagenome assembly OKRU01 (sample SAMEA3541558, study PRJEB24748) | human gut metagenome | biome: human gut; feature: human-associated habitat; material: faeces | place: China | collected 2012 | reverse complement strand
CATTAATTGTTTCTTTACTCTAACAAAATGCAAATATATTAATAAATATGAAACGGGCAACTATTTTATTGAAAAAACCTTGTAAATCTATCAAACTGTTAACAAAACATGTCGTTTTATGCTGAATAGCAGATTTTATACAATTAAAGAACCTCAAAACACTATCATTAACTATCACTATGTTTCAACCATTTTACCCAATTATTAATCCGGATACACGTATTTTAAAACAAAATGGTTAAAAAAACTCCCATATTTGTGCTATTTGATTGGATTATGAGAGACATTTTGCGTCTTTTTTATGGCTTTAAAGAATGAACTATAAAAAAACAGAAGCCATTTTTTGCAGATATTAATCCTTATTCAAACCCTGTTTTGCACAGAATATCGTCTTATTTGTTTATAGTATTAATCAAAACAACTTGAGATGAATAAAATTATTTACAGTCTTGTGTATAACAGGAAGAAGTGTCTGAACAAAAAAGGTATGGCATTAGTACAGGTAGAAGCCTATTTAGACAGAAAAAAAAGTACTTTTCCACCAGAGTCTATTTGAAGCCGGAACAGTGGGATACCAAAAAGCTGGTTGTTAAGAACCACCCTAATGCAGATGCTCTAAACCGGTTGATTTATGAATTTGTAGCAGCGATAGAGAAAAAAGAGCTGGAATTATGGCAACAAGGCAAACGTATATCTTTAGAGCTACTAAAGAATATGTTGACCACTCAGGAGAATAATTCTTCGTTTATATCCTTTTTCAAGCAAGAAGTCACAAACTCATCTTTAAAGAATAGCACTAAGCGCAATCATCTTTCCACCCTTATGTTATTGCAAGAGTTCAAAAAGGATATAACGTTTTCTGATCTGACATTTGAGTTTGTGTCCTCTTTTGAGTATTTTCTACAGTTAAAAGGGTATCATACAAATACTATTGCAAAACATATGAAACATTTGAAACGCCACGTAAATATAGCTATTAATAAGGAATATATTGAAATACAGAAATATGCTTTCAGAAAATATAAAATAAAAACAGTGGAGAATAAACATACCCATTTAGTGCCGGAAGAACTGGAAAAGTTGGAGAAATTGAATTTGTCGGGTAGATATATGAAGTTACAAAAATCTTTGGATGCTTTTCTGTTCTGTTGCTATGCAGGAATGCGATACTCTGATTTTACAAATTTATCTTCCGAGAATATTGTGGATATTAATCAGGAAACATGGCTTATATATAAATCGGTAAAGACAGGAACAGAAGTACGTTTACCCCTTTATTTGCTTTTCGCAGGCAAAGGGATTATAATTCTTAATAAATATCGAGATAATCTTGAAGGCTTCTTTCGTTTGAGAGATAACTCAAATGTCAACAAAGACTTGCTGACCCTCGCAAAGTTGGCCGGATTATCAAAGAATATATCTTTCCATACGGCACGTCATACCAATGCAACGTTGCTGATATACAACGGGGTAAATATCACTACCGTGCAAAAGCTACTCGGGCATAAGAGCGTAAAAACCACTCAAGTTTATACCAATATTATGGATATGACCATCATTCATGATTTAGAGAAAATGAAACAAGCAACACCGTTTGCTGGAAAATAAGTGGGGAATAAGGCTTTTTTAGTCAAGAAGTACCCCAAAAACAAGCAGCCAAGCTGCTGGCTCTGATTCGTTAGACAACTGTTTCCCTTTCGTTAGACAGTTGTTTAACGAAAGGATAACGGATGTCTAACGAAAGGGAAACAGCTGTCTAACGAATTAAAACTTGCTAAGTGGCTTGATAGTTAAGCACGATAGAATTATTATGTTTTACTACGGATTTGCATCCTTTATTTGTTTGTTGTCATACGTTATATGTTTTTGGGAAGAAATATCATAATCTTATTATAATATTCTTTTATATCTCTGAATTACTGTATTTATTTTTACATGAAATCTTAGTTTACCGTTTCCTAAATAATATGTTTTTTATTTTCATTCACTGCCACTATTTATATCGTTTTTTTATTTACAAATGTATCTTAGTAAAAATTGAAAGTATATTTTAATAGTCATAATAAAAACTGCATATTGCTATTAGTACTCTAAAAATCAATAATTTATCATAGAATATGGGTACATAAGGGTAACGTAAAACTCTTGTTGATGTCCGTTGGAGCATGTTCTATTGATGTTTTAATCAAATGCAAAAAATAGATACAATTTGTAAACTGCTCATTTATATATATTTATGTATATGATAGTTCTGCGAAGACTTTGCAGGTTTCGTTCGTAGGTATGCAGGCACAAGAAGTTGCAATCAAGCCTAATTTGAGAGTTGTATTAAAGTCTGATACAGAAGTGCTTGATGAGGTCGTTGTGACAGCAATGGGTATTAAACGTTCAGAAAAAGCATTGGGATATTCTGCAACTTCTGTGAGTAGTGAAAGGATAACAGAAACACGTACTTCGGATATTATGTCCAGTTTGTCTGGAAAGATTGCTGGTGTACAGATTTCTAATACATCTTCTGATCCAGGAGCTTCTAATTCTGTCATTATTCGTGGCGTTAGTTCCTTGTCTGGAACTAATCAACCTCTGTATGTAGTAGATGGGGTACCTTTGAATAATTCGGCTGTATATTCTACTGATGGGCTGAATGGCGGTTATGACTTTGGCAATGGCGCAAATGCAGTAAACCCGGATGACGTAGAAAGTATGACAATTTTGAAAGGTGCTGCGGCAACTGCTCTCTATGGTAGCCGTGCTGCTAGTGGAGTTGTTATGATTACTACTAAAACTGGAAAAAAAAATAAAGGCTTAGGTATTGAGTATAATGGTGGTTTGCAGTGGTCTACCATCTTACGTCTACCCGAATTCCAGAATGAATTTGGTATGGGTTGGAATGGTGATCATACAGAACTTGAAAATGGTTCATGGGGACCCAGATTTGATGGCTCTATGCAACTTTGGGGTAACAGATATGAGAACTCTCAAAAGTTGAAACCTTATTCTCCGATAAAGGATAATATAAGGGATTTCTTTGATGCTGGTTTTCGTTATAATAACAGTGTCTCATTTAATGGGGCCACTGATAGGAGTGAATATTATGTATCCTTTTCTCAGATTAGTGATAATGGTATGATTCCTACTGATGCGGATAGTTATGACAAATATACATTTTCAGCTCGTGGTAGCCATAAAGTAAAGGCTCTAACCTTTTCTTCTTCATTGAATTATTCTTATCAGAAGAATAAATTTGCAACAACGGGACAAGGATTGACAATGCTGAATTCTTTGTATCAAACTCCACGTGATATCAGTATTATTAGTTTGCAGAACCAAGATGATATTTTTAATTCACCAGGGTATTTCTATACGCCTTATGGTGTTATGAATCCATATTATATATTGGAAAACTATTTGAATGAATATGATGCTGAACGCTTTTATGGAAAATTTCAGGTAGATTATGATTTCTTGAAGTATTTCAAGTTTACTTATCGTATGGGTTTGGATACAACAACAGGACAAAGTAACAGAGGAGAGCCTAATTTATATGCTTTGTTTTATGAAGGCACTCCAAATGGTGAAGGAATGGGTTCTAATAGTCCGTTCTATGGTAAAGAGGGTAGTTATAGTCAGCAGATAACTCGTCGTCGTGAAATTAATCAGGATATTTTGCTGAGTTTCAGTATGCCGATAAATGACTTTCAAATCAATGCATTAGCCGGCTTTAATGGTAATGAAAGAAAGTATAGTTATTTATATTCTAGTATAAGTAAATTAACAATTCCTACGTGGTATAATTTAAGTAACTCTGCTGCCACTCCAGTAGTTGAGCAATATCTTTCGTTGAGACGTTTGATGGGTGTTTTTGGACAAGTAGACCTTTCTTGGAAAAATATGTTGTACGTTACGATGACTGCTCGTAACGACTGGTCGTCCACTCTGCCTAAAGAGAACCGTAGCTTCTTTTATCCGGGTATTACCGGTAGTTTTATCTTTACAGAGTTGCTGGATGAAGGCATGAAAGATATTCTATCGTTTGGTAAGGTTCGTATGGCTTGGGGTAAAACTGGTAATGATGCGAATGTATATATGACGAAACCTGTCTATGGACAATCTTCAAACAGAATACCTTTTGGATATCTGAACTTTCCATTAGGAGGCGTGAATGCTTTCTCTGCAGGAAATGTTTTGGGTAGTAATTCTTTAAGTCCGGAAATGACAACTGAATTTGAAGTTGGTTTGAATATGGCATTCTTTCATAATCGTCTTTCTTTTGATGCGGCTTATTATAATAGGAATTCAGATAAGCAGATTTTCTCATTGTCAATGGACCCGTCTTCAGGTTATACTGCACAGAATATGAATTTGGGTAAAGTAAGAAATCGTGGTGTTGAGCTATTGGTAAGTGCTACTCCGATACAAACACGAGATTTTAGTTGGATGGTAAGTTGGAACTTTACAAAGAATTGGAGTAAGGTGATCAGTTTACCGGAAGAATTAGGAGGGCAAACAGTGATTTACGGGTTAAATGGTGGAACAAGTATGTATGCAATTACAGGTGAACCTGTAGGAGTTTTCAAAGCGGAGGTTCCTAAGCTTGATCCGGAAGGACATATTGTAGTTAATGCGGCTAACGGACTTCCTGTTGCTGCTAAAGAATTTGCCATTTGCGGAAATATGAATTATGATTATCAAATGGGTGTATCAACCACGTTAAAGTATAAGGGGGTAAGTTTGAGTGCAGACTTAGATGTGCGTCACGGGGGTGTGATGTATTCTCGTACTAAAGATATTAACTATTTTACAGGTAATGCTATTCAAACAGCGTACAACGATCGTAATACGATGATTGTCCCGAATTCTGTGAATGAAATTATTAATAAGGATGGTAGTATTAGCTATGTAGAAAATACTACTCCTATTTCAAGTGCTAATATGCAGGCAGGTAACCCCGGTACTTTCTGGGGAAATGGTGGCTTTGATATGGGTAGTTACAGCTTGATTGATAAGTCTTATATAAAATTACGTTCAATTGCTCTGAGTTGGGACTTGCCAAATAATTGGTTGACAAATACTCCTTTCCAAGCTGTTAGATTGTCAGCTTTTGGTAATAACTTGTTCTTGTGGACACCATCAGATAATACATTCGTTGACCCGGAAATGTCTTCATTTGGTAACGATCTGGAAGGACAATATGGTGAATATACAGCAAATCCGAGTTCGCGTCGCTTCGGTTTCAACGTAATGGTTAAATTTTAATTGAGAAATGAAGATGAAAAAAATACTATTAACTATTTCTATAGCAGCGTTTATGTTTACTGGCTGCGATTTGGATATCAATGATAACCCGAACTATCCACAAGATGATCAGGTAACCTCGGATCTTATATTTCCTGCTATTCAAGGAAGTATTGCGGCAACTGTCGGCGGTGAAATCTATAATTATGCCGGTTTCTTTTCTCAATATTTTGAACAGATGCCTGAGGCAAACCAGTATAATCAATTAGCGACCTATACTTTTACGGAGAGTTCGCAAGAAATGGATTATTCTTATCGTATTATATATGCAGGGGCATTGGAAGATGCTCAGCAGGTACTGAATAAGAGTAAAAATCCATCTGACCGTTTTGCTACAACAGTATTGCGTGCTTATATTTTCCAAATATTAGTAGACAATATGGGGGCATGTCCTTATACAGAAGCTTTGCAGGGTAATGCAAATGCTACTCCAAAATGGGATGACGGTGAGGCAGTATATAAAGGTGTGTTGGCAGAATTGGATGCAGCGGAACAAGAATTGGACAATTCAAAGATGGAATCGCCCGATTTGGTCTGTGACCAAGATATGGATCAATGGATCGGTTTTGCTAATGCCTTACGTTTGCGTATGTATTTGCGTTTTATTGATGCTAATATTGATGTTGCCACATATACAGAGAAAGTGAAAGCTTTGGTACAAACCGGTAATTTTTTTGCAGGAGATATAAAGTTTGATGCGTTTGGAGAGGATGAAAATTACCGTAATCCTTGGTATACAACTAGTACATCTAATACGGGTAATCACTGCGCCGCTTATCCTCTTGTTTCCTATTTGAAGTCTACTAATGATCCGCGTATTGCTTATGGCATGAGCCAAGCTACAGGAGCAAAGGACTATGTAGGAGCTATTCCGGGTAGTCATGATGTTGCCAAAAATAAAAATGCGGATGTTAGTGCTATCAAAGTGGCGATTGCAAAGACAAAGCCTGTGTATTTCTTTACACAGAGCGAACTGCAATTCTTGATAGCGGAAGTGAATTTGCGTTTCTTGAATAATGACGCTGCGGCGAAAACAGCTTATGAGGCAGCTATTGCAGCGGATTTTGCTGCTCGTGATATGGTGGGACAAGAAAATGTGATGTTTGGCATAGGTGGAGCTGTCGCTTGGTCGAATGCGGCTTCGAATGCGGCTAAACTTGAACTCATTTATATGCAGAAATGGGTTGCTCTTTTCTATATGGACCACATAGAGGCGTGGAGTGAAATTCGTCGAACGGATTGTCCTAAACTCTCTTCGCATACGGCAGAAGAAATTTCAAAGAACTCTTTGATTTATACTCCAGGTGAATTGATAACTCCTTGGATTAGCGGCTTGGAGTCTGGTGGACTGATTAAGCGAATGTTCTATCCTTTGTCTGCTCGTCAATATAATGTTAACACTCCAGAGGCGGTACCTGCAAGTACACCGATTTGGTGGGATGTGAAATAAAAAGTTAATAGTAATATAAGTAGAAATATGAAAAAAGTTATATATAGTATATTGATATGTCTTGGGATGGTAGTTTTGTCTTCATGTGAGGACACGTCGGTAGACATCTCTAAGGTAACATATTTTGCATCTTTAGAGTTGAAAGGTGAAACAGCGATGAAGATGAAATTGAATGATACTTATGTAGAACCTGGTTTTGTTGCTTTGGAAGGTGATGAAGATATAACATCTAAAGTCGAGATTTCTGGGGCTGTAAATAGTGCAAAGAGTGATATTTATACGTTAACATATTCTGTTGCTAATGTTGATGGATTTTCAGTTTCAGAACAACGTAATGTTTTGGTTGCTGCACCTGCTTTTGCCAGTGCTTATTATGGAGAATCAAAGGTCGGTGTTCGCCATTATGTAAATGCACCTATTCATATCGTAGATAATAATGATGGTACTTATAGTATTGACGATATTATGGGCGGTTTTCGATTTCATGGTCTAAATGCAGGTTTGGAGCCTGCTTATGACCTCCATGCAGAAGCTATCATCAAGTTAGAAGCCGATAATAGTATATCATTGGTTAGTTTAGGCTCTTGGGCACCGGAATTAGGACTTACTCTTGGGCTTAATAGTGGTAGCTATGATCCGGTGACAGGTGTGATAGAATTGGATGTTAAATATGGTTCTACTAACCAACTCTTGGTTACGCTGACCAAATAAATAATTGAATTATGAAGAAATATATAATATTATTATTACTAGCTACAGTTTCATTTACATTTACTGCATGTGATAATGAAACAGAACCGGGCGGTACTGCCGTAGAAAAGATGGCAGGAACATGGTATGTAACATGGGAGCAGAAAAATGCTCAAGGAGAATGGGAAGATGTATTGGGCGGTACGGTGGAATTGAACACCTATAATACTGCCGCTAATGTTCCTACCGAAATGTGGCTGAAGGAAGGTTATCTGCTGAATACTGCATTGAAAGTCGCTACTAACTATGCAGGTCGTACATTCGAAATGGCTGAACAGACAGTTTCTGTAGCCCCTGAAGTGTGGGGAGCATCTGAAATAACACTGAATATTACAGACGGTAAAGTTTTGGCTGATGCAGCCACTACTCCGAGCGGAATGCCGGCAGACAGTATTGTTTTCTTTGTAAATGTGCAGGGAGACGATACCTATAAAATCGCAGGTTTCCGTCGTACAGGATTTCCAGCTGATGAGTAATTTTGAAACTAGAGAATACGAAAAGGAGGACAACGCAACATTGTCCTCTTTTTTTTTGTTATATTTGCCGCCACATATAATAAAGGTATACATATATAATAAGGTATAAAATAGAATGAAAGAATTTGTAATTTCCGAAGCACAGGTCGAAACCGCAGTATTGGTAGGTCTTATCACGAAAACTCAGGATGAGCGCAAGACGAACGAATACCTCGATGAACTGGCATTCTTGGCTGAGACAGCCGGGGCGGAAGTGGTGAAACGATTTACTCAGAAGTTAGACCAGGCAAACTCTGTGACATATGTCGGAAAGGGTAAGCTGGAAGAAATAAAAGAATATATCCGTAACGAAGAAGAAGCCGAACGTGAAATCGGTATGGTGATTTTCGATGATGAGCTCTCGGCAAAGCAGATACGTAATATTGAGGCTGAGTTGAAAATAAAGATATTAGACCGTACCTCACTCATTCTCGACATTTTTGCCATGCGTGCACAGACTGCCAATGCGAAAACTCAGGTTGAACTGGCGCAGTATAAATACATGCTTCCCCGTCTGCAACGTTTGTGGACTCACTTGGAACGTCAGGGAGGTGGTTCAGGTGCGGGTGGCGGTAAAGGTTCCGTAGGTTTGCGCGGTCCGGGTGAAACACAGTTGGAGATGGACCGTCGTATCATCTTAAACCGCATGTCATTACTGAAAGAACGTTTGGCGGAGATTGATAAGCAAAAGGCAACCCAGCGTAAGAATCGCGGTCGTCTTATTCGTGTAGCATTGGTAGGATATACCAATGTAGGCAAATCTACTTTGATGACGTTGCTTTCCAAGAGCGAAGTATTTGCGGAGAATAAGCTCTTTGCTACGTTGGATACTACGGTACGTAAAGTTATCATCGAGAACCTGCCGTTCCTTTTGTCAGATACGGTTGGTTTTATCCGTAAATTGCCGACCGACTTGGTAGATTCTTTTAAATCTACTTTGGATGAAGTGCGCGAAGCCGATTTGTTGCTGCACATCGTAGATATTTCACATCCCGACTTTGAAGAGCAGATAGAAGTGGTAAACAAGACATTGGCGGACATCGGTGCATCCGGTAAACCCATGATACTTGTATTTAATAAGATAGACGCTTACACCTATGTGGCGAAAGCGGAAGACGACCTTACCCCCAGAACCAAAGAAAACTTAACGCTCGAAGAACTGATGAAGACATGGATGGCAAAGATGGAAGACAACTGTCTCTTTATCTCTGCCCGTGAACGAGTCAATGTAGAGGAATTGAAGAGTGTGGTTTATCAGCGTGTAAAAGAACTGCACGTGCAAAAGTACCCCTATAACGATTTTCTTTATCAGACCTACGAAGAAGAAGAGGTTTAATTTAATGAAGAGTTAAGAATGAAGAGTGAAGAACTACCGTGCGGAATGATGTCTGCACGACACGGCGCAGCCGGATTCTTCATTCTTAATTCTTCATTCTTAATTTAGGTGTTATGACTTACAGAAACTTGACCGAAGACGAAGTGCTCCGGTTAAAGAGCCAGTCGTGTCTGGCGGATGATTGGGGGAAGGTAACCGTTGCTGAAGAGTTTTCAACGGAATTTGTGCATCATACCCGCTTCTCGGGCGAGGTGCGTTTGGGGGTATTCCATTCGGAATTTACCTTGCCGGGTGGAATAAAGAAACATTCCGGTTTGCGGCATGTAACGCTTCACAATGTAACGGTGGGCGATAACTGCTGCATTGAGAATATTCAGAACTATATTGCCAATTATGAAATCGGACATGATACTTTCATTGAGAATGTGGATATCATTCTTGTAGACGGGTTATCTAAATTTGGTAATGGTGTAGAGGTATCCGTTCTGAACGAAACGGGTGGCCGTGAGGTTCTTATCAGTGATAAACTTTCCGCTCATCAAGCTTATATCATGGCGCTTTACCGCCATCGTCCGGAGCTGATTGCGCGGATGAAGGAAATAACAGATTTCTATTCCAATAAGCACGCTTCTACTGTCGGTTCTATCGGTAATCATGTCATGATACTCAACACCGGTTCTATCAAGAATGTGCGTATCGGTGACTATTGCCACATTTGCGGTACGTGCCGTCTGTACAACGGAAGCGTCAACAGTAATGAGGTAGCTCCTGTACATATCGGTCACGGCGTTATTTGCGATAACTTTATTATATCATCCGGTTCGCGTGTGGACGACGGTGCTATGCTTACCCGTTGTTTTGTAGGACAGGCTTGCAAACTGGGGCATAACTATTCTGCTTCGGATTCCTTGTTCTTCAGTAACTGTCAAGGAGAAAACGGTGAGGCATGTGCCATCTTTGCCGGACCTTATACAGTGACGCATCACAAATCCACTTTGCTTATAGCCGGTATGTTCTCCTTTATGAATGCCGGTTCCGGTTCCAATCAGAGTAATCACATGTACAAGCTCGGCCCTATTCACCAGGGAACGTTGGAACGCGGCGCTAAGACCACTTCCGATTCTTATATTCTGTGGCCTGCAAGGGTGGGGGCTTTCTCTCTCGTTATGGGTCGTCACGTCAACCATTCCGATACTTCCAACTTGCCGTTCTCTTATCTGATAGAGCAGAACAATACGACCTATCTTGTTCCGGGTGTCAATCTGCGCAGTGTAGGTACTATCCGTGATGCCCAGAAATGGCCTAAGCGTGACCAGCGTACCGATACCAATAAGCTGGACTTCATTAACTACAACCTTTTGAGTCCGTATACTGTACAAAAGATGTTCAAGGGGCGGGAGACATTGAAGAACCTGCGTTATGCTTCGGGTGAATTATCCGATATCTATTCTTTCCATAGTGCCAAGATTCGCAATTCAGCACTGGTAAAAGGTATTCGCTTTTATGAAATCGCTATTCACAAATTCCTTGGTAACTCCGTAATCAAGCGTTTGGAAGGTATCAATTTCAGAAGTAATGAAGAGATACGCGCCCGCCTTAAGCCTGATACCTCTATCGGTAGCGGGGAGTGGGTGGATATTTCCGGATTGATAGCTCCTAAAAGCGAAATTGACGCATTAATAGACGGTATTGAGTCCGGGGTGGTCAACCGATTGAAATACATCAATGCGGAATTTGAACGGATGCATCAGAACTACTATACTTACGAGTGGACATGGGCGTACGACAAACTGGAAGAATTTTACGGTATCAATCCCGAAAATATTACGGCGGAAGACATTATACACATCGTAGAAAAGTGGAAAGAGTCTGTTGTCGGTCTAGACCGTATGGTCTATGAAGATGCCAAGAAAGAATTCTCTTTGGCTTCTATGACCGGGTTCGGAGCCGATGGCTCACGTCTTGAAAAAGAACTTGACTTTGAGCAAGTGCGCGGTGATTTTGAAAGTAATCCGTTTGTAACTGCCGTGTTGAAACATATCGAAGTAAAGACGGCGTTGGGCGATGAATTGATAGGACGCATGCGACACGTACGTTAAGTAATGGCAAGATGGTTGTGCCTATAAGTTTTCACCCTAATTAAAGAAATATTTCAATAATAGTTGTTACCTTTGTGTCACGAATCACTTTTAAATATTAAATGAACAAGTAATTATGGCAACAACACCTCCGTTCAAGTATCAGCCCATGTTCGAGAAGGGTAAGGATACAACTGAGTATTATCTGCTTACAAAAGACTACGTGTCCGTAAGCGAGTTTGAAGGAAAACCCATCCTGAAGATTGAAAAAGAGGGTCTGACCGCAATGGCTAATGCGGCTTTCCGTGACGTTTCGTTTATGTTGCGTCGTTCGCACAACGAACAAGTTGCTAAGATTTTGAGTGACCCCGAAGCAAGTGACAACGATAAGTATGTGGCTTTGACTTTCCTGCGTAATGCCGAAGTTGCCTCTAAGGGTGTGCTGCCCTTCTGCCAGGATACGGGTACGGCTATCATCCACGGTGAAAAAGGACAACAAGTGTGGACGGGCTATTGTGATGAAGAAGCCCTCTCGCTCGGTGTCTATAAAACATATACGGAAGAGAATCTGCGTTATTCTCAGAACGCCCCTCTCAATATGTACGACGAAGTGAACACGAAGTGCAATCTTCCGGCGCAGATTGATATTGAAGCTACTGAAGGCATGGAGTATGAGTTTCTTTGTGTTACTAAGGGTGGCGGTTCTGCCAATAAAACATATCTCTATCAAGAAACGAAAGCTATCCTGAATCCTGAAACGCTGGTTCCGTTCCTTATCGAAAAGATAAAGACATTGGGTACGGCTGCTTGTCCGCCCTATCACATTGCATTCGTTATCGGTGGTACTTCTGCCGAGAAGAACTTGCTGACGGTGAAGTTGGCTTCCACTCATTTCTACGATAACCTGCCTACCACCGGCAATGAGTTCGGTCGTGCTTTCCGTGATGTGGAATTGGAGAAACAGGTATTGGCGGAAGCTCACAAGATTGGTCTTGGCGCACAGTTCGGCGGTAAATATCTGGCTCATGATGTACGTATCATTCGTTTACCGCGTCACGGCGCTTCCTGTCCGGTAGGTCTGGGCGTGTCCTGTTCTGCCGACCGTAACATCAAATGTAAAATCAACAAAGAGGGTATTTGGATTGAAAAACTCGACAGTAATCCGGGTGAGCTGATTCCTGCCGAACTCCGTAAAGCCGGTGAGGGTGATGTAGTGAAGATCGATTTGAACCAACCGATGGAAAATATCCTGAAGGAGCTGACCAAGTATCCGGTTTCTACCCGTCTGTCTCTGAACG
>OKRU01003391.1_pt1 | contig 12777 bp, 10 predicted proteins | sample 1601131 | NCBI WGS metagenome assembly OKRU01 (sample SAMEA3541558, study PRJEB24748) | human gut metagenome | biome: human gut; feature: human-associated habitat; material: faeces | place: China | collected 2012 | reverse complement strand
TCGGTTATTATCTAATTTATCTACATTACATAATCATCCCCACAAACCCAAATTTGCAAAACTAATTTATCGTAACGCAGAAACAAAATTGAAAACCCAAATTTATCATTCTAGCCTTTACCCATAATCAAAATTAAAAAACTAAAAATAAAAGAATTAAAAATTTTGCGACCTTTTGTGGGTTTGAAAAGTATTATATATAGAAGACCAAATAAAAGGTTAGCACAAAGCATAGTATAAGTAAAATTTTTTAATATGAATATCTAAGAAAATAGATAAGCAAAAGCAGTTAAGAAAAATAAAATTAAAATGCTTAAATAAAATATGCAATAAATTAAAGTACAAGAGATAATAATCGTTCTCATACCCTTTCTTGAAATCCTCTCCGTTATGGGGAGGATTTCTTATAATCATAGAGAAATAATCTTAAATTTTATAATTAATGGGATAAAATAAAGTATAATGCTTTTATTGACTAATGCAGAAATATGTTATATATTGTAAACATAATTATGGAAGTAGGTTTAGGTATGGAAGAAAATAAAACTGAAAAGGACTTTTTCACATTTGATGAAGAAAATGTGGAAAAAGTTCCTAAGAAAAAGAAAACAAAAAAGCCTTTCTTTAAGAGACCTGCAGGTATTATTTTAATTGTTGTTTTGGTGCTGATTATTGGTGGTGGTGTTACTTGCTACGCACTGAGAAACCAAATTCTAAAGGCAATTTTAGGTCCGGTAAATTATTATGTTTACAAAGAAGGTATGAATATTTCTGCTATTGCAAGTGAAGATTTTTCTGTAAAAGGCAACCTTGCTTTAGGTCAGGATTATAAATCTATTCTTTCATTTACAGGTGCTGATTCTTCCGACATTGCAGTTGATGTTGAAAGGTCAGTTGAAAAGGACAAGTTAAAGGCAGAGTTCAATGTTTTCAACATTATGGATTATGAGTTGCTTATTGACGGTAACTACCTTTCTTCTTCAATTAATGAGAGTGAGCCTTATGTTATAAATCTTAAGGAAAAAGCCCCTAAAAAGAAAAGTTCATCAAGTAGCAAAAATAATAAGAAGAAAACTACTACTGCAACTACAACCACAACTACTGCTACTTCAACAACAGTACCTACTACTGTAAATAAAGAAGATTATGAAGTAGGTAAAATTGAACTTGCAAAGTGGGCATATACATTCTCAAAGGAATGTATCTCAGGTAAAATCGAAGATGGTTTTATTAAGGAAAGTACCGAAGAATTTAAGGGTATGGAATGTGATGTAACTACCTTTACTTTCAACAACAAGCTGTTTGCCAATATACTTTCAAGTGTTGCAGATAAAATGAAATCCGATGAGGAAACTCAGAAGGTTACTAAGTATATTTACTACAATGTGCTGGGTGGTAAAAGTGATAAATTTGACCCTAAAACTATTGCAGAAACTTTAGAGGATAATGCAAAGAACCTTGCTAATAAAAAGGACAAGGATATTGTGTATAAGGTTTACTACTATGACAATGAGATTGTAAACAGAGTAAATGACAACACCAATATCGGTACATTTACAAAAGGTGACAAGAAGTACCTTTCAATCGGTAACAAAAGCACTTTATATGGTGAACTGCTGATTAGTGATACTCCTAATGTAAGTGACATTAAGGTGGATAAATCAAAGGTACAGTCAGGTGGTGCAGAGTTTAAGGACTCTATAAATGGTATCTTCAAAACCTCAGTTTCATTTGTTCTTCGTTCAGTTTTAGGTGAAGATGTAGGTAAGGCAGTTGCCGATTATATAATGTAAACAGTAAATATTTCAATTGAGCAGTTTCTACAAAAAAGGAACTGCTTTTTTGTGTTTTAGTGGGTAGGTTGCAATTTTGTTGTTGATGTGTTATAATATTGTAAAACAATAGGGATTTTGCGGTGATTATATGGAAAATAAGCATTACAGAATTAAATATCACGCAATGAGTACAACAGGAAATGTTCGTAAAAATAATGAAGATAATTTGCTTTGTGACGGACATTCAAGAGATATAAATGATGAAGAAGATTTCTCTTATTATGGAGAAATTCTCAGTGACGATAGTAAAATCCTAGCTGTCTTTGACGGTATGGGTGGTGGAGAGCAAGGTGAGGTTGCTTCTTCAATGGCTACTGATGTTGCAAGGAATTATAACTTCGGGGACGAAAGCAAAAGCCTTTCAGACCATATACTTGAATGTGCAAAGGAAATGAACATCAAGGTTCATACTTATGCTGAAGAAAATCAGCTTGAGCATATGGGTACAACATTTGCCGGAATTGTCTTTGGAAAGAATGAAATTTCTATAGGCAATGTTGGTGACTCAAGAATTTATAAAGTGCGAAATGGAAAGATAGAACAGTTGTCTGTTGACCATGTGTTGCCGGAAGAACTTAAGTCTTTCAAAAATATTATTACTCAGTATGTTGGTATGGGTGAAGAAGAAAAGGAATTTTCACCGGCACTTTCTACAGAAGAGTATTGTAACGGTGACAGATATATTATTTGTTCCGATGGCTTAACAGAAAAACTTAATGATGAAGAAGTAGGGGTTCTTTGTCATGTAGCACAGTCGGTAACCGATGCATCGGATATTTTGGTTTCCCAAGCATTAGGGCAAGGAAGTAACGATAACATTACAGTTATTGTGTGTGAATTAGAGGAGTTAACAAGTTAGTACAACTTATGTATTTTCTTGTTAACTTTTTTATTATTACAAAATAGTCATAATCATTGATGAAATAAACTAGTTTTTGTATAATGAATTTATATGCAAAATATGTTTGATATTGTAGATATATAGAAAAATAAGATTGTATTTTAGGGCAGAGGTATTTATGGAGAATTATAAGGATGTAAAAATGGGCATTAGAAAATTAAACATTGCCCTATCTGTTACAGGTCGTGGCAGTGAAGGCAGAGATGAAGACAGCTATAGCTATTGTTTCAACGACAATGGTGGTTTTATCGGTGTGTTTGATGGCTTTGGTGAGATGGACTCAACTACATACTCAAAGTTAGGTACAAGAACCGGTGGCTATATTGCCAGTAGATTGGCAGCAGAAAGCACAATAAAAATGTTCCAAAACGGTAACTTTACTTTTAGTGAAATGGATAGCATTAAGCTGACTTCCGACCTAAAGAAATATATTGATAAGGTAAAGAAGAACTTTGCCGATAATCAGGATACTGCTTTAGTACCAACAACTGCAAGTATCATTGCTTGTGATTATAGCAAGAAAGACAGCATTATGTTTGAGTATCTTTGGGCAGGTAACAGTAGAGGTTATTTCCTTGACAAGAATGGTCTTTGTCAGATTACAGAGGATGATGTTGTTGAACAGATTAGTCCTATTGATGAAACCAAGAAACCAAGAGTTATTAACCTTGTAAATGCTGAAACTGACTTTAAGATTAATATTAAAACAGTCAGAACAGATGCACCTACTATTTTAGTAACTGCAACAGACGGTGCTTATGGTAGCTTTGCAACACCAATGGAATTTGAGTATGCTTTACTTTATACACTTAACAGAGCAAAGAATGTTGCTCAGTGGGAAAGCTTACTAAGAAGACTTGTTGGTGAATTTGCAAAAGACGACTTTGCTATTATGATTGTTGCATTTGGTTTTGATGATTTTAAGGACTTAAAGCACTACTTCTTTGAAAGAACAAAGAAGATGTTTAATGAATACATTGAGCCAATCTCTAAGGCAAAGGAAGAAAATTCCACTTCTAAAGTAGAAGAATTGTGGAATAATTATAAGGCAGATTATTATAGATAAGGAGAAGGTGATTTTCTTTGTGGATTTGTCCGAAATGTTCTCGTGAAAACGGCAATTCTTTTAATAGTTGTAAAGGTTGTGGATATGTTATATCTGAAGATGAAAAGATTATAGCTATTAATAATACCAAGAAACAACTTGCAGACTATAGCAGTAAACATACTGCTTACAAAAACACATATGGTCACACTTCTTATACAGGACCTAAGCTGGAGTATGATGAAGATGATAGTTATCTGGAAAACTACTACAGTGACGATATGTTTGATGATGACGAATATCATGAAAATAAAAAGTGGAAAGTATTTAAGCCTGTTTTGATTATTATTTTAATAATCTGTATCTTAGGTGGTGGCGTAATGTTCCTTGACAAAGAGGGCATTATCCATGTATTTTCCGATACAAATTATAAATATTCAAGTGTTGATGGTGGTGTTGAAATCACCGGTACAAAGAGTAGCGATGCTACAATTGAAATTCCCGACACAATTAACGGTAAGTCCGTTGTAAGCATTGCAGATATGGCTTTTGCCGAAAGTGACATTAAGTCCGTTACTTTGCCAAGTACACTTAAACGAATAGGCGAAAGAGCTTTCTTTAATTGTAAGTCACTTCATTATATTAAGTTACAAGACGGTATAACAGAAATCGGTGACAAGGCTTTTGCTTCTTGTAATAAACTTTCTGATATTTTTATTCCTGAAACAGTTACTTCTATCGGTGAAGATATAATGAAAGATAGCAACAATAGCTATATTCAAGGTGTACCCGGTTCTCAGTCAATGGTTTATGCTACAGAAAATGACATTAACTTTACACCAACTAACAAAAAGGGTGAAGCACTTAATGTTACACCTGTTAGAGTAAATGATGAAGAAACTTATACAACATCAAAGGCAGGTTACGGTGCAGGTTATTTATTTAGCTTTGTTCCTTATGAAAGTGCAAAGTACACAATTACTGTTGAAGCATCAATTGACGGTTATTTAAAAATTAATGACTTTAGTACAATGGGAAATGCCCAGACAGATGAAAGCAGTAGTGGCAAAAACCATACAACAACATTAACTGCTGACTTAAAGAAAGAAAAGAAATATTACTTTGGTATTGAGAATGAGGGTTCTGAACAAAACAAAAATATTGAATTCTCTATCAGTATAGAGCTTTATAACGATGAGCGTTCTAAGGCTGAATCAGTAGCAAAGAAATTCTTAGATAAAAACTATACTTTCACAGCTTATACAGATTTGTTCTATGACCAGCACAGTAAGTCAGGTTCCAGTCATTATCTGGAATGGAACACTAATGTTCAGAAGGTTGTTGACTATTATGTTGAAGACAGTGGTGCGATTTGGTTAGCTATTAAAGTTCCGGAAGGCTACAACACAAAATCCTATGATGAATATGGAAATGTAGTTGAACCGGCAACTAACTGGTGGCATAAGCTAGAGGAATAAGGAGGATTTTATGTTTTGTAAAAAATGTGGTAAGGATATTGATATAAACAGTAAAGTTTGCCCTAATTGTGGCGAAAAAACTAACTTTCTAAAGGGTATTGATGGTAGTGAAATGCCTGACCATCTAAAAACTTTTGAAAAAGAGATTAATGCAGCTTTTAACGGTTCACCTGTAGAGAAAGTTCATGAAGATGAATATGAAGATATTTCTTCTTATACATCTTCAAACACAGGCTTTATTCCTAAGGTTTCTACAAAAGAACCTCCTGTTGAAGATAAGAACATTACAAGTTCATTTGAAAAACCAAAGAAAAAGTCAAAGCCTAAGAAAAAGAAAAAAGAAGATTATAACGATACATATGTAGATGATAAACAGAGCAACACTTGGAAGTTTGTTGCAGGTGGTTGTGTGGTAGTAATTGTTATTTGCTTGATTATTATTTTTGTTGCATCATGTAATAGCAACTCAAAGCCAAGTGGAGGTACAACAACTTCAACTGTTCCTTCTACAGTATCTACAAGTACTGCGGCAAAGAATACAACTACTGTTCCTGCTACAACAGTTCCAACAACTGCACAAAGTGTTGATTCTTACATTCAGTCATCAACTGCTAACGACACTACAGCAGTACAGACAGCTCAGAGTTTCTATGCTGATATTGAAGATGCTTGTGCTAAGGGTGATTTAGCTAAGTTCAAGACTTACTTCTCATCAGCTTATACAGATGCTGAAATTGAAGAAATCTATAATCAGTACAAGGATACTTGTGCAGGTTACGAATCATTTATTGTAGGTTACACACAGACAGTTTCTTGTGACCAATATATCTATGTTTATATTGCATCAACAACTAATGCAACTACAGGTGATTATGTAGAAAACACATTTGTACTTTCTAAGGAAGACGGTACATTTAAGGTTGATGGCAAAACAGATGGTGCAAAGGCTTATTTACAACAAGCACCAACTAAAATGGCACAGTAATTTTACTGTTTAAGGAAAGTGATTTAGTGATAGTTTCAACTAAAGGAAGATATGCACTTAGAGTTATTATTGACCTTGCTATTAATGGCAATGATGAATATATTTCTCTTAAAGATATTTCAGAACGGTCGTTAATTTCAATGAAATATCTGGAAAGCATTGTGTCAAATTTAAATAAGCATGGTTTGCTTGATTCTTTGCGTGGCAAAAAAGGTGGTTATAAACTTAACCGACCAACCGGTGAATATACAGTAGGTATGATTTTAAAGGCCAGTGAAGGTTCTCTTGCACCGGTAGCTTGTGTAAATTGTGGTGATGTTCAGTGTAACGAAGCTCACGACTGCATTACTCTTCCAATGTGGAAAAAACTTGATAGTGTAATTGATAGTTACCTTGAAAGTGTAACTATTGAAGATTTAATTAATGGTAAAGTAGAGTAAAGTAATGGTCGGCTTAGTCCGACCATTCTTTGTATAGAGGTGTAAAATGATAAGTCAGTATTCCCGTACAGAACTTTTGATTGGTTCTGATGGATTAGAAAAATTAAAGAATTCAAGAGTAGCAGTTTTTGGTGTTGGTGGAGTTGGTGGTTTCACCGTTGAAGCACTTGCAAGAAGTGGTGTGGGTACAATTGATATTATTGATAACGATACCGTATCTTTGACTAATATTAACAGACAGATTATTGCAACTCATTCAACAGTAGGTAAGTTGAAAGTTGATGTTATGGAAGAAAGAATTAAGGATATTTCCCCATCAACAGTTGTTAATAAGTATGATTGCTTTTTCTTACCTGAAAATGCCGAGAATTTCGATTTCAGGCGATTTGACTATGTAGTTGATGCAATAGACACGGTGTCCGGAAAAATCGGTCTGGCAGAAAAATGCAAGGAGTATAATGTAAAATTAATTTCATCAATGGGTGCAGGTAACAAACTTGACCCAACTGCCTTTGAAGTAACTGATATTTTCAAAACAAGTATGGACCCATTAGCAAGAGTAATGCGTGGTGCATTAAAGAAAAGAGGCATCAAAAAGTTAAAGGTTGTTTATTCTAAGGAGCAACCACTAAAGCCTTTGGAAAGTGAAGAAGTTACAAATAAAAGAACTGTCCCAGGTTCAATCGCTTTCGTTCCAAGTGTGGTGGGACTTATTATTGCCGGTGAAGTTATTAAGGATATTACAGGTTTTAACGGATAAAAAACAACAAATGAATATTTTATAAAGAATATACGCATAATTCCTATTGACATGTTAGGAATTATGTGTTATTTTATTCCTATAAAGTTTATAGGAAATAGGAGAGTGAAACCAATGTTAGTTTATGCTGATAATGCAGCAACAACAAAAATTAGTGATACTGCCTTAAATGCTATGATGCCAATGTTTGCAGATGTTTACGGTAATCCAAGCTCACTTCACTCTATTGGCCAAAAGGCTAAAGAATATCTTGAAGATGCCAGAGCAAAGGTGGCTAAGTGCATTAATGCCGAACCATCAACAATTTACTTTACATCCGGTGGTAGTGAAGCAGATAACCAAGCATTACGCTCAGCTGCTTATATGGGTAAGCGTAAAGGTAAAAATCATATTATTTCCAGTAAGTTTGAACACCATGCAATTCTTCATACTTTAAAGGCTCTTGAAAAGGAAGGCTTTGAAGTAACTTTACTTGATGTTTATTCTGATGGTATTGTAAAACCTGAGGATGTTAAAAACGCAATTACAGACAAAACTTGTCTTGTTACTATAATGACTGCAAATAACGAAATCGGTACAATTCAGCCAATTAAAGAAATTGGTGCAATTTGTCACGAAAAAGGTGTACTGTTCCACACAGATGCAGTACAAGCCGTTGGACATATTCCGGTTGATGTAAAAGAAATGAATATTGATATGCTTTCTATGAGTGGTCATAAGTTCCATGGCCCTAAGGGTATTGGTGCTTTGTATGCTCGCAAGGGTATCTTGCTAACCAACATTATTGAGGGCGGTGCTCAGGAAAGAAAGAAGAGAGCCGGTACAGAAAATATGCCGGGTATTGTTGGTATGGCAGCAGCTTTAGTTGAAGCAACTGAAAATCTTGATAAGAATATGAAGTATGTAACTTCACTTCGTAACAAGCTGGTTGATGGACTAAAGGGTATTGAAAAGTCAAGACTTAATGGTAATATGGAACATCACCTTCCCGGTACACTTAATATGTGCTTTGAAGGTATCGAAGGTGAAGGTATCTTGCTATGGCTAGACCAAAAGGGTGTTGAAGCATCTTCCGGTTCAGCTTGTACAAGTGGTAGCCTTGACCCAAGCCATGTTCTACTTGCTATTGGTGTACCTGTAGAAATTGCCCATGGTAGTTTAAGACTTTCTATTAGTGAATTTAATACTGAAGAAGAGATTGACCATATTATTAAGGTTGTTCCTGAAGTAGTAACATATCTAAGAGGTATGTCACCTGTTTGGGAAAGAATGATGAAGGAGGAAAAATAATGGCTCTTTATAGCGAAAAGGTTATGGACCATTTTACTAACCCAAGAAATGTTGGTAAGATTGAAGACGCTGACGGTATCGGTGAAGTAGGTAACGCTCAGTGTGGCGATATTATGAAAATTTATATTAAAGTTAAGGATGATATTATTACAGATGTAAAGTTCAATACATTTGGTTGTGCATCTGCAATTGCATCATCTTCTATGGCTACTGAAATGATTAAGGGTCAGCCTATCAGCAAGGCTCTTGAACTTTCTAATAAAGCAGTTGTTGAAGCTCTTGATGGTCTACCACCGGTAAAGGTTCACTGTTCTGTTCTAGCTGAAGAAGCAGTTAAAGCAGCAGTTAAGGATTACTATGACAAGAACGGTATCTTCTATGAACCTGAACTATTAGCACCAAAGGGTTGCGTAGATTGTCACGGTGACCATCACTAATATATAATTAGTATTATTAAGGAGAGCATTATGCTCTCCTTTTTTATATTAAAAAATATTTTTTCATCTTTTTTATTTTTAGGTTAAATACAGTATTATATAAAGAAATATCAAAAAAGATTGAAAAAAGTGAAGTATGAGAAATGGCATAGAAATGGGCTTTATAAGGCATTGGAAAATAAAAATTTAAAAAAGTTGAAAAAAATTAAAAAAAGTTGAAAAAAAGTGTTGACAAAGAGGCAAAATAGCCGTATAATAAAACACGTTCCGCTGAGGGAACGGAAAAACTCAAGATAAATCGAGAGTAAGAAGTTCAGTAGGTAGGAACAACGGACCTTGAAAATTAAACAACGAACAAGAAACCCGAAAATGACTTTGAGTTAAATGACTCAAGTTTTAAGGATAGTGAATGTGAACACTAAAAAAACACAAACACGCAAGTATTCAGAAATGAGCTTGACGATTTAATAAGATGTTAAACCGAAAGGTCTAATATACAAATTATTAGAGAGTTTGATCCTGGCTCAGGATGAACGCTGGCGGCGTGCCTAACACATGCAAGTCGAACGGAACTTCTTTGACAGAATTCTACGGAAGGAAGTTGATTAAGTTTAGTGGCGGACGGGTGAGTAACGCGTGAGTAACCTGCCTTTGAGAGGGGACGTTTTGGCACAGGAGGTGCTTGAGAATTTCAAACATTCTGCCTACAATCTGGATGACCCGAATGTTGTATGCTCTGCGGATCCGAACTGGACAGTAGCTGCCCCACAGAGCAGTGACGGCAGCTATGCATTAACACAGAATAAGACAGTTGACAAAAATTCTTTTAAGGTGACAGCGAAGATCACGCCGGTTGATAAGGTGAATGATGCGGCTGTATCAGCGGCACCGGCTTCATCAGCTGTGCCCGCGTCTGTATCAAAGGATTATGAGAAATTTGTGATTGGTACGATGGACACAAGCAAGGATTTGATGTCATCCGATCATGGTCAGACATTGGTTGCGGCAAGCTTTGCATTTAATAACAAGTATACGGCAGCCTGCGCAGCAAATGGTGTGACACCTGAGCCGGCAGGAACTCCGGATCCTGTGACAGGAGTTACACCGGCGAAGATTGATGCCAATTATTTTAAAAATCGACTGAATTGTGAGATTATTGTATCAGCTAAGAAAGATACATCTAAACCGGGATATGACGTGATTTCGGTGAAGTATCGATATACTTATAATAAAGGCGGAGAAGCATATCCGGAAGGAATTGACGCTAACACAGTTTATGAGGATGTCGTGGCTTCTTCATCCATTAAGGTTGATAAGCTGGAGAATATTTATTTGTTCTATAATCCGTTAAATGTGAATGATAAGATCACGATGACGACAGATGATGATTATCAGCTGCAGAATAATGCAGGTGATCTGAATATGTTCATTATTGCACAGAACAGTGTGCCGGCTTCCACCAGTGACAGTGATCTTCCGACAGGATATTCGAAGCGGCCGGGAAGCTATAAGCTTCCGATCAATGGTGCGGGTTCCGGATTTGAAAACAAGATTAAATGCGTTTATACCAATTTATCCCGGACGGCTGCTATGACGGAGCTGGATGAAACGTCGACGATTGGCGGAAAAGTACAGACCGGTCCGGATGGCAATTACACTTTGGTACATTCTGAAAAGATCAATCGTGTGGCTGACATTACGGTAACCGTTGACAGCCAGAATGGAAAGACACAGAAGATTGTAGAAGTAACAGGTTCTAAGACGCAGGATTAGAGAGGAGTGAGATCATGTTCAAACGATTTTTAAAAGATAAAAGTGGATCGTCTTTGGTTTTGGTAATGATCTGCATGTCATTTCTGATCTTGCTTGCAGGAGCAGTCATTACAACAACTGTTACCAATATTTATCTCAAGGCTTCCCAGAAGGTGACACAGGAGAATTTCTATGAGACAGATTCGATACTGGATGCAGTAGCAGCCGGTATCCAGAATGAGTCGTCTGAGGCTTCCGCAAAGGCATATGAGAAAGCATTGGGAGAGTATAATGCCTCATTGACCGCTGCAGGCAGTGCAATGAGCGATAAATATGCAAAGGACTTTTTGAATCTGATGATTCAGTCTCTGACAGGCGGAGACACCTATGATGCAACAAAGACGAATTATAAATATCTGGATAGTGTTTTGCTTGGTTATCTGACCAAGGATCAGGCAAAATCGTATATCAAGCATGCAGACGATGGTACCGGTGTGACGAAAGGTGACATGGTTTTGGATGGAGATGCTTTAGTGCTTAAGGATGTAAAGGTGATCAAAGCACATGACAAACAGAAGGATTATGAGACGACATTGACAACTGACATTCGTATTGAAGTGCCAAAAATCAGTACTGATGCACACTCGGAGTATCTTGATTATGCGATTCTTGCGGATGATCAGGTGATCGCAGATAACGGTACGATTTCGGCTCAGGTAGATGGAAATGTATATTCCGGTACGGTGAATCGTGTGGCAAATGCAACATCACCACAGCCGGCAAGCGTTAAGAATAATACACCGTTAGCCGGTATCGTTATTTCCGGTGGAGCATCACTCAAGATTAATGCGGAGCAGATCATCACACGAGGTGATGTGGATGTATCCAATGGCAGCCGTTTTGAAGTTGGCAAGAGTCCATCCAGTGATAAGGCTGCACAGCTTTGGGCAGAGAATGTGATCACAAGTGGTAAGAATAGCAGTAATGAAGTGACGATTGATGCTTCCTCCTATATCGCGGACGATTTGGAGATCAATGGTGAGGGTGACCGGGTTACTCTGAAAGGAAAATACTACGGTTACAATTACACGAATGACTACACAGCCGGAATAACAGGAAATAAGTTATCTACAACGGCTGCATACAGTAGTTCCATTTCAGTCAATGGTTATGATAACCAGTTGCTGATGAAGGATCTGAATGAGCTGGTGCTTGCAGGACGTACATTTATCTCCAAGAAGACGAATGTTGGCGAGACAGCACTTGCCAATCCGGATATTGAGCTGGGTGAATCTCTGGCGGTAAAGAGCAGCCAGTTGTCATACTTTGTAGCAGCAGTAAAGGACGGATCTACCGATGGATTTGTCAAGAGAGTACAGGATCTTCCGGCAAACAATAGTGTTACGTTGGATGATGGTCAGGCGGTTCCAGGCTTTGGTAAATACTCTTTGGATGCGAAAGATGCCATTCCATGCTTTGTATTTAATGCGAACAATGAGGAGTATCTGTTCGACTATGAAGCATATGAGAACCGTATCGGTATCCCGAAGAAGAATGGTGCAAAGCAGTTTGATATAAAGGCATTGATTACAAGCGGTGCTATCAGCAAGACGACACCGTTAAAGCTGTACAGCCGTTATGATCCGAACGTCAGTGCTAATACGATCAAGTATTTCTATCTGAACTTTGACGATTCCAAGGCTGCAAGTAATTTCTTTAATCTGTTTTATGAGAATAGTTCACAGCAGACGATTTATGATGTTGTGAATAAGACATATGTAGATGCCGTGGGAATTCAGCTTCCTTCCTTTGGATCAAAGGCGGGATATCTGTTATCTTCCGGTAATATCATGT
>OKRU01003365.1_pt1 | contig 12843 bp, 6 predicted proteins | sample 1601131 | NCBI WGS metagenome assembly OKRU01 (sample SAMEA3541558, study PRJEB24748) | human gut metagenome | biome: human gut; feature: human-associated habitat; material: faeces | place: China | collected 2012 | reverse complement strand
TTACTGAAATATAATCTATCAGGGAAAAATAAAGATTTGATGAAGTTTGCTAAATTTATACTCTCTCGGTTCCTTCTATACCGAAGACAACATAAAAAAGAGAATTTCGAGACGACAGGCCTATCTGAAAACGCAAAAGGAAAGAGCGAAAGAACGAAAAGAAAAGCGGAAAGCTACATACGAAGCTATGTCTCCAGCTAAACGCCTACCATGATGCAAATTCGCACTGGAAAGCCACAACATAGACCTCACTGCAATCACCAGTTCCAATATCAAAATACTGCAAAATCGACTCGAGCAGGCTGAGCAGGATATGTATAACCTTGAGGAGCAGCAGCAACAAAACGAGCGTGATCTAAAGGAGCTGCAGCGCCACCAGAAGGAAATTGACACCTATCTAGGGAAAAAGCATGAAGATATTTAATCCTCATGCTTTGCAGTAAAGTTATAGAAAAGGCATCAGAACGGCATTTGTTACACAAAATGCCGTTCTGTCTACTAATATATTCAGATCATTATAATTTCAGATCAAAACCTCTCTTGAATATTTCTCCATATTGTCCCATCGTTACAGTCAATGATTTATCAATTTGCTCTCTTGTAATCCCATCCAACGCACCTGCTTTTATCGCTTTTCCAGATTTCCATGTTGGATCGGCAGCCTTTGCCGCATCATAAAAAGCTTGATTATACTGTCGTTCATATTGTTCTAAAGTCCACGTCCCCTTTAATCTGTCCCGCTTCTTTGCAGACTTTTGATAATGGTAAAACACATCTGAACGTTTTGTAGTATCTCCGTTTGCAATTCCATTTTCTTCAAGGAACTCCCGTTTTGCATTATCAAACATTTCCTGTCTGTTTTTTTCAGGAATATCAATAATCACGTGTCTCTGCGAAATAGGAATATCCGTTGCGTCCATACCGGCAAGACCAGTTGCCGGAGAAATATAGTCCCCATCTTTGTCATAGTTCTTCATCAAATTCTTTATGGCTGCCGGATTGGTATACATCATTCCGTTTGCATTTTGCATCATTTTACTTATAACGGTTTTATATTGTTTGCTGTTTGTGTTAATCCCTGCTGCTTTTAACTGTGATTGTACTGCACTGCTATTGAGCTGGGATAATTGGAAACTCCCTATTGGATTAAATGCCGACTTTCCGGATGAATTTTGAAACAAAAAAGCATAATCTGTAATTTTTGACATAATGTAACCTCCTTGTGCACATTATATTGTAAATCCATTTACTGACTCACATTGTATATCGGCATAATCGCTTTAATTGTTCACCTTTTGCTTTTAGTATACTATTCCACTCGCAATACAACAATTTTAATCATGGATTACCCATGTACCTTTCTTAGAAGAACCGATATGCTCCACAACACCATCTTTCTTTAATTTATTGATATGATAACGAACTCCTCCAACAGAAAGCCCAAGCTGCTGTGCAATCATCTTTACTGTAATGGAAGGCTGTTCACCCATGAGCCTAATTATTCTCCCTACATTTTCTGTGTTAGTTTCTGTGTTAGTTTCTATGTTAGTTTCTATGTTAGTTTCTGTATTAGCATCCCTTTTTCGATACATATTTACTCTGAAATCGCCATCAAAATCAATCAACTCCGGCTTCGGTAATCCATATTCCTCACAGGCTGCAAATAACCTCGGTATTCCAGTTCCCCATTTTTCAATAATTTTCATGTACGCAAAAGCTCTTGCGATTGCGGGATTTCTCGGTCTTGAGTAACCTTCTATCATTTTTTCGATCGTAACATTATTCAGCAGCATGCCCGGCGAAGTAATCTCTAGCCTGTCATCATACAATGCCACTTGTATATTCCCCGGCTCAAGATAACTACGATGAGCCACTGCATTTGCAATCAACTCTCTTATGCTGTCTGTAGGAAGTTCATATACATCTTGTCTGTACATTCCCTTTATTGTCATTCCCATGTTAATTTTTTCAAGAACATACTGGTATCTGTGCCATTCTTTTTTGTTCTTTCTATTAGTGTTTTAAGTTCTTCTTCAAAAGCCATCCCTTGTTTCCCCTCTTTTGTGTCATATACTATATAATCCTAACCACTTATAATCGAAAAATACACATTGATTATACCATTTTTCACTCATACCCGCAATTAATACCACAACATCATGCAAATCATTCTATCAATCCTATCCGGTCAGCTACATCATCAGAAGCATACTGAGATACCGATACTCTGCAGGAGCATTTTCATCTTTGGTCGTTCAAATGGTATCTGAAACTCCGCTTTTCTGCTTCTTGCCATGAATACTACAAATAGCATCGTCATAAAATAAGGTTCACATGCTGTATGTGTTACCGAACCATCTGCCCGTGTGACTTCTCTCATATCCACCGGAATATGACTTTTTTTACACGCTTTCTTTAATATCTCTGCGGTTCTCTCATCATTCACATCTATGGAAGTAACATCTTTACCCTCTTGGTTAAAATCCTTTAACGAGCCATGTGTCTCCTTATAGTTGGAAACCACCTTATCGACTACCTTGCCGAGCAGAGTTTCCTTCTGCTCCGCACTCATACCGGGATTTTTCTCTTCTGAACGTTTACAGGCTTCCGCAATGGCTGTTATCAGATCCACGCTGACAGTCACAATCGCCTTTCCCGTTTGGAATGACTCCTGCGTCAACTCATCGACCATTGTTCTGTCCTCCTGTTATATGTTTTCCTATGGCTTCTGTCTGTGGGTGCTCTCACCCATAAGATACACATTTTAATGCACATCTCGTGTTCCTCCTTAATTTCCTTTATCTGAACTTCTGGACAAAATGTCCTAAAGTTACATTCATATACATTGCCCAAAGGGCACAAAAAAAGAGCATCTATGTTTCAATCACATAAATGCTCTAACGCTGTTGTTTATATTAAATTGTTATGGTTTGTCAGTTCGACAAACTTGAATTGAACTAAATCGCTGTGCGATGGCCTGCGAAGGCTGTGGCACAGTTTTCTCTTTAACTTAAAAAGGCAGTAGATAATGAGCCCTAAAAGTAGTATTGTTAAATCACCACAAAATAACAATCGAACAGGTTCATCATTAACACTGCCATGAATAGAATAACACCAGAATCTCTTTTTCTCAAGAGGGTATCTTTAATACGTGAACCTCCATGATGGCAGTGACTCATTAACGTTACTAGTATCATGGAGGTTTATTATGTACGAAAAATATTTTAACAAGCTCAGAGAGGAATGCCTGATTCGTAACAGGTCCTCCCGAACTGCAGATACCTATATCAACAACATACGTCACTTTATGAAGTGGACAGGCTATAAATCAATGGAAGATTTCTTCTCCAGTCCAAGCGAAAGGGCGATGACGGCAATGTCCGTCACCGCCCTTTGCTCAAAGGTTCGCAGCTGATTTATTCAGCGTTTTCTTTCTTCTTTTTGCTGTAAACGGTGATGCCGATCACTGCGGTGCCCGTTCTATGCTACTTGATTCTACCCGCTGCAATGCCTGCTTTTTTCAGCAGCTTGCTGTAGGCTTTCTTTTTCTGCTTCGGCACCTTCACCGTCACTTTTTTCGAAATTCCCTTAAATGCACCCTTGCCTACCTTCTTCAGAGCCTTCACCTTTCTCAGGTTCACTGTTTTTAATTTCCTGTCGCCCTTGAACGCATTTTTGCCGATGCTGGTCAGACCCTTTGCAGTTACCGTAACCCGGGTCAGGTTCCTGCAGTTCATAAATGCACCGCTGCCGATCTTTTTCACATTGCTGCCGATCGTCACGGAGGTCATTTTTTTATTTCCCTTAAATGCATTCGCCGCAATGCCGGTGACCTTTAAGGTCCTGCCGTTCACTTTTATGGTTTTGGAGATTTTGACTGCTTTTTTTCTCTTTCCCTTTGCCGTCATATTTTTGACCTCAACCGTATCGGTTCCGGTGATCCGATAATTAAAAATGCCTGCTGCATCCTTTATGATCGTGCCGATCTGCGGGTTGGTTTGCGTAGGATCGGTCGGTTTTGTTGTGGAGCCGGTAGCCGGAATCTCAACTGCCGCCTTCTTGTAGCCGCAAACCCTGCACTCCTCATGCTTGGAGCCCTTTTGCGTTGCGGTCGCTTCCTTGTCAACAACCCACTTGAAGTCGTGCGCCGCCTTATCGGCCTTATCTCCGCAGGAGCACTCATGCCAGTGGTTGCCGGCGTCGTGCTTCCACTCGCTGCCGTAGCTGTGAGTATGCTCACCGCCGCCTGTGCCGCTATTGCGCAGAATCGTCAGCGTGTAGGTTTTAGCACCGATTCCCACGACAATGTCGGTTGTGCCGCTGTTGGGGATGGCAACGGTTGCGCTGCCGCCGGTGGACAGAGCCTGTCCGTTGATGCTCACGGGCTCGCCGTTTCCAGACACCGCTGTGACTAGCGTAGATGTTGCTCCGCTATCATTTTGCAGCGTATAGGTATAGTTCGTTCCGTTGGCGGTAAAATCGCCGAGCCCCACTGCCAGACCTTCAAAGGTCAGAAGGTCATTACCGGGCACTGCGGCTCGCACCACTACGCGGGTGCCAAGCCGGGAGAAGGTGACGGTTTCCGTCTGGAAGGTTTCCCCGGAGATGGCACCGCCAATACTGGTCTTTTTCGTTTCCAGAACGGTCCCGGCAGCATCCAGCAGCGTGGCCACCAGCACTGTGCTAGTCTGAGACTGCAGGGAGTTGTTGCGCAGGGTAATGGCGGCGGTGCTGTGACCGTTGCCGTCGTTCCCCTGTGTCACATCCATCGTCAGCTGCTCTCCGGTGCGGGCCAGTGCGCCGGTCATATGGACGCTGGCCTCGCTGTCACTGCCGTCATACTCCGGCAGGCGCTGATTGCTTCCCGTTCCACCGATCTGGCCTTCCGCCCACGCCTCGGCGTACAGATAGGTACCCACATTGGGGATCTCGGTTTTGCCAATGGAGTTCATATACTTGCCCAGATCATAGGTCAGGTCCAGTGTAAAGGTTCCCTGATCGATGCGGGCGAGGGCGCTGTCTCCGGAAACGGTGATTTCATTATCGCGAACCGATACGCCGTTTGTGGCGCAGGCTACCTCTGCATGTTTGGTATGCAGATCATCCGCATAGAACGCAAGCTTCACCTCGCGGTTCTTTCCGCCGGCCAGCGTGGCGGCAGAGGAATTATAGAGGGTCATGCGCACCGTGCGCTTGCCGGCGCTCTCCGCAATCACTTCCATTTGCGAGATGCCAATGTCGGGATAATCCAGATACACTGTGCCGTTTTCGTTGATGCCGCCGGCGGCGGTGATGGTATAGCTCGGGTCGGTCACGCGGTCCTTCACATGGTGCCAGACGGTAAGGGTGGTGCTTTCATTGGGCAGCAGTTTTTCCGTAAGGGTGGCGGTTTCCCCGCTGCCAAGCTTGACCGTTAGGTTTGTCACATCGTTCAGCCCGGTGTTGCGGATGGTAAAGCGAATGGGTGTCAGGCTGTTCAACGCCAGCGTTGCATAATCCACACCGATCTGTTCCACTGCCACCGCATCGGTGATAAAATCAGAGGTAGCGGTATAGAGGATCGTTTCCTCACCCGGAACGGTCACGCCGCCGATTACCTCCGGTTTTTCATCGTCATACCGGGTGGCCTGAATGGCAGCCTGCACCTGATTGGTGCCGCTGACATAGGCATCAAAGTGGTCAGCCAGCGTGCGATCCGGCAGCTCTGCCAGTTCCAATGGTGCGGACAGAGTGTAGGTATTTGTGGCATAGCGCAGCTTGGCCGCCTTCAAAATGCCGTGATCTACCGCGCCGTTGGCGTCATTGACAGTCTCATTCCAGACGATGGTAAGATCATTGAGGCTGCGATGATCCCCGCTGAGGGAAGCGAAGCGGAAGTCTCCGCCCACGACGGCGTTGCCGCTGCTGGTCAGGGCAGACAGAGAGCCGGGGAAACTGTTGGACATGGTGCCGCTGCCGTCCACAGCCAACAGCTGGATATCGCTGCTGCCGTCTCGGACACTGTGCCAACCGATGACAAATCGGTCATCCCCGCTGCCGAAGTTGGCTGCAACGACCTGGGGGTTTTCGTCAAGATTGCTGTCACAGGTCGCCAGCATGGCTGTACCGGGAGTTCCGTCAGCAGCCACGGTACAATAGGCGATCTCGTAGGCGGAGGTATCTCCGGTTCCGCTGCGGTCCAGCGAGTAAACCGCCATAGCGGTTCCGTCGGGCAGCATGGCCGCCTGCAACGCCTTCACGCTGCCAGTAGCACCGTTATAAAGCATTTTTGCCTTGCTCCAGGTGCCGTTAGTGCTGTCATAGCAACTGTACATGATACAATCTCTGGTCGTGAAGTTCAGCAGGTTGTTGCTGCCCTGCGTACCGGGATCGGGGGTGTAGACGCTGCGCCAGAACACGATGGCCTTGCCGTCGCCGCCCACTGCCGTGGCTGGGGCCAGATCCGGCGTGCCGTCGTTGGTTAGGCGGGTGGAAGTCCAGGTTGTGCCGTTATAGACGGACACTACGATCTCCGTGCTGTTCATCAGCAGGTTTTGCTCTTCCAATGTCACGGGATCACCGGCATTTTTACCCGGCAGGTCGGTGCCCATGCGAACCCAAGCCGCCGCCGCGAAGCTGCCAGTGCCGGACAAAGAAACGCTCGTGTCGCCGTAGCCGGGGAACCCTGTGGGAGCGTCAATTTCACTGGAGGGAGTATAGACGCCGCCATTGAGGGTGGAGAAATGCGCCCGGCTGTCGTAAATACTGCTGCTGTTGCCGTCGTTGATGTAGGTCAATACCTTCCCGTCATCGCTGAGCTGTGGATAGGATGTGGGGTTGGCATTGGTCTGGATGTTTTCCAGCCCACTGGTGGAGTTCAGAGAGAACAGCATCATCCGCTGCTGGGGCTGGCCCCAGGTACGGGCATATTGCTCCAGATAGTCCCGGCTTTGGAGCGTTGCACTGCCAGAAGCCACCTGCATTCCGCTCTGGGCCGCCGCCATCCGCAGCGAGGCAAGGCTCAGCCCACTGGTGGCGCTATTCCAGTAGTCGTCGATTGTTTTCCAGTCATTAAAAGTCCTGGTGGCTCCAAGGGTTCCGGAGGCGATCACCGCCTCGTAGGAGATAAACAGGAAGGTTGCCACAAATTTGATTCCCACTTCGCTTTGGATCCCCAGGGCCTGACCGTTGATCTGGCGCTTTGTCTCGTCGGCAAGATAGGTGCGGGAAAGGAACTTATTCTGACTGTCCACATCCAAATTGCCGAATAGGCCGATCTTCAGCGCCACGACCGAATAGTCAAAGCCAATACCGCCAAACGCGTGGACATAGGCGTTGATACGCAGCGTGGTCAAAAAGTCATTCACTGCCGTGGCCGTGGGATCGCTCCAGGCAAGCTCTGTGCCCTGTCCCTGCTGGCCGTAGCGCACTGCGGTACGGAAATCCAGCTGAATGGCACCACCCAGCTCAAAGGTTGCTGTCAACGGCACGGGGCCAGCCATGGCGTTCACGCTGAAGGAGAAGCCCACGCCAACGCCGGCGGTAAAGCCGCCGCCTACGGTGAAAACCTCCCACTCCTTTTTTTCGGCGTTATAGCGGATTTCCGCTTCGTAAAAGCCCTCCAACTGCAAGTTGAGATCCGTGCTGGTGACATTGTCGGCCAAGGAGTTGGTTTTGTAGTCCCCCTTGGGATCATAGGTGCCCTGGGCCATCTGGCTCAGATCCCCGGTCCCGGGCACGCCCACTTCCAGGTTCTGCGTCAGCACATTCGCACCCAACGCCACGCCGTCCTCGGAATAGTCCATGTCCTCCATCTCCAGCGTATTGTACCCGGCCCAAATCATGGCACGGAACACGGAGGGATCTTCGCTGGGGGTGATAATCATTTTGAACACGGAAGTGTCCACCGGACCGCTCAGATCATCCAGCCGTCCGGTCAGCACCTTGAGAATGTTACTATCGCCCACTCCGCCAAAGTCGACTTGATTCACTCCACTGGAGGATCCCATCGTCGCCAGAATACCGGTGACGCGGTCATCCTCTGTCACCTTGGGCACTCGGGTCAGATCAACGACCCGGAAGGGCATTATTTTCTCCTGCAGCAGGCTGCCGTTCAGGCTCAGCTGCGTTTTCATACCCACATCCTTGCCGTCGGCGATCCATCCAGAGGTGGTCATGGTGGCCTCGGTGAGGGTCAGATCGTTTTCCGCTACGGGGATGGATGAGAAGGGATACTGCTTGGTACTGCTGCTCTGGGCGGCAGGAAGAACGCCGTATTCGTCCGCCAGCTTGAGACTGTAATTCCGCGCGTTGGCAATATCCTCGCCCCAGAGGAACATGGTGGTGTGCAGGCTTGCTGTTTTAAAGCTGCTGTTAGGGCCAATCTTCCCAGTCGAGCTGCGGACATCCACCTTCTGACCGTTGGCAAGACCGTAATCAACGCTTTGCGCCACAATGAAGGGTTTGTTTTCCTCCCCCGCCGGCACGCGCTCCAGAGAGACAACGCCCTCTGCGGTGCGCATTACATCGTCCACGCCCAGCTTGCCGTTGACGGTCAGCAGCAGCGGATAGTACTTGTCGCCGTCAATTGCGCTGATCTCCAGAATGTACTCCAGCTGATCCAGAGCAGAAAGCGCCGTGGTGTTGCTCTCGCCCTTTTCGGCCGACCAGAACTGGGTGGAATCCAGATAGACGGTTATATTTCCCGCCGCATCCGTGGTATAGGTGTCGCCGGTGATGCCGCTGACAAGTGCTCCTGCCCTGGAGCCCAGCAGAGCTGTCTCGCAGTAGCCTCCGTTTTTATAAACGCCGCCGCGAACGGTCACCGTCTTGTTCGCCAGCGGATCGCCGCCCGGCGTGATGAGCGTCACAGATGCCCGGGCGACTCGCCGAAGGCTGAAGGTATTCAAGGGATAAAGCTGCAGTTTTGTGGCATCCCGCTCGCCGGAACGCAGATTTTCTTTATAGATGGTGCCCAGATAAATATCCGCGCCGGAGCCGGACCGCAGAGACACCTCACTGGCGATTCCGTTGGGTTCGTAAAGCGCCAGCACGCCTTCACTGTTGGTCGTGACCGTTTTGGGCACACCTTTGCCGTCGGTGTATTGCAGCGTAGTTTCCGCTGCAGGCGTCAGCTGGAAGAGATAGAACTTATTTTGCAGCGTTTTCGCTGTCACCTGTACGGCGGCATTCATGCCCGTGGCGGCATGGGTAGCCGTGACGGTTGCGGTGCCGTTGGCCAAGCCGGACAGCGCCATTTTGGTTTCGGGAAGGTAGGAATCAAAGGAGAAGTTTCTGATGTCCTCATACAGTCCGCCCTGCTTGTAGTTGACGGAAATGGCATTGTTGTTGCTGGAGAGCCACCGGATGCCGTCTTTAAAGGAGTTCCATCCGTACTCGTCATAGTTGATGCCTATGTACTCGATCAGCCCCAACTCCTGGCGCAGCTGCAAAATTTCAGCTGTAACGGTGGGCAGGCTGCCGCTGACCTTGGAGGTATTGTCCATGGTCAGCTTAGAAATCGTGTCTCCTTTGTCGTTCTGCACCTTCAGTGCGTCGGCATCGTAGACATACAGGGGGAAGGAGTCGGTGCTGGGAGATTCCTCACCAGGGTTCTCCACGCTCAAAACCACTTGATAGGTGTCCTTTAGATTGCCGGCTTTCACACTCTGTAATGGCAGGGAGTAGCTTCCGGAGGTACCGGATAGGCGCTCACTGGCCACCTCATGGGTGTTGTTGTCCTCTGTGACCCGGGTAATGGTCAGCGTGGGCTGTTGAGAGGCGCCGGTAGTAGCGTTTTCCACCGACCAGCCGATATTGACGGTGCCGTCGGTATCCTTGAGGTAAATGCTCTGGGGCGGTGTCAGCTTGGCCGTGGCAGGTGGTGCCTGCACGATGATCCAGGCAAGTGCCGACAGGCGGACGTTCTCACCCTCGGCGTTGGGGTGCGGCATGGAGACCAATACCGTGTAGGCAGGGGTATTGCCGTTGGAGAGCTTGGAGAGCACATTCTCCTCGATCCGCACGCTGTTTTTATCCTTGCCGGCGGTATAAGTCGCAACGGGCTTGCGGCCGCTCAGCGCCGCCTCATTCGCGTAGTTGCCCTCATACAGGTCAATCCTGTAATTGAACTCTTTGTTCGGCGCCATCAGCGTGGCGTTGGAGCTCCACAGCACGGTGGCGGGCTGATTTACCCGCGTCACGATGGACGCGCCGCCGGGAATCACCAGTGCCAGGGAATCGCCTGCCGTCACGGTATAGGGCTTTGACTCGCCCGTCACATCATCGGCAGTGTCCTCAGTCCCGTTGTCCGCCGTAAAGGTAAAGGTGACGGCTCCCACCTTGGTTCCTGTGGTGGCAACAACGCCGGTATCCTCGTTGATGGTGGCAATGAGCGTGTCACTGCTGCTCCATTTACCGGTGGTGTAGCTGGCCTGCTCATCGTTTTCCCCAAAAACCTCTGCCTTAAGCGTGGGGCGGGCGGTTTTGCCGAGGGAAATCGTATAGTCGGCGGAATCCGCTTCCGGGACGACCTTCACCGTGTGCGCGGAAACTTTCTTTGCCACCGTGAACTGCCGGGTCAGGGGAAGAACATTCACCCAGTTAGGAGAGCCTTTCGTGCCCTCGTTGGCCTGCAGCGTCACCGTATAGGTGCGGGTGTAAGCCGCGGGTGCGATTGCATAGTCGCTAATGGTGAAGGCTTCCTTCTCTGTGTCCAGATAGACCTGCAGATGGATTGGTTCAACCGCGGAGTCGTACCTCAGCTCGAGGCGGAACGGGGCTTCCTTCGGATCTGTGCCTGCCGGGGTGTGATAATTGCTGTATACGGTCTTGTAGACCTGCTCCATGTTGGCGTTCATCGTGAACGATGCCTTGCCGTTGTCGTAGTCGGCGGTCAGTGCGGTGGGAGCGTTACGCATCAAGACGCTTTTCAGCGTAACGCCGGTAATTGCGTTGCTTTGATAAGATGTGGTATCCAGCGTATAACCGAAAACATCTTCCACACCGGTCATACCATTGACGATGACCGTGGTGTCATCCGCATCCTGCACTGGATACCAGAGCATTGCCGTGACGCCGTAGTCGTTCATGGAAAGCTCAGCGGCGGTATATTCTTCGCCATTGATGGTCACGCGGGCGTTTCTAAGATCCACGAACTCGTTAAAGGTAACTGTGATGGGCACGTGCTGTCCGCTGGCATAGGTTCCCGCCGGGGCCGTGACGCTTTGAATGGTGGGATTGTCCGTGTCCACCAGCTTGGCGGAGACGTTGCTGGTCTTGGCGGTGGTGGTGGAATTTTGGATATTATTATTTACATTCTTCAGATACAGTTCGAAGGGCAGATAGTACTGCTGATTCTCTCTGTTTTGCGTGGTAGACTGCAGGGAGATGTCGATCGTACTGCCCTTGTTAATCGTACAGTCCTCCGTTCTCTTACTGTCGCCGCTGAGCGGCAGAGCTGTTCCATCGAGCTTGTACTCCGTCAGATAGAACGGGGCATAGGGTTGAGGGGTTTTAGAATTATAATTGCCATACGGCGCAGGACCAGTATAGGCAGCTATGTCTCTGCTCCAGTCAAACTCGATTCTGGCGTCGATTTGGTATGGCTGATAAAATTTGGAGGAGTCCTCAGGAAGCACCGAGTTGCGGGCACCCTCCAAAATTCCGATGGTATTGCTTAGCGCAACGAAGTCCGGATTTTCGGCACCGCCGCCGACAGTGTATTTATCTGCCAGCAAAGGAATCAACATATCCTGATATAATACGTCTGTATTCTCGTGCTTTTTTTCATAGTTCGGCGCGGCCATTGATGCTTGTATTGTGGGGACGTCAACCGTCTTTTTCAGCTTGAGCTGATGGTGGTCGGCATAACCTGCGCCGTCATAGAACACCAGATTTTCCGCATCGTAAAATTCGATCATCCCCAGCAGGTCGCCATAGGAATAAGAATTCTCGAGCCAGGCTGGGTTCCCTCCTTTGGTTGTAACCTTGACAGTGATTTTACAACCACCTAAACTGAAAGTCGAGCCTACGTCATAGGTCAGCTTGTAGGACCCGTCGCCTTGGGCGACCCCACTCGTCTCGCCTATCGAGACCTCCACATCGGTGATATAATCGCTGAGCTGGCCTTTTTGAATGCGGTAGGAAAAGCCGACCGGTTTTCCGCCGTATACAGTAAAAGTCCCGGAGCTCCAGCTGTTGTTTGCGAGATCCCCCAGCGTTTGGCTCATCATGCCGCTCATATCCACCGTCTCAACGCCCACAGGCGCTGTGGCAGAGGCGGAATACTGCAAACTGATGCCCTGCAGCTCCAGCTGCTCCATCAGGCTATTGAGATTCTCCAGTGCTTCCCCGGTAAACTCCCTGCCGGAGAAATAGGTGTCCTTGATCCGCTGCAGCTCCTGTTCGATTTGGATCATGGTCTTCAAATCGCCCAGCGCCACCGGAGTCCCATCCACGTCGGCTATACGGGTGAGATCCGTGGCGGGATTTTCCAGCAGCTCCATGACAGCCGCCAGTGTCAACACCTGGCCGTCCAGCGTGATGGTTTGATCCACCTTGAAATTGCCGTCTTCATCCAGCAGCCCCAAAGCGTTCAGCATGGAAAGCACCTGGTCGCTGCTACCGCCAGTCAGGGCGGAGAGCTGCTCCAAAATCGCCTGATTTTCCTCGGGCGTGTTGCCCAGCGAATCGCTCACCGCTGCAAACGCCGCTGTCGGCAGCATGGTCAGCACCATGCAGCAGACGAGCAGTATGCTAAGTATTCGTTTTTTCATTGGCTTTTCTCCTCCTGTTCGTGTCGGTTCGGTTTGTCCGCCCCGCCTTTTTTCTGGTTTTCTCTGTTTCTGAGCCGGAAGCACAGCG
>OKRU01003362.1_pt1 | contig 12847 bp, 10 predicted proteins | sample 1601131 | NCBI WGS metagenome assembly OKRU01 (sample SAMEA3541558, study PRJEB24748) | human gut metagenome | biome: human gut; feature: human-associated habitat; material: faeces | place: China | collected 2012 | reverse complement strand
CGTTGATACGGTATATGATTTATTGGCAGAAAAAAAATACAAAGTATATACACTTGGACCGATTATTCACAACGAGCAGGTTGTAGAGGATTTAGCATCGCAGGGGGTACAGGTGATTGAACACCCGGATGAAATTGCAAAAGAAGACAGGAGTCAGGCGATTTTAGTGATTCGTTCGCACGGTGTACCGGAATCTGTCATCCACACGCTCAAGGAGGAAAAAATTCCATTTGAGGATGCAACGTGTCCATTTGTGAAAAAAATTCATAAAACCGTTGCCGAATACAGTGAAAAAGGATATGAAATTGTTATCATCGGTTCGGCAAAACATCCGGAAGTACAGGGGATTCTCGGATGGGCCAAAAACGGTGGAACCGTCGTAGAATCGAAGGAAGATGCCCTTTTATTTAAGCCGTCAAAAGGGGAAAAACCGATATGCGTGGTAGCACAAACGACATTTAATTACAAAAAATTTCAAGAATTAGTTGAAATTTTTTCAAAAAAAGGTTATGATATACTTGCTGTGAATACAATTTGTAATGCTACGTCTACACGTCAGACGGAGGCGGAGTCTTTAGCAAAGGATTCCGACGCTATGATTGTGATAGGTGGAACACATTCATCCAATTCACGCAAGTTATACGAAATATGTAAAAATCAGTGTGAAAACACTTTTTTTATACAGACAGCAGAAGATTTGCCGGATATCCCGGTCTCATCTTTTGCAAGCCTAGGTATTACTGCCGGGGCATCGACCCCAAATACTATTATACAGGAGGTTCTTAAGGCATGTCAGAAGCAAGTTTCGCAGAATTATTAGAGGATTCATTAGTCACAATCCACAATGGTGAGATTGTAGAAGGGACAGTTATCGGAGTTAAAGACAATGAGATTATCTTGAACATTGGATATAAAGCAGATGGTATTTTAACGAAGAATGAATACAGTAACAATACTGATGTTGACTTGACCTCCGAAGTAAAACCAGGAGATACGATGACTGTTAAAGTTTTGAAAGTCAACGATGGTGAGGGACAGGTTCTTCTTACTTATAAGAGACTTCAGCAGGATAAGATGAATGAACGTTTTCAGGAAGCATTTGAAAAGCAGGAAGTACTTACCGGAAAAGTTTCCATGGTACTCAAAGGCGGTTTGAGTGTTTCTTATGGTGAAGGCCGTGTGTTTATCCCGGCTAGTCTGGTATCCGATATGTATGAGAGAGATTTATCCAAATATCAGGATCAGGAAGTTGAATTCATTCTTACTGAAGTTAATCCACGTAAGAGAAGAATTATTGGCGACCGCAAACAGTTAATCGTTGCTAAGAAGAAAAAAATGCAGGAAGAATTGCTTTCCCGTATTAAAGTTGGCATGATGGTAGAAGGTACTGTTAAAAACCTTACCGATTTTGGTGCATTCATCGACTTGGGCGGAGCAGATGGACTTCTTCACATCTCCGAGATGTCATGGGGACGCGTTGCAGATCCTAAAAAGCTGTTCAAAGTTGGCGATAAAGTAAATGTCATGATTAAAGATATTCAAGACACAAAGATTGCACTTACTCTTAAACTGGAAGAGAACAATCCATGGAAAAATGCAGCAGAGAAGTATCAGATTGGTACAGTCGTAACCGGTAAGGTTGCCCGCATGACTGATTTTGGTGCATTTATTGAGTTGGAAGAAGGAATTGACGCATTGCTTCATGTTTCTCAGATTGCTATTGAGCATGTAGAAAAACCTTCCGATGTTTTGAAAGTGGGTCAGGAAATTACTGCTAAAATCGTTGATTTCAATGAAGAAACAAAGAAAATCAGCTTAAGTGTAAAAGCACTTGAGATTGAGAAACGCAACGAAGCAGCAGATGTTGAAGATTCCGAAGAAGAATAATGAGTCTTTACGATTACGAATGGTTTAAAAGCGGATTCCTTTCAATGTCAGGAATTGATTTAAATTCCTACAAAGAAGGGCAGATGAAGCGGCGGATTGATAATTTTTTGAAAAAACATCAAGTAGATGATTATAACACTTTTTTGTCATTACTTAGACAGGATACAGAAATTCATGATAGTTTTATTACATATTTGACTATCAATGTATCAGAGTTTTACCGAAATCCTCTGCAATGGCAGACCTTGGAAAAGGATATCATTCCACTGCTTTTGAAACGCTTTCCAAAACCTTTACGTATTTGGAGTGCAGCCTGTTCAACAGGTGATGAGCCATATTCGCTGGCGATGGTTTTAAGTGATTTTCTTCCATTGAGTCAAGTTCAGATTTTGGCGACGGATATGGACGCGGAAGTTTTAGCAAAAGCAAAGGCGGGGTGTTACACCGGTCAGAGCATTAAAGGACTGCCGCAGCGTTACAGAGATAAATTTTTAGAAAAAGATGAGCATGGTATTTACCGTGTTTCTGACAAATTAAAATCATGTATTTCTTTTAAGCAGCACAATCTGTTAAAGGATGGATATCCGCAGAGAGTTCATCTGATTGTATGCCGGAATGTGATGATTTACTTTACGGAAGAGGCAAAGGAGCGGATTTACCGCCGATTTTCGGATTCCTTATGCAAACAGGGAATTTTGTTTGTAGGAAGCACTGAGCAGATTATTGGTGCGAAAAAGTATAATTTCCAGGGAATTCAGTCATTTTTTTATGAAAAACAGTAAGAAAACCACCTTCGGGTGGTTTTTTGATTGCTTTTTTTCTCATTTTCTAGTATATTTATAACGTATGAGTTTTTTTAGGAGGTAAAAAAGATGGAAAATAAAGTTGTAATTGCGTTAGATGCCATGGGTGGCGATTACGCACCGGTTGAAACAGTAAAGGGAGCCGTAGAGGCAGTAAATGAGAATAAAGGTATGAAAGTAATTCTTGTTGGCAGAGAAGAAGAAATAAAAAGTGAGCTTGCAAAATATACCTATGAGGAAGCAAGCATTGAAATTGTGAATGCAACAGAAATTATTGATATGGGTGAAGTCCCAACAAAGGCAATTCGTGAGAAGAAAGATTCTTCTTTAGTTGTTGCCATGAAATTAGTACGCGATGGAAAGGCGGATGCGATTGTATCGGCAGGAAGTACAGGTGCCATTTTGGTTGGTGGACAACTTGTTGTTGGTCGAATCAAAGGAATCAAGCGTCCGGCACTTGCACCATTTTTACCTTCTAAAAACGGATTTTCTCTGTTAATCGACTGTGGAGCGAATGTAGACGCTCGTCCGGAACATCTGGTTCAGTTTGCTCAGATGGGTTCGGTTTATTTTGAAAACGTTATGGGCAAAAAAAATCCAACGGTTGGTATTGTAAATATCGGAACCGAAGAGGAAAAAGGAAATCAGCTTGTGAAAGAAACATATCCGTTGCTTCGTGACTGCAAAAACATTAATTTTGTCGGAAGTGTTGAGGCAAGAGATATTGCAAAAGGCGGCACAGATATCCTTGTCTGTGAAGCTTTTGTCGGCAATGTGATTTTGAAATTTTTTGAAGGTGTTGCTAAAACATTCTTAGGCTGCATCAAAGAGGGCATTATGAAGAGCCTCCGAACAAAAATCGGTGGTATGCTGATTAAACCGGCATTAAAAGGATTATTAAAGACATTTGATGTCAGCAGCCAGGGCGGTGCCCCGTTGTTAGGATTAAAAGGGCTTGTGGTAAAGGCTCATGGAAATTCCAAGAGTGCGGAAATTAAAACGGCTTTGGGACAATGTATTACATTTAAAGAAAATAGTATTAATGAAAAAATACAGGACAAGATTCAGGCTTAAAGGAGGCTTTGTGCTGTGAAAGAAGACAAATTAACACAGTTACAGGACAAAATTGGATATCACTTTCAAAATCTTTCGCTGCTTAACAATGCGCTGACACATAGTTCGTATGCTAATGAGAGGCATTGGAAATATGAGAGAAACAATGAGCGGCTGGAATTTTTGGGAGATGCTGTTTTAGAATTGGTAAGCAGTGATTATATCTTCTCAAACCATAAGGATATGGTAGAAGGAAAAATGACAAAACTGCGTGCCAGTTTAGTATGCGAGATGAGTCTTGCATCTTCTGCCAGGGAAATTGAATTAGGAGAATATGAAACTGGGACACGGCGAATGGGTTACCGGTGGCGGCAAGAGAGATTCAATTTTGTCTGACGCTTTTGAAGCTGTGATTGGCGCAATTTATCTGGATGGTGGATTGAATCCGGCAAGAGAGTTTATTTTGCAGTATGTTTTATCGGACATCGAAAAGAAACAGTTATTTTATGACAGTAAGACAATTTTGCAGGAAATTATCCAGAGCAAATTTCACGAAAAAACAAATCTTTCTTATGCACTGGAAAAAGAGGAAGGCCCTGACCACAATAAATCGTTTGAAGTGGTCTGCATGGTAAATGAGAAAGCCTATGGCCGTGGAAGAGGCCGTACGAAAAAGGCGGCCGAACAAAAGGCGGCGTATGAAACGATATTATTATTGAGACAGGAGAAGTAGTCCATGTATTTGAAAAGTATAGAAGTTCAGGGTTTCAAATCCTTTGCAAAAAAACTTGTATTTGAATTTCATAATGGAATTACCGGAATTGTCGGACCAAACGGCAGTGGAAAAAGTAATGTTGCCGATGCGGTCCGCTGGGTATTAGGCGAACAAAGTGCTAAGCAGTTACGTGGTTCGAGCATGCAGGATGTTATCTTTTCGGGAACGGAGATGCGCAAACCACAAAGTTATGCATATGTTGCATTGACAATCAGCAATGAGGACCACAAATTAAATCTGCCTTATGAAGAGGTACAGGTAGCGAGAAGAGTGTACCGTTCCGGTGAAAGTGAATACTTGTTAAATGGTGTAACCTGCCGTCTCCGTGATGTACAGGAATTGTTTTTTGATACCGGTATCGGAAAAGAAGGTTATTCCATCATCGGGCAGGGACAGATTGACAAAATTCTTAGTGGTAAACCGGAAGAGCGAAGAGAATTATTTGACGAAGCTGCCGGTATCGTTAAATTCAAGAAAAGAAAGGCTGCTGCTGAGAAAAATCTGGAGACAGAACGTCAAAATCTTCTTCGTGTACAGGATATTTTGACAGAATTAGAAAAACAGGTTGGTCCACTGGAAGAACAGTCGAAAAAGGCGAAAGAATTCCTTCAGTTAAAAGAAGAGTTAAAACAGTTTGAAGTAGGACTATTCTGCATGGATTATGAGACATTACAGCAGGAAACAGAAGAAATTGAGAAAAATCTTTCCCATACAAAAGAAGAATTGGAACAGGCAAAAGCGGATAAAGAAAAATCGCGTTCTGAATATGATTCGGTAGAGTCTGCAATTGCGGAGTTTGATCGTTCGGTTGAGAAGAAAAAGGAAAAAGTAAATCAGGATAAACTTTTGATTACGAATTTTGAAGGAGAAATTCGTATTACCAAGGAAAAAATTTCGTCTGCCGCACAGGGAAAAGAATATTACAAAGAGCGTACGGATGCATTGGAGGAATCCAAACAGGCAGCAAATGAGGAACTGGCTTCTTATACCGCTTCCCAGAAAGAGGCACTTTTAGAACTCGAGAAAATTACAGACGAAGAAAAATCGCTTAGCAGCCAGATGGAGCAGTTAGAGAAAGCAATTTTAGAAGATGAAATCGAGTTAAACGAACAGAATGAGCAGATTATGGATTCGATGAATGCTTCCAGTAAGATTACTGTGGAACAGCAGAAAGCGAAATCCATGCTGGAGCAGAATAAGATTCGTAAAGCAGAATTAAATCAGAAGATTTTAGCAAATAAAACACAATATTCTTCAGCGGAAGAAGAAATGAAAAGAGAAGAGGAACTTTTGAAGGCGGCAAAGAAAGAGTTAGACTCTGCTTATGTGGCGAAAAAAGAACTCTTACGAAATGCAGATATAAAACGGCAGGATATTTTATCTTTGCAGAAAAAGCAGCAGGAAAAACAAAAGAATTACCATATCATTGATTCAAAACTGGAAACGGTAAAAAACATGGCAGAGCGCTATGAGGGGTACAGTCAGAGTATCCGCCGTGTGATGGAGCAGAAGAAACAGGAACCAGGTGTGCTTGGTGTTGTTGCAGATATTATCCGGGTGAAAGAAAAATATATTACTGCTGTTGAGACAGCACTTGGCGGAAATATTCAAAATATCGTAACAGAGGATGAACATGTTGCAAAACGAATGATTCAGTATTTAAAAAAGAATCGTTTGGGGCGTGCTACATTTTTACCGCTGACGACAGTTACACCGAAAAAAGAAAAGCCATTCCGAGATGAAATTCTAGAGGAAGATGGTGTTCTTGGAAATGTAGCTTCCAAGGTAGACTGCGATGAAAAGTATAAATTAATTATTGAATATCTGTTAGGGCGTTTTCTTCTTGTGGATACGATTGATCATGCGATGCAGATTAGTAAAAAGTATCAGTACCGAGTGCGTATTGTAACATTAGAGGGTGAATTGTTCCATCCGGGCGGTTCTCTTTCCGGTGGTACCTTTAAGAATAATTCAAATCTGCTTGGCCGCCGCAAGGAGCAGGAAGCATTAGAAAAAGAAAAACAGACGATTGAGAGTGCAATTGCTTCCGTGAAAGAAGAAATTCAGACAGCACAGAAACAGGTGGAAAACTTTGTTAAAGATGCCAATGCCAAAGAAGAGACGGTTAAAGAACTGGAATTAAAGAAAAATACGGCTCAGATTAAATATGAGCAGGCAGTATCGGTAAAAGAGCAGAAGGAAAAAGAATACCGCGCTATTGCCAATGATGGAAAAGAAATTGAAAACCAGAAGGCATTAATTGAAGATTCTCTTTCAAGAATCGACAGTGATTTGGAATTGTCGAAGCAGAAAGAGGAGCAGGCAAAAGAGCAGGTAAAACTTTTATCTGTCAAATTGGATGAAGAACGTGAAAAACAAGTGGAGTTACAAGAGAAAATTTCTCAAAACCGCTTAGAAGTTTCTTCGTTCCAGCAAAAGAACAATTATGTAGCTGAAAATATTCACCGAATTGAAGAATCACTTCATGATCTGGAAACAGAATACAACAAATTGATGCAGGAGCAGAAAAATTCGGATGATACGGTTTCTGAGATGGAACAGGCAATTGCCGGTTACGAAGAGAAAAACAAACAGTTACAGGAAGAAATTGTCCGCCTGACCAAAGAAATTGAAGAGGAAAGTAAGCAGAAAGAAGAAATGATGGCATCCCAGAAAGATATTTTTGAGAAGCGGGATGCGCTGATGAATCATATGAGCGAACTCGACAAAGAGTCTTTCCGTTTAGAGTCGCGAAAGCAGAACATCGAAGAGAAGATGGAAGCAAAAGTCAATCATATGTGGAATGAATATGAGCTTACATACCGCAGTGCCAAAGAAATTGATATCGACCATTCCATTTCCTACACACGCATGAAGGCAAATGTGACGGATACGAAAAACAAAATTCGTGGTCTTGGCGATGTCAATGTAAATGCAATAGAAGACTTCAAATCCGTCAGTGAGCGTTATACACTTTTGAAAACGCAGCATGACGACTTGATTGAGTCAGAAGACGCACTGAAAAAGATTATTGCTGATTTAGATGAAGAAATGCGCAAACAGTTTACAGAAAAATTTGCGGATATTCAGAAACAGTTTGACAAGGTGTTCCGCGAGTTGTTTGGAGGCGGAAAAGGTACTTTGGAATTGGTCGAGGAAGAAGACGTATTGGAAGCCGGCATTACAATCAATGCGCAGCCGCCGGGAAAGAAACTTGGCAACATGATGCAGTTGTCCGGTGGAGAGAAGGCGTTAACAGCCATTGCACTTTTGTTTGCTATTCAAAATTTGAAACCTTCTCCGTTTTGTCTGCTTGACGAAATTGAGGCAGCACTTGACGATTCCAACGTAAAGCGGTATGCTAAATACTTGCATAAGCTTACAAAAAACACACAGTTTATTGTAATTACCCATCGAAAGGGCACGATGGAAGCAGCGGATGTTCTGTATGGTATTACCATGCAGGAAAAAGGCGTTTCTACGCTGGTATCCGTAAAACTCATTGAAGAGCAGTTAGACAACTAAAAGTAAGGAGACAGCAATGGAAGAAAAAGTTGGATTTTTCAAACGATTAAAAAATGGACTTTCCAAAACGAGAGATTCTTTCGTTTCCGGAATTGATTCTTTGTTTACCGGTTTTTCGGAGATTGATGATGATTTTTATGAAGAACTGGAAGAATTACTGGTAATGGGGGACATCGGTATTAATACTACAATGAGTATTATTGATGGACTCAAAGAACGTGTAAAAGAAGAAAAAATTAAAGAAGCTTCTGCCTGCAAACAGCTTTTGATTGATACCATTAAGGAGCAGATGCAGATTCATGAAGACGCTTATGAATTTGAACACAAAAAGTCTGTTTTATTATTGATTGGTGTAAATGGTGTTGGTAAGACGACCAGTGTCGGCAAACTGGCAGGACAGTTCAAAAATCAGGGTAAAAAGGTAATGCTTGCTGCCGCTGATACATTCCGTGCAGGTGCAATTGATCAGTTAAAAGAATGGGCAAATCGTGCCGGCGTAGATATTATTGCAGGACAGGAAGGTTCTGACCCGGCTGCGATTGTGTACGATGCGGTTGCTGCCGCAAAAGCAAGAGATGTTGATATTCTTCTCTGTGATACAGCAGGAAGACTTCATAATAAGAAAAATTTGATGGCAGAACTTCACAAGATTCATACCATCATCGAAAAAGAGTACCCGGAAGCCTTATTAGAGACCATGATTGTTGTTGATGGTACAACGGGACAGAATGCACTGGCACAGGCAAAAGAATTTAGCGAAGTGGCAGATGTATCAGGTGTTATTTTAACAAAACTTGATGGAACCGCAAAAGGCGGTATTGCGATTGCCATTCAGTCAGAATTAAGCATTCCGGTTAAGTATATCGGAATTGGTGAACAAATTGGTGACTTACAGAGATTTGATGCCGAAGAGTTTGTGAATGCATTATTTGAAGAATAGAGAAAGGTTGTGTTTTACCGGATGATGACGTTAGATCAGTTTGAGCAGGCAAGTGAAAAGGTGCAGAATGTAATTCTTCCTACAAATTTAATATATAGTGAGTATTACAGTGCACAGACCGGCGGAAAAATTTACTTAAAGCCGGAAAATATGCAGTATACAGGTGCTTATAAAGTTCGTGGTGCCTACTATAAAATCAGTACCATGTCAGAAGAGGACAGACAAAAAGGACTCATTACCGCTTCTGCCGGAAACCATGCACAGGGCGTTGCTTATGCAGCGAAATTGTTTGGGGTAAAGGCAGTAATTGTAATGCCAAATACAACACCGTTAATCAAAGTAAACCGCACAAAAAGCTATGGTGCAGAGGTAGTTCTTCACGGTGATGTATATGACGATGCGTGTTCTTATGCTTTGCAGTTAGCAGAGGAAAAAGGATACACTTTTATTCATCCGTTTGATGATGAAGTAGTGGCAACCGGACAGGGCTCCATTGCCATGGAGATTATTAAAGAACTTCCAACCGTTGATATGATTTTAGCACCGGTTGGCGGCGGCGGTTTGTTATGCGGCGTTTCAACACTCGCCAAATTATTAAACCCGAATATTAAAGTCATTGGTGTAGAGCCTGCAGGTGCAAACTGTATGCAGGAGTCGTTAAAGCAGGGAAAAGTTGTCTCTCTACCAAATGTCAATACCATTGCAGATGGTACGGCAGTAAAGACACCGGGACATAATATTTTCCCATATATCCAGAAAAATGTAGATGAAATTATCACCGTGGATGACCACGATTTGATTGTTAATTTCTTAGACATGGTGGAAAATCATAAAATGGTAGTTGAAAATTCCGGTCTGCTTACGGTATCTGCACTGAAGCAGTTAGACTGCAAAGGCAAGAAAATTGTCTGTATCTTAAGCGGCGGTAATATGGATGTCATTACAATGTCTTCTGTTGTTCAGCACGGACTTATTCAGCGTGGCAGAATCTTTACCGTGAGTGTCCAGCTTCCGGACCGTCCGGGTGAATTGGTACGGGTGGCAGATGTGATTGCAAAAGCACAGGGAAATATTATCCGCTTAGAGCATAACCAGTTTGTCAGCATTAACCGAAATGCCGCCGTGGAACTTACGATTACGATGGAAGCGTTTGGCAATGACCATAAAGAATCCATTATTGCAGCATTAAAAAAGGCAGGGTATACACCGAAACCGGAACAGCCGACTGCCGTTTACCAATAAAGGAGGAGCCGTGATGGACCAGAAATCATTACTCTTTACACCGGAAGGTGTACGAGACATCTACGGAGAAGATTGTGAAAGAAGAGCCAAAATTCAGCAGGGAATTCATACGATTATGAAACAGTATGGATTTAAGAATATTCAAACGCCTACTTTTGAGTTCTTTGATATTTTTAACAGAGAACGTGGAACTGTAAAATCTGCTGATATGTTTAAGTTCTTTGACCAGTACAACAATACGCTTGTGCTGCGTCCGGATATCACACCGTCGATTGCACGTTGTGTGGCTAAGTATTATGAAAAAGAAGAAATGCAGATTCGTCTGTGCTATACAGGAAGTACCTTTACCCGCTTAAGCGGTTATCAGGGAAAACTTTCGGAAATCACACAGCTCGGTGCGGAAATGATGAATGATGCGTCTTCCGATGCCGATGGTGAAATTATTGCCATGACGATTGAATGTCTGCAAAAATCGGGTTTGAAAGAGTTTAAAGTCGATATTGGACACGCTGATATTTTCCGCGGGCTTATTGAGGAGACGGATTTATCCGAAGAAGAAATCGAGACGTTAAAAACCTATTTAAATAACAAAAATATTTTTGCGGTTGAGGATATGCTCGAAAACCGCGATATGCCACAAGAATGTAAAAATCTTTTGGTAAAAATGCCGGATTTGTTTGGCGGAATCGAAACCATTACTTATGTTAAGGAACAGACCACAAACAAACGTGCCTTAAAAGCGTTAGAGCGATTAGAAAAAATCTATGAGATTTTGTCGGTATCCGGTTTAGAAGACCATATCACATTTGATTTGGGACTTTTGTCGCATTATGAATATTACACCGGAGTTATTTTCAAGGCTTATACATATGGTACCGGAGATGCGATTGTGACCGGTGGCCGGTATGATAATCTGGTCGAACAGTTCGGTAAAAAGACCCCGGCGGTTGGATTTGCGTTACTGTTAGACCAATTGATGGAAGCACTTAGAAGCCAGGAGATTCCAATTGAGGCACAGGAGAAAGATTACCTGATTTTGTACCGCTCAGCGAATCGAAAAAAAGCGTTAGAGATGGCAAAATCTTATCGTACGGATAATCAGCCGGCAAGACTGCTTCGAAAGGACGCACAGACACCATTAAGTGAGTATATTGCCTATGGCAAGCGAAATGAGGTTTCCAAGCTCCTTTATATTGATGACACCGGTGAAATTTCAGAGTTTGACTTATCGGAAATGTAATGCAGACAAAAGTTTGAAATGGAGGTTTTCATGAAATATATTACGATTGCACTCGCAAAGGGCCGTCTTGCAAAACAGACACTTGCACTGCTTGAGCAGACCGGCATTACCTGCGAGGAAATGAAAGACAAAGATACAAGAAAGTTGATTTTTATCAACGAGGAGTTGAAATTAAAATTCTTCCTTTCCAAAACATCGGATGTACCTACTTATGTGGAGTATGGCGCGGCAGATTTAGGTGTCGTAGGAAGCGATACAATTATGGAAGAGGGAAGAAAAGTATTAGAAGTTTTGGATTTAGGACTTGGCAAATGCAATATGTGTGTTGCAGGTCCTGCTTCAGCAAAAGAATTGCTGCATAATAATCAGGTGATTCGTGTTGCCTCGAAATATCCGGCAATTGCGAAAAACTATTTTTATAATCAGAAACATCAGACTGTGGAAATTGTAAAATTAAATGGTTCTGTTGAACTTGCACCAATTGTTGGTTTGTCCGAGGTCATTGTTGATATTGTTGAGACGGGCTCGACATTAAAGGCAAACGGACTAGAGGTATTGGAAACAATTTGTCCATTATCCGCCCGCGTGATTGTTAATGAAGCAAGTATGAAATTGCAGCGTGAGCGTATTACGAAACTAATTAAAGATTTAAAACAGGCACTGGAATAAGGAGGAATGGTAACATGCGCATGGTACAGCTTACCAAACAGGAAAAAGAAAATATTTTGGAAAATTTGTTGAAACGCAGCCCGAACCAGTATGATGAGTATCAGGAAGCAGTCAATGAAATTTTGGAAAATGTAAAAAAAGAAGGAGACAAGGCGGTCTTTGATTATACGAAGCGCTTTGACAAAGCCAATATTTCTAAAGAGACCTTGTATGTGACAGAAGAAGAGATCAAAGAAGCGGAAGCAGTAGCGGATGACCTGATCGGTGGGGCAAAATACAATGCCATGTCAAGAGATTATGTAGTCCGTTCCTGTAAAGTTTATGTAACGGCAAAGAAAATGCTGTCTTTGTATGACTGTAATGCATTTACCATTCCCTGTTTTGAAATCTGTGCTACCCATCGTCTGAACAATGAGAAATATACATTTTGCCTGACGCATTCTCTTTTGAAGGAAGAAGGAATTCCTTCTGCGTGTGAAGCAGATTATAGCGCACTGGTGGCCATGATCGTTATGATGAACATTCTGGACAATGCGCCGCATATGGGAAATCTTCATCCGGCACTTCCTCATGAGATACCGGAAAACCTGAAAGATAACCAGAATCTTCTCAAAATGTTCCATGCAGTTCCAACCCGTTATATGCATGGAAGAGACTGTCAAAAAGCAGACTATGCGATCCGGAGTTTCACAGCCGGAAACTGGGGCGCAACG
>OKRU01003353.1_pt1 | contig 12863 bp, 7 predicted proteins | sample 1601131 | NCBI WGS metagenome assembly OKRU01 (sample SAMEA3541558, study PRJEB24748) | human gut metagenome | biome: human gut; feature: human-associated habitat; material: faeces | place: China | collected 2012 | reverse complement strand
TGAGAAGGACCAGCCCCCGCTTTTTCCATACCAGGAGTAATAGGTGTTCCTGCAAACTTCCACACATTAGTACGCCACGTTGTTGTTTCAAAAATTGTCTCCTTGTCCCAAGAACGACTGGGATCTGAACGCGTAATAAAATAATAAGCATAGGCGTTCTGTGCAACAGTGGAATCTGGAGCTTGATCATATAAAGCAAACCCATGCTGTAAACACATATCTAAAGCCTCTTTCGTTATTTCAGTCACTTTTTCCCAGGTATATTTACTCGTTCCATTATTATTCCATAATGGACTTGCTGCATATAATGCTGTTTGTGACTTAATAGCACAAGCTACAGCTCTTGTCAATTTACCTCTTTCATTATCACTAATATTCCAACGGAATCCAATAGACTTTCCTTCTGATTCTTCCGTACTCAATGCTGCATCACATTCTGAGATAATAAAATCAGCACACTCCTCAAAACTAGCACGCTTATCTTTAGAAAAATCATGATTAGTCTCATAAGGTGTATCAATCAAAGGAACACCTCCATAACGTTTTATCAATTGCAAATAATAAAATGCACGTGCTACACGCACCTGAGCAATCCAGCCATTTTTCTCAATTTCATCAAATTCATAAGTAGCTATTTCCGGATCTCTAATGCATTCCAAGAATGTATTACAACGCCTAATACCTTGAAAATAATGAGACCAAGGATCTATATAACTAGCTGTTAATGGGTTATATTCTGCTGTCGTATAACCTTTATACCATTTTGATACAGGACCATCTTGATTATCACTTGCATCATGTGCTTCATCACAAAATGAAGCTAATGGAGTATTGGTACTTTCATACGTAAATCCAACTTGAGGAATAAATCCTAAACAATTTGTGTAATAGGCAGACGTACGCTCATATCGATTAAAAATCTCATTCAATGAAACACGTCCATCCGAAGGTATATCTAAATCAGCACAAGAGGAACAACAAAAACCAAAAACAGCAAATTTCAATATATTAATTAGATTCTTCATAATATCACAATTTAAAATGTTAAGCTTACCCCAATATTATAGACTCTATAGGGTTGGAAAGTACCCATATTACCAACTTCCGGATCAATGAATTTAGAACGCATATTATCAATTGTAAACAAATTTTGTCCACTCAAAGAAAAACGGATCCTCTCAGTAAATACCTTACGACAAATATTCACAGGCAATGTATAAGCAATCTCTGCATTTTTCAAACGCAAATACGAGGCATCCATAATAAAGAAACTATTCGGCTGATGATTAGTTGACTTTCTCAAAGATAATGCAGGATACTTAATCTCCTCACCATTATTCCAACGTTCAGGAGTCCAAGCCTGTAAATGTAAATCCGTAAATACACCTTGATATTCTGACTCATATGCACCTACACCTGAAATACATCTAGAGAATTTACCAGTTCCTTGGAATAGAAAATTCACTTCAAAGCCTTTATACTTGAAACCTCCCGAGAAATTATAAAAATGCTGAGGAATAGTGGTATTCAATATCGGAGCTTTATCTTTTTCATCTATAATTTTATCATTATTCAAATCCTTATAGATAAAATCACCCACTCGTGGTGTTCCAAAAGCGTAAGACAAACTACTTTGTTCTAGTTCTTCCTCGAAGTTAAACATACCATTTCCATTACTGTAATCAATCAAATACCCCCACTGTTGATTTACACTATATCCCTCAGTACGATACGGATAAGCATATTCATCAGAAAATGGTGATTCATTCACATTTAGTACTTTATTCTTATTATAACTAAATGAGCCTGCCAAATAAAATGACCAGTCTTTATTTAATTGCTTATTATACATAACTTGTACCTCAAAACCTTTATTTTCCATCTTTCCAGAATTAGTCTTTGGATAATTGGATAATGCAGTGCCTTGATATTCAGGAACCAGACCAGCACTACTTACTAGCATATTATCACACAAAGACTTGTACCAGTCAAAAGAAACTGTTAATTCATTGAAAAGGCCTAAATCAACACCATAATTCTGTTTCTTCATCTTTTCAGCGACTAAATCAGGATTTCCTTTTAACCCCTCATTACCATTAATATCTATATAGTCTAGATACAGGAATCGCTCTCCCCCTAATTGATCATTGGCTGTTAAACCGTAAGAAGCTCTTAACTTTAAATTACTCAACCAGGATAAATTACTCATAAAAGGTTCACTTGAAACAACCCATGCAGCAGAAATAGCAGGTGTAGCCACATAGCGATTATCTGGATGGAATTGTTCAGATCCTGAATATCCCAAATCAGCTTTTACAAAATAACGTTTTTTATAACCGTATGTAGCAGATAAACCCAAATTTTCGCGTTTATAAGGTAAGATTTGAGATCCTGATGCATTTTCTTTTTCCTGTTGTAAATAGAAAATATATCCCAATGCATCAATACTATGATCTCCAAACTGACGACTGTAGTTCACATTTGCAAACAGATTTAAGTTATAATAAAAACTGGAACTCTTTCCATATGCAAGTGGAGTATTACTATCTGATCCTAACAAAGAAAAATCCAACTTGGAGAAATCTTTTGAACGAACATAGCGCTCAAAATTTTGTGTTGTAGTCGTTTGATTCACTGAATTAGTTTGATAAGCCATCACTCCGCTCAGAGAAAGTCCTTTCGTCAAGAAACTTAAGTCTAAGACCAAACCTGCTTGTGCATTAATATTTGCAACTAAAGCTTGAATATAGCCCGAACGATTCAACATTCCATATACAGGTGTTTTTTCATTATCATGTGTAATCACCTGATTTCCATTAAGAATACCTTCTCCAAATGGAGTAACCGGTCCATACATCGTGGGTGGCAGATTAAAAATATGATTATAAATAGTTTCATTTCCATATCCTGTCGTTTTTTCTGTTTTAATATTACCTGATAAACGCATAAATCCACTTAAATAATCATTAATCTTCACATCAATATTTGAACGGAAATTGCTGCGTTCGTTTTTGTTGCCTTTAATAATACCATCTTGATGTAAATAGCCGCCGCTGATGAAATATCTGACCTTATTGCTGCCTCCGTTTATAGACAGATTGTGTTGGTGCATAAGGGTAGTCTTATATAAGTCGGAGGTCCAGTCTGTATTTTCAAATCCATCGGTAGGGTCTCCGTTATAAGTTGCCGCAATTTCTTCGTCGGTAAAATATGGATTATCTACGCCATTATTGTCTAGTTTGCGAGCCAGATTATACCATTGCATATATTGGGTTCCGTTCATCATTTTAGGCAGAGTGGTAGCGTGCGATAGAGTCATACTGCCTCTGTAGGTGATATCTGTTTTACCTTCTTGCCCATGTTTGGTTGTTACCAGCACAACTCCGTTGGCTGCCTTCATACCATAAACGGCACAAGATGCAGCGTCTTTTAGGATGGTAACAGACTCCACGTCATTCGGGTCTACTTGTCCCATAGCTCGTTCTACTCCATCAACTAAAACAAGTACCGTACCTGAACCGCTGAATGAAGAATAACCACGGATTAATATGGAAACATCATCCGATCCTGGTTGTCCGAGTGATTGTTGGGTAATAAGGCCGGGCAACTTACCGACTAATGTTTGTGACATATTACTGGCAGTTGTTTTCAACATATCTTTTTGAGATACCGTGGCTACAGATCCGGTTAAGTGAGCTTTCTTTTGTGTTCCATAACCTACTACTACAACTTCGTCCAAATTAGCGACATCTTCTTTTAAGATGATGTTGATCGTACTGCGTCCGTTCACTTTTATCTCTTGTTTGTTCATACCGATGTATGAGAATTCAAGAGTGGCAGTGTTGGATGCATTGATAGAGTATCTACCGTCAATATCGGTAGTGGTACCTGTGGTCGTACCTTTGACAACGACGCTGACTCCTGGCAACGGATCACCGGTCACGTCTGTGACGACTCCCCTAACCATGTTCTGGGCATAGCCATTTGTGGCATACGCAAAAAGCATCGACAATGAGAATAGTATGATTCTGATTGTTCGGAAACTACTTTTTTGCTTAAAGCATTGTTCCATCATAAGATAAAATTTAATTGGTTAATAAAAAAGTTTTTGGGTATTAGATTTATTGTAATTCTTCTAGTACTTTCCAGCATTGATATAAGCCCCTGGGGACATGGAAACAGCCTTTCCATTTGCCTCCTTTAAGTGGCAGAAGTACTTCTCCCTGGCGGTTTAAGTAACCGAACCATTCAGGATATTGAGCATCTTTGAAGTGCGTCCATACATACTCATGTATTTTCTCGAACCACTCCATACATTGTTTGTCACCTGTCAATTGGTAACCTTTTAGTAGGGAAATAAGTGTTTCAATGTGTACCCACCAAAGTTTTTGGTCCCATTCCAGTTGTTGGGGAGGGCAACCTTTGCGGTCCATAAAATAGTAGATGCCACCATATTCTTTGTCCCATCCGTAGTTAATCATCGTCAAGGTTACATTTTTTGCCTTTTCGATTAGATCAGGGCGATTCAGGCGTTTTCCTAAATCCATGATAAACCACATCGCTTCGATGTCGTGTCCGGGAGTCACTTGCCGTCCTTCAAAACAGTCTACGAGATTGCCGTCCACTCCTATGTTTTCAACAATAATTCCTCCTAGCTCCGGGCGATAGAATACTTCCATCACTTCATGGATACAAGTCTCTATTGTTTTTTCCAGATACTCTTTGTCCAACAAGTGTTCTATTTCAAGTGCCAGATTACAAAGGATCATCGGGAGGGCGAAATTTTTCAGATTACGTGTGCCCGGATGGATTTTGTTCCATTTACCTTTCGGATTATCTGCCTTTGAGAGAATAATATCGAACGTTTTCTTTGCAATGTCAGCATATTCCTGATTGCCTGTAGCCAGACTGAGTTGCCCGAAAGCCATTGTAGCAAATGTATAGGAAAAGATGTTGTATGGTTCTACCAGAGGATTACCTGCCCGATCCAAAGAAAAATACCAATGATAGTTTCCATCATGTCCGTATTTCTTTAGAAATTCACTGCCTTGAATAGCGCAATCCAGCCATTCCTGTTTTTTCTCAACTTTATTGTAAAGCATTGAGAATAACCAAACTTCGCGTCCTTGCAGCCAAATAAATTTATCTGTATCGAATACGTTGCCTTCACGATCCAGACAAGTGAAATAGCCACCGAATTCGTGATCCTGAGAATGCTCTAACCAGAATGGAAGAACATTATTCAGTAGTTCGTCTTTGTATTGGTTTGCTAATTTTTTTAAATCCATAATTGTTAGTTTTTTATTTAATAAGGTCTATTTTACCGTTCCGAACGGGTCCAGTATCTTTCAATCTCCTCCAGAGACTTTCCGGTAGTTTCCGGTACGAGTTTCCAGACAATGAGCATATACGGTACACACATGATGGCGAACAGGAAGAATGTTCCGGCTGGAGTAAGATTCTGGAGCATCCAGGGGGTTAGCTGTCCGATCAGATAGGTACCGATCCAAAGAGCGAATCCGGCAATGGACATTGCTAATCCGCGTATTTTGGTAGGGTACATCTCAGAGAGAAGTACGAATATCACAGCGCAAATGGAAATGGCGCAACAAAAAACATAACACAGAAAGAAGGCTAACAGAAACAGGCTGGAAATATTCCAGGCATTTCCGAAGAGGAAATAACTGCCAATGAGTATCAATGAAACGACCATTCCGGATACCCCATAATATATCAGTTTCTTGCGTCCTACTTTGTCAATGATGAGAAGTGCCAGGATAGTGGTCAGTGTATTCACAAGTCCTACAAGAACCTGATAGAACAGAGAATCCCCTCCTGAAAGACCGGCATTCTCAAAAATGGAAGGCCCGTAGTAAAGAACTGCATTAACCCCCATGAACTGTCCCAGAATAGCAATACATACACCGATAATGACTGCTTTCAGAATACCTGGTTTCAGAAGGATAGACCATTCTGAACGGGTCTCGGAAACAAGGACGGATTTTGTCTCGTTTAGCTGGAAATCAGCCTCTTTAAATGAATTGTAGATCTTTTCCAGAATATAAGTGGCTTTCCTTTCTTGTCCTTTTACTATCAGCCATCTGGGGCTTTCGGGTATGAAAAAGATAATAATAAAGAATATTATGGCTGGTAATGTCTCCATGCCTAACATACCTCTCCACACTTCTGTAACTACTATTTTTTCTAACCAGGCGATAGGTAAGTGGTTTCCACTCTCTGAATATGCCAATAACTGGTAGTTGACAAGATAAGCTCCTAGAAAACCGACAGTTACGGCCAGTTGATACAGGGAGACCATCCTGCCTCTGAATTGTGCGACGGAAACTTCGGAAATGTAAAGAGGAGATACAATAGAAACAACACCAATTCCGATGCCACCTATGATTCTATAAACAACTAACTGGTTAAAGTCAATGCAAAAAGCACAGCCGATTGCTGATGTAGAAAACAGAATGGCAGAAAGTATCATTGTTCTTTTACGTCCGATGCTGTCGCTCAATATTCCGGAAAAGAGAACACCGACAATCGATCCGATCAATGCGCATCCTACATACCATCCTTGTTGCAAGGTGTCCAACTGAAACAGATGTGTCACCTGAGCTATTGTGCCGGATATGACAGCTGTGTCATAACCGAACAGAAAGCCTCCTAAAGCAGCAACGACTGAAAGGAATATGATATAACCCAGATTAATTGTTGTTTTCATATAGTTTATTTGATTTCAAAGTATTCTCTGTATCTGTCATATAAATGTCCTGCCTGCAGATAAGCTGATTGCGGACTTAAAAAGTGAGAAAACTCAAAAGTGATTGCTTTATCATATCCGGCACGTTTTGCCGCTTCCAGTTTCATGCGGAGTTTGTCGAATTTGATCGGCAGGAACCGGATGGGCATATCGCGGTCGAATGTTTCCGCGTTTGTCCAACATTGCATTCCGTATTTGTCTGCCAGTTTCTTGTTCACAGTGAAAAAAGCATCCAGTTCGTCGTAGTCAATGTGTCCGTCTTGAAAAGCACAAGCGTCTACTACATCGTGTATACCATCAAAAATTTCATTCCATTCTCTCTCATGTTGTTCTACGGATACAGCATCCTCCCTTGTCATTTTTCCGGTTCCCATGACTGCCTTTTTACCATCAATCCAAGGGGATATAAAAGTAGGGAGGCCATTCGATACATCTTTGCATTGTTTACCCATGGTATGAAATGCACCGATAGCTCCTTTGGTATTGCGGCTGATTTCCGTGCTAATATACCAGCCTCCGAAACTCTTATACTTTTCACCGTAAGTATTCCATACTTCGTCAATCACATATTTATTATATTCCACTTCCCACGACATATCACGTGTATCCCAATAATGACCGGTGTCATACAGCCCAAAATAAAACTTCATGTTATATTTTTCAGCCAGTCGTAAGTACATATCTACTAAATCCACGGAAGGCATATAGCATCCTTTTCCTAATAGATATTTGGACGGATAAGTGATGAACTTGCGATATCCGGAACGGATCATAATAACGGTATCGATACCAATCCTTTTCATGTGCTGAAAGTCGAGATCCCATTCTTTTTCTCCCCAGTTCTGGTGTGGAATATCGTGAGATATTTCATCTAGAAAAGTGCCTGTGATTTTCAGACCATTATTCTTCGGTACAATTAATTTGCTGTCCGTCCTTTTGCTCGGAGAGAGAACGAATTCACTTCCATCTTTGCCTTCAGCGGCCAGTAGTGTGGGAGCCATTAGGGCGGAGGCTCCCGCTAATGCGGCTTTCTTTAAGAAATCTCTGCGATTATTCGCTTCCATAGTTTACTTTTTTTAGTTTCTACTCTTTTTAGTATATATTTAACCTATTGAATTTTTAATAGTTTAATATTTATTACTAACTCGGAATCATCTGCTAGCTTTATTAATTCCTTTGAGCTAGCACTTTTAATTTATTAATTATGAATTTATTATTGTGTTATTTATTAATTGGGCGATAATTTATGATTAGTTTTATTAATATGGCATTAATATTGCCCCATTCGCAGATGGGGCATTTTATGTTTTCTAGTGTATATTTTTCATAGGCTAATCATTTTAGTCAAGTAATTTAGGTTACTTGGATGAATTGATAGAACAAAGTTAGGCATCCAGAGTTGATTTTTTGCGCAAAAAAACGAAAAAGTGTATTCAAAAAACGCATCTTTCTACTCTTTGGTAGATTTATTTGCTGAATGCAAGTACCATTTAAAAAAATCATATATAATTTCGTTTGATTCAGGGGTTGGGTCATGATTGACTCTGTTGCTCATCGCGACATTATTACGGTATCCTAAGAGCCGGTTGACCGCTATTGTATGGTTTAGCGCTATCCACCGGTCTGTTCCGTCAGAGTATCCTCCGGAAACAAGAAATGGGCGAGGTGCCATCAGCGTATGCAATTCATGCAAATCATATCCTTCTTTGCGGAGCTTCGGATAAATGCCTTTAGCATAATCATGCCCATTTTTGCTCCATGTATTTTCCCATGGTGGCGGATAATATCCCAAATACCAGGGTTCCCAGTAATTGATATATCCCTCTTTTGTTTCGTCGAATACAATTCCGGGGTCTCCCCATGCCGCACAAGCGAACTTTTCGTATAGGCATGAGGCAAACATTGCCCACTTCCCACCATAAGAATGCCCTGTGATGCCTATTCTTGTAGAATCGACGTCCTGTACTTTGGCTAATACTTCCCATGCATTTGCGGCTGCATAAGCTAATGCTGAAAGTGGTTGGAGAGTTGCATTTTCAATGGTGGGGTAATAAATGGAATATGTCTGATTCTCTGTGGTCTTCGTTGTTCCTATTGATAATGTGACAAATCCTCTTTTCGTCAATTGATATGCAAAGTCTCTATAAGGTTTTCCACCCAATCCGATAGCCGTTTCGGGTTCATAAAATGTAGTGATAACGGCAGGCTTTTTGCCTTCTTTGTCCGGAACCAGCAAATAACCTTCAGTCTGTTCGTTGGGAGTCCAGTAGAAGCGGACACGGTATTGCATGAAGTTTTCACGGTGGAGAGTATCCAGAATTTCAAATGTTTGTCCGGTAATGACAGGCGGCCATTGTCCTAACAGGCTCATCCATCTGTCCTTGATTTCAGTTCGTCGTCTTTGCCAGTCTTCAACGGTTCTGACTGTATCCCCATTATAATATAATAAAGGAGAGCGAAAATTCCCATATACATTTTCGTATTCTGCGGGCGGGCGGAAGTAGCTCGATAACTTATTCCATAGATCAGAGGAGTCATTGTTTCCGCTATTTTTGTTTCCGCTGCATCCTGCTAGAAATGCTGCCAGATGAACGATCAGGATGAATAGCACGATTTTCTTTTGCTCCATAAGTTGTTGATTGACTTTAAGAGTTAACATTTACCGAACAAAGATATGCCACTTTAGTAATGCCTCCGGTACTAAAAACGAAAAGCTATATTCGAAAAACGAATAATTTATTTTTTATCTGTTCGTGATTTTTTTCTCCCGATATTCCAAAGGGGAACATCCTTTGAACTTTTTGAAAATCCGGGAGATATTATTATAGTCTTTGAATCCGGCTTCCGTTGCAATGTCTGCCAATGAACGATCTGTAGTAAGAAGTAAATCGGCCAGATGGTTGACCCGGCAGTTTAAGATATACTGATAGATGGAAGTATGCATCGCATTTTTGAATTTCACTTCAAAATTTCTGCGTGAGAGCGGAATCTGTGCCAGCAAAGACTCTATGGTCAGGTCGGAATTGTAATGACTCTCTATGTATTTTACAACTTCGAGAATGTAAGGGTCCTTTATATTATGCTTTTCTGTGGATTGCCGCAATTCTATGCGGATAGGGTTGATGACGATATTGAAGGTCCCTTCATGTTCCTTTTTGATTTGTTGATGAATGAGCCTGCCTATGGAATATCCTCCTCTTTCTACTTCCAGTTCTATGGAGGAGATGGGAGGATCGGAAATATTGCAGATCAAGTCATCATTGTCGACTCCTAACAGGGAGATTTCTTCCGGTATGTGTATGTTACTTATCTTGCAGGTTTCCGAAATGAATAGTGCGTGTGAGTCGTCGCAGCAGAACAACGCTATGGGTTTAGGAAGCTCTTGCAGCCATTGGCTTACTTCTATTCTGATTTCGTCTTCATGCTTATCGGATTCGAAACAATAAAAGTTGCCGCCTATCCGTTTAACTTCCTGACGGAAGCCTTCGCAACGTTCGTCAGACCAGACAACTCCGTTTATGCCGAAATAAGCAAAGTTGTGGAACATCCGCTTGGCGAAGAATTGGGCGGCCATTCTGCCCGTTCCTTTGTAGTCGCCCGTCAGATTGGAGTAAGTAGTGCTTCTATGGTGATAATTCTGCAATACAATCGGAATATTCAGTTCTTTCAGTAGATTGACGGTGTCATTGTTCCATTGTCCGATGATGGCGTCAGCTTTCCATTCTTTTGCCCATTTGAGAATACCTTTTTCTCCATACATGCCGCTGTAATAGGATGGAAGCCGATAGAAAAGCCAAGGTCCGTTTTCTTTGGAATATTGTACAAGTCCGCGGAGCAATTTTCTGTCAAATTCACTGGAATAATCGATCAGCAGTAGTATTTTTATCATAGTGTGTGCGGGTATATTAAAGTTTATGGAAACAAATATATAAATATTAGTTTGTTTTCTTTCTATAATAGTCTAACTTTGTTGCGAAGAAGATATGTATGACACCCGGGGCTCGTGCTGTACGACACCCGGGTGTTGTGATGTCTGACATCCGGGTGTCATACGTGCTGACACCCGGGTGTCGTACAGAATGAAAATATAAACGAAACAAGAAAGGAGTATAAGACATGGCAATCCCTTATGTAGTAAGAAAGAAAGCGGACTTGACGTCCGGAGAAAGAAAAGAGTTATGGTATGGTGTACCAAGTAAAATACAGGATAGAGGCGGAGTACAGAACAAAGAACTAGCCCAAGTGGTGGAGCTGCGGGGAGGTTTCCACCGTGGTCAGGTTGAAGGCATATTGGTGGAAGTAGCGGATGCCATCCGCTATTTGCTTTCTATGGGACAGTCTGTGACGATTGATGGGCTGGGTACATTCCAGACTGCTTTGACCAGTCCTGGTTTTGAACGTCCCGAACAAGTGACACCGGGACAAGTATCGGTATCCCGCGTTTATTTTGTGGCAAACAGTGCACTTCGTGACCGCATGAAGAAAACAAAGTGTATGCGCATTCCTTTTAAATATTATATGCCCGAAAGTATGTTGACTAAAGAGATGAAGAAAGCAGATCAGGAGCAGGAACAAACAGAAGAATAAGATAAATTAATACCCTCCCTGTCTTATTTATGAGATAAATGCCTATCTTTGTGGCACTTTTTACGAAAAAAGGTAATTCAAATTAATAGATATAGAAAAGAAAATGGCACAAGAAGACGTTTTTAAGAAACTTGTATCGCACTGTAAAGAGTACGGCTTCGTATTTCCTTCAAGCGATATCTACGACGGACTAGGCGCAGTATATGACTACGGTCAGATGGGCGTTGAATTGAAAAACAACATTAAAAAATATTGGTGGGACAGCATGGTGCTGTTGCACGAAAACATTGTCGGTATCGACTCTGCCATCTTTATGCACCCTACCATCTGGAAGGCTTCCGGACACGTGGACGCATTCAATGACCCTTTGATTGACAATAAGGATTCTAAAAAACGTTATCGTGCTGACGTATTGATCGAAGATCAGTTGGCTAAATATGACGATAAAATCAATAAAGAAGTAGCAAAAGCCGCCAAGAAGTTTGGTGAATCATTCGATGAGGCTCAATTCCGTTCTACCAACGGACGTGTGTTGGAACATCAGGCTAAGCGTGATGCACTTCACACTCGTTTCTCAAAAGCACTGAATGATAATAATCTGGATGAACTTCGTCAGATCATTGTTGATGAAGAGATCGTATGTCCTATTTCCGGTACTAAGAACTGGACGGAAGTTCGTCAGTTCAACCTGATGTTCTCTACAGAAATGGGATCGACTTCAGACGGTGCCATGAAGATTTATCTTCGTCCGGAAACGGCACAGGGTATCTTTGTAAACTATCTGAATGTGCAGAAAACCGGTCGTATGAAAGTACCTTTCGGTATTGCCCAGATTGGTAAGGCTTTCCGTAATGAGATTGTTGCCCGTCAGTTCATCTTCCGTATGCGTGAGTTCGAACAGATGGAGATGCAGTTCTTTGTTCGTCCGGGCAGCGAATTGGAATATTTCAAGAAATGGAAAGAAATTCGTTTGAAGTGGCACAAGGCACTGGGCTTTGGTGACGATCATTATCGTTTCCACGATCACGATAAACTGGCTCACTATGCAAACGCCGCTACTGACATTGAGTTCTTGATGCCATTTGGTTTCAAAGAAGTAGAAGGTATTCACTCCCGTACGAATTTCGACCTTTCTCAGCACGAAAAATTTTCGGGAAAGAGCATTAAGTATTTCGATCCGGAACTGAACGAATCGTATACTCCGTACGTAATCGAAACGTCGATCGGTGTTGACCGTATGTTCCTCAGTATTATGTCGGCTGCTTATTGCGAAGAGCAACTGGAAAATGGTGAAAGCCGCGTTGTATTGAAATTGCCTGCTGCATTGGCACCGGTGAAACTGGCTGTAATGCCGTTGGTAAAGAAAGACGGACTGCCTGAAAAGGCTCGTGAGATCATTGACAATCTTAAGTTCCACTTCCATTGCCAGTATGATGAAAAAGACAGTATCGGTAAACGTTACCGTCGTCAGGACGCCATCGGTACTCCGTACTGTGTGACTGTTGACCAT
>OKRU01003347.1_pt1 | contig 12879 bp, 10 predicted proteins | sample 1601131 | NCBI WGS metagenome assembly OKRU01 (sample SAMEA3541558, study PRJEB24748) | human gut metagenome | biome: human gut; feature: human-associated habitat; material: faeces | place: China | collected 2012 | reverse complement strand
AGACGACTTTGTTATTATATCACATCTTTTCGAGTTTGTCAAGAGGTTTTTCAAACTTTTTTCAAAGTTTTTTGAACTTTCTTGTCAAACTTTCAAGAAGCGACTTTCTTTTCGAAAGCTTATTTATTATATCACATTCTCTCGAGTTTGTCAAGAGGTTTTCAAAACTTTTTTCAAAGTTTTTTGAACTTTTCTGTGATTTTTTAAGTTTTCGTGCCCTCATCTCTGACGGCTTGTATATTATATCACCTTTTCCTGCGAAAGTCAACCCTTTTTCGCAATTTTTTTTGATTTTTTTCGAATATGTAACATATATGCACAACATTCAACCCTGAAGCAAACTTTTACAACACTTTGCCCATATCCAAACTCAGTTTGTCCGTTTTTCTCCTTTTAATCAGTGCTTTTCCACAAACAACTAATTCTTTTTTATATAATGTGCCGTATTTGTCCATTTCCTACTGTTCTTTTTCCCCTTTTTATGTTATAGTATTTATGTATTCTTTTTTACTATATAAGAGGTATTATTCTATGAAACGCAAATTAATAATGTCCGCGGCACTTCTTCTATCCGTATCCAGCCTTTCCGGCTGCTTCTTCTTCCCTGCTGAGGAAGAGCTCCTGGATCCCCCGACAGTTGCCGTTGAGGATATAGCATATTCCACCTACACCGCCAAGCAGAAAACCATCGAGGACAAGATAACCGCAACCGGCTATGTCGTATGCAAGACCCAGTTCAATGCCGGATTCCCGGAAAGCGGCGGCACAATAAAGACGATCTATGTCACCGCAGGTCAGTTCGTGGAGAGGGGCGACCTGCTGGCGGAGCTGGACACCGGCGATCTTCCCTATTTATATGAACAGCAGCAGCTGATAGTTGAAAAAGCTCAGCTTGCCTATAACCGCACCGGTTCTGCGGACGACCGCCTGACCCTGGAGATGGAGCAGAACACCCTGGACGAATACCAGCGCCGCCTGAACCAGTCCCGTATCTACGCAGGAATGTCCGGGCAGGTATGCTATATCCAGAGTCTGAATCCCGGCGACGCCGTGACCGCCTATAAGACTATAGTAAAGATAATCGACCCCACGCAGCTTTCGGTACAGTACACATCGTCCCAGCTTAAGTCCTTTCCTCTCGGCGAGGAGGTGACGATAACCGTTGACGGCGAGGATTTCCCGGGCTATGTCGCAAAGACTCCCACCAACACCACTGAAGGAGTTTACGACGACTTCCCGGACATCCTGGGCAACACGGATTCCATCTGGTGCGAGTTCACCGGGGATCAGCCGAGCTTCCTCACGGTAGGAATGACTGCGGATATCACCGCCGTATTCGCCGCCCACGAGAACGCTGTGGTGATATCCAAAACGCTTGTCAAGACTGACGGCGACCGCAGCTACGTTTCCATACTGGACGAAAACGACAACAAGATTGACGTTGACGTCACCGTGGGAATAACCAATGCCACCGAAGCGGAGATACTCACCGGGCTGAAAGCCGGCGACCGCGTAGTTGTACGCTGATGGGGGTATAGACATTGCTTACTTTATTATTCAGAAAAATGCGGAGCACACGCTGGATGGTGCTCTGCCTGTTCATCGGATTCCTGCTTGCCGCCGGAATGATGAGCACCGTGCCCATTTACATGGACTCCTCCCTGCAGCGTATACTTATAAAGGACATGCAGGCTTACCAGAATGAAACCGGGCTTTATCCCGGCGAATACATCGTGACAAGCTCGATATCCGTGAAGGATTCCAACGAGCAGCGCCGCTCAACGGTTCAGGCGATGAACGACCTGGTAAACGACCGCACCTCCAGGATAAATATCCCCCAGGCGAACAGCAAGACTATCGTCATAGACGGATTCATGTACCTCATCACCGGAAAGACCGCCCGGGTAAAGGTGACGGGCATGACAGGGCTTGCGGACCATGCGGAGCTTATCCAGGGCAGAATGTACGAGCCTGGGCAGCAGCCGGACGGCTCCTTTGAGATAGTGTGCAACGAGGAGTGCCTCAAGACCCTGGGTGTTTCCTGCGGCGGCACCTATCAGCTCCAGAACAGCTTCTTCAACGCCGCCGAGCCGATAACCGTCACCGTTGTGGGAGTATTCCAGCAGTCCAGCGAAACGGACAGCTACTGGTCGGAAACGATGGAGAACTACCTCAATGCGCTGTTCATGGATTACGACACTCTCCTGGGGGATTACCTCAGCACGGGACTCACGACTCTCAGCAGCGCGGAGTGCCGCTATTCCTTCGACTATCAGAAGATGGACCTGAACGACCTCAGCTCCATCACCAGGGCGATAGAAGCCGACCGCCAGGTATATTCCGACGCCGGAATGAGTTTCTCCATGGGTATAAGCGATATTCTGTCGGAATACGCGGTGCGTGCGGCAAATCTGAAATCCATGCTGTGGATACTCCAGATACCCACCATCGTAATGCTGGCATTCTACCTGTTCATGGTATCCCAGCTGAACGTCGAGCAGGAAAAGAACGAGATCGCCGTATTCAAGAGCCGCGGCGCGTCCTCGAAGCAGATATTCGCGATATACGCGATGGAAGCCGGAGTCCTGGGTCTTGCGACATTCATCATCGCCCCATTCATAGGACTCCTGCTGTGTAACTTCCTGGGCGTATCCAACGGATTCCTGGAGTTCGTCAACCGGACGGGGCTTTCCGCGAAGCTCACGCTGGACGCGTTCATATACGCGCTCATTGCGATAGTGATATTCTTCGTCACCACCATGCTGCCGATAATCCCGGCGTCCAAGCTCTCCATCGTGAAATACAAGCAGAGCAAGGCAAAGGTCGTGAAGATGGCGCTGTGGGAGAAGCTGTGCATAGATATCCTGCTGATCGCCGGTTCGCTTGTGTGGTATTTCCTCACCGCGCGCAGCATAAAGCGCCTTTTCGCGGACGGGACTTACGTCAGTGACGGAACGATAAATCCGCTGTATTTTGTGTTCTCCACCATGTTCATCATGGGCGCAGGGCTTCTGTTCATCAGGATCTACCCCTACCTGCTCCGCCTTATCTACTATATAGGTAAGCGTTTCTGGTCAGTGCCGCAGTATATCGCGATAACTTCCGTGGCACGTTCCCAGGGCGGCAGGGAGCGGTTCCTCATGCTGTTCCTGTCCGTGACGTTCGCACTGGGAATATTCTCCGCGAACACCGCCCGGGCGATAAACAACAGCCGCTCCGACCGAATCTACTACAACACCGGCGCGGACGTGGTAATAGACGCCTACTGGCGGCTGGAAAGCGTGGAGGACGACACCAGCTATGTCGAGATAGACATGGACGACTACGAGAATCTCGCCGGAGTGGAAACCGCCACCCGTGTGCTGCGCACTGACGCCAAGGCGACCAGCGGTGCGGTGCAGTCCGACAACGTGGACCTGATGGCGATAGAGCCGGGCAAGTTCTCCCAGGTGGCCTGGTTCCGGAACGACCTGCTGCCCGTCCACTGGTGGAACTACTGCTCCGCCCTGGTGGATTTCAAGCCCGGCGTACTTGCCTCCAGCAGCTGGGAACAGAAGGGCGTGCAGCTCGGCGACGTGATCTCCGTGAAGATCGGCGGCAACGACTACGTTGACCTCACTGTGCTGGCATTCGTGGATTACTGGCCGGGGATAAACCCCAGCGAAGCGGTAGTACTTGACGACCGCACCGGCGAAACCGGCGTCCGGGATTTCCTGGTGTGCAACTACAACTACCTGCGCCGCGTAACTGAGCTTCAGCCCTACCAGATATGGCTGAAAATGCAGGACGGCGCGACGAGCGAAGCTCTCTACGCGGATATTGAAGCAAAGCACCTTAAATTACAGCGCGTGATCGACAGCAGCCAGCTGCTCATCGAGGAAAAGACGGACCCGGAGCTTCAGGGAATGAACGGCGCGCTCACACTGGGATTCGTGGTAATCATGCTGATGACGGTAATCGGATTCCTCATCTACTGGATAATCTCGATCAGATCGCGCACATTACAGTTCGGCGTGCTCCGGGCGATGGGCGTGACCTTCCGGGAGGTAATAGCGACCCTGGGCTGGGAACAGCTGCTGGTGAGCCTTGTGTCCATCGCCATGGGATTCGTGATCGGCGGCATAGCCAGCGACATGTTTGTGCCGATGTTCCGTACCATGTATGACGCGGCTGACCAGGTGCCGCCGTTCCGGGTGCACGGGGACGCCGGGGACTACATCAAGATGTATGTGATCATTGCGGTAATGCTCATCGGCGGATTCCTGGTGCTGGGAAGCATAATACGCAAGATAAACATCAACAAGGCACTGAAACTCGGCGAAGACTGACGATTGATCCGGAATGCGGAATTCGTGATTCGAATTATTGTATCGCCTGCGGCGATAATATCAAAAAGGGCGGAGAATCATTCTCCGCCCTTTTCGTCTATAACCGACTGCTTTTTCAGCCCTCCGCGGTCGGCGTAATCACCGTCATTCCGCCACCGGTATAGATATTCACCCAGTAGTATTCCATCATCTCCAGCGCAGTAACGCTGAAATCGCTGTTTTTCGCCGCCTCGACCGCCATCGTGGAATCTATCGTCCAGCCGTCCGCTATCGCCTGCCGGATTGCCGCCAGCCACTGCTTCTGTAGTTCCAGACCGTTGCACAGCTCCTGGTGCTTCTCGCTCAGTGAATCCGGCGGATTCAGCGCCAGGATCGCGTTCAGCGGCTTCTCAGCACGGTCGATCGCCGCATTGAGCTGAGACGCGTCGCTCGCCGAGCCGAGCTCCGACTGCGCCGAAACATCGTCAGACAGGGCGAGGTATTCCCGGATATTATCCGTCAGCTTCTCATAGTATTTCTCCTCATTCAACTGCCCCGAGCAGCCGGAAACCGCCAGCATAAGCGCCGCCAGCACCAGGGCAATAATCTTTCTAGCCATTTTCCCTCCAAATCTCCGTAAAATCAGCCGTTACTTCAATTCCAGTCCATCTTCCTTCATCTGGATAATCAGAGCCACCGCCGCGGAATTGAACGACTTCTCGAACACGGAGTCCCTCAGCTCATCGAGCTTTTCTTCCGTTGCGGACCTGTCGTCTGCCACCTGCGCTGCTATGTCGCACCAGTTCTTGTTGCCGCTTATTTTCTCCATCATCTCGCTGTGCTGCGCGCTGTATTTTTCCGGCGGAGCCAGCTTCTCTATGGCTTCCAGGCTGCTCCGGGCGGATATCGCGGAAGTTTTCACCTTGTCCCAGTCGCAGTCCCCGCTGCCGCCGTCCTGGATTTTCGAGAATTCCGATGAAATCACCCTCACGTCAGCGAGAAATGAGCAGTAGCTGTCAAAGAACCTGTCGCAGTATTCCTGCTCCGACAGCGCCCCCGAGCACCCCGAAACCATGATCGTCAGCGCCGCCAGTATTACCGCCAGTATTTTCTTCATATATAATTACCTCCAGACATCGGTATAAAAAACCACGCTGATATACACATAGTTATACCAGCGTGGGATTATCCAATTTGTTTATCTGTCAGAGTTTCTCGATCCAGCCCATTTCGTCCGGAATCTTACCGTACTGCATTCCGGTCATGGTGTCGTAGAGCTTCTGGGTGATCGGGCCGATCTTACCGCCGCCGATCTCCATGATCTTGTCGCCCCACTTGAGGTGACCTACAGGGGAAACAACAGCCGCGGTACCGGTGCCGAATACCTCGTCAAGCTTGCCTGCGTCGTAAGCGTCAGCGACCTCCTGGATAGTGATGCGGCGCTCGGAAACCTTCATGCCCCACTTCCTGCACAGCTCAAGGGCGGACTTTCTGGTGATACCGGAAAGAATGCTGCCCTGGAGGGACGGAGTAACCACCTCGCCGTCGATAACGAACATGATGTTCATTGCGCCGACTTCCTCTATGTACTTACGCTCAACGCCGTCGAGCCACAGTACCTGGGAGTAGTTCTGCTTGTGAGCCTCGTCCTGACCTGCAAGGGAAGCAGCGTAGTTGCCGCCGGTCTTTGTGAAGCCCATACCGCCTCTTACCGCGCGGACGTAGTTGGTTTCAACATAGATGTTTACAGGGTTGATACCGGTGCTGTAGTAAGCGCCGGAGGGGCTCATGATGATCATGAAGTAGTACTTCTCGCCGGGGCGTACGCCGAGGAACGGGTCAGCCGCGAAGATGAACGGACGGATATACAGGGAAGCGCCGTCGATATGCGGAACCCAGTCCTTGTCGATCTCAACGAGCTTGTGCAGGGCCTCGAGGGCATCCTTCTCGTTGATCTGGGGGATAACAAGACGCTCAGCGGAAACGTTCATTCTCTTGAAGTTCTCCTCGGGACGGAAGAACTGAATATCTCCGGAAGGAGTTCTGTAAGCCTTCAGACCCTCGAAAATCTCCTGACCGTAGTGGAGAACCATAGCAGACGGCATAAGCTCGATAGGACCGTAGGGCACGATTCGTGCGTCATGCCAGCCCTGACCAGCGTCGTAGTCCATGATGAACATGTGGTCGGTGAAGATATGACCGAAGCCCAGCTTGGTTTCGTCAGCAGGCTTCTGCTTGGGATTTGTCGTTTTTTCGATTCTGATATCCATGATAGTGTATCCTTTCCTGCATGGTCCGTAAGCGGAACATGCGATTTATATACATATATATTATATCACTATTCACGCCGCTTGTAAATATTTTTTTTGCATTTTTTCTCATTAATGCAATTTTAGCATAACTGCCCCAGCAAAATATACGCCGGTGGAATAAATGTGCAATAACTCCAGCCGGAAAAAGTTGACAGAGTATTCCCAGGGTGTTATAATTAATGGAGTACAATAATGCGACAGAGAGGTACCAAATGAGCACAGAAACTGAAAAAGCCGACCAGATAGACAAGGCGGTACACAAGGACATAAAACAGCGCCGCAGCGGATTCCGCAAGTTCATCGGCGACATGCTGAACATGCACGACGGAATGATGAGCTACGAGGAAATAGACGAGATGATGCTGGAGAACACGGTGATCCACGGTCCCAACATGTGGATACTGTGCCTGGCTGCGCTGATAGCCTCCATAGGGCTGAACATGAACTCCACCGCGGTGATAATCGGCGCGATGCTGATATCTCCGCTGATGAGCGGAATCATGACGATGGGATATTCCCTCGCGGTAAGGGATCTGCGGCTGCTCCGCCGGGCGCTGATACGCTTCTGTACGCAGGTCGTTATCAGCCTGATAAGCTCCACGGTGTATTTTCTGATAACTCCGCTGGATACCCCCACCGCCGAGATGATAGCCCGGACAAGCCCCACCATCTGGGACGTACTCATCGCCCTCTTCGGCGGAATCGCCGGCGCCATCGGCAACACCCGTGAGAAAAAGGGCAACGTTATCCCCGGCGTGGCGATCGCAACCGCGCTTATGCCGCCGCTCTGCACCGCCGGCTACGGAATAGCCTCCGGGCAGCCCTCGTTTTTCCTGGGCGCGTTCTATCTGTTCCTGATAAATACGCTGTTCATCTCGCTCTCGACAATGATCGTCACGATGATGCTGCGCGTGCCCTACCACCGCAACCTCAGCGAAAAGAAGCAGAAGAAGATCAACCTCGCCATCGCCGCAATAACGATAGTCGCCGCCGTCCCCAGCGTATTCTTCGGCGCGACCACCGTAGTCAGCTCCGTGATGGACAACAACATCTCCAGCTACCTTAACAACGAGTTCGTGTTCTCCGGGACCACGGTGGTGAAATCCAGCGCCGACAAGAGCGCGCGCACCGTATCCGTATCCCTGGTAGGCACGCCGATATCCGACGACGTCATCGCCATGCTCCAGCAGGAAATGCCGAAATACGGGCTTGACGGCTACACGCTGAACGTCACCCAGAACCAGATGATAGACCTCCCCGAGGACGCAGATAACACTGACAAGATAACCATAGCCCTCCAGGAGAACCACATAAACGAACTGGAAAGCCAGCTTGCGGAGCAGGAGCAGACGATAAGTTCCCTGCAAAGCGAGAATTCCACCCTCAGGAACACGATCGACCACACGGACGTTGCGAAAAAGGCGGCGAAGGTATTCCCGGAGCTGACTAATATCCGCTGCGGCAGCCTCACCGATTCCAACGGCAATTACGAAGTGCTGATAGCGGATTCCGACTCCACGGGCGAAGCGCTGACCGCGCACATCAGGAACTGGCTCGCCGCCGAAACGGACTCCGACCGCTGCGAGGTATTCGTCAATGTACTGGAGCCTGACGAATCCACTGTTGAATCCCAGACCGAGGAATCACAGACAGCGGAAGAATAACTCACATAAACAACCAGGGCTGCGAGATCTCGCAGCCCATATCTTTTATTAAACAATAAATCCGAATTGCCTGTCAGCCGTTGCCCTCTTCAAGGACGTAGATATCCACCTGAACAGCGCCCCATGCGCAGCTGTCGTAGTAGTGATCCTCCCTGTTGCCGAAGTAGAGGTCGATCGCCACGGTGCCGTCCATCAGGGCGATACCGGTATCCGCCGCAACTGCGTAGCCGTAGACCCTGCTGCCGTTCTGGGCAACGATGTACAGCTTGCTTCCGTAGGGGATAACGTTCGGATTCACCGCGCAGGTGCCGATCTCCGCCTTTCTTCCGCTGGCGGTGTAGGCACCGCGGCCGGCGGTGTAGGCTGTCGCCTTGCCGGAGATAACGCGGGTGTATTCCTGCGGAATTCCGTCCACCAGTGTGAGCGCGTCGGAGTCCTCCATCTTGGAGTAAGGAACAGCCAGCGCCGTACCTCTCTCGACCACCTCGGTGACGGGCTGCTCGGTGACTTCGTCGCTGATAAGCTCCTGGCTGGTCAGCTTTCCGTCAACGTACTTCTCCTTGACGGTGTAGACCCTCTTTCCGGGTACGCCGGGGGTTATCACAGCGTCGGTGCCGATGGCGCGGTTGGTGTTGTCGATGTATTCAGTATCATAGGCGATCTCAGAGGAATTCTCACGGTTGACGTATTCCACACGGGTGATAACGATGTCCATTCCCTCGTATACGCTGTCCGTAAGGGGACATGACACCTCGTCGAATTCGCCCAGGGTAACGCCTGCCTTGTCGAGTATCTCTCCGACAGTTCCGTCGATAACGGAAACCGTCCTTGTTTCGCCGTCCACGCTGACGTTCACGTCAAATGCGCGGTAGATGGTGATGTAAGCGGTGTTGCTGCTGGTAGCCTCATAGGACACCTTGTCGTTAGTGCCCAGCTGATAGCTTGCCATTCTGAGTATTGCATAGACATCGGTTTCAGATGTCATCAGCTCTTTTGTTACGCCGTTGTCCGTGATGTAGACTCTGTCCCTGAGATAGATAGAGCCTGTCATGACCGCTACCATGAAAATCGTGGCAGCGAAGATTGCAGCCTTTACGAGCCTGCCTCTGAAAATAAGGCGGTTCATTTTAGCGTTGATTATCTGCGGTTTCATATTTGCCTCCTGAGCAGTTACCCATGCCGTCCCGGCAATCGTCCCGTTTCCGGGTGTAACTTCCGTACAGCGTCGGACTTTGGGGAAAGTCCTCGGCTGGAGCAAACGCACTGTCCCCAACAGAGCATTGCATGATCTCGAAGCCGTGTATATATCTTTCGGCTTTCGCAGTGATATTTGCGCGCACAGCAAAGCTGTCACCGCCGCACTCCTGCGGCAGTGCTTGTATTATAGCCCTTTTCTTCGTCAATGTCAAACGAACTCCAACAGTCATTTTTGTGTACTTTTCACAAATCCCTTTTGTAACCATTTTGTAATCAATCGGTCACAGCCCGGTAAAATGTAAATAAATGTATATTAATCGCTTTCTTTTTGTAATATTCACTAAAAATCAATTTTGAAAATCCGCCGTCATTTTTGCTGAAAATCAACAGCATTTTTCAAAGTTTGATTGTGCACATTCCACATAAAAACAGATGTTATTTTTTTACATACACATTGAATTTTACATAAGAATGCGCCCTGAGGAATAAAAGGGGGTGACAAAAGCGAGCATATATGATATAATATCTGTAGATAAAAATGCCTCGCATATGAGTTTGCCGCCGCGAACTCACGCATTATATTTATATAGTATATAGGGAAAGGAAAAATCGGAGCATGAATTATGAGAAATCCTGCGGCGCAGTGGTCTACCGCAAGCGCCACGGGAATACCGAAATTCTGCTGATAAAGCACGTCAGATCCGGCTGCTGGTCATTCCCGAAGGGTCACATGGAGCCCGGGGAAACGGAGATCCAGACCGCGATCCGCGAAATCAAGGAGGAAACCAACATCGACGTTTCCGTGGACGATACCGCATTCAGGGAGGTTATCGTGTTCAATCCGCGCCGGGATATCACCAAGGAAGTGGTGTACTTCCTCGCCCGGGCGCTGACTTTCGACTGCGAGAAGCAGGAAAGCGAGATCGCCGAAGTGCGCTGGTTCGAGATAGGTCAGGCGCTGACAGTCCTCGCCTACGACAACGACAGGGTGCTGGTGAACAAGGCGAAAAGCTTCCTGGCGATGACCAAAATCTAGTCAGCGTGTCATGAATTATTTTTGCAGAATCTTTGAATCCTGCAACCTTTTTCTCTCTTGAATTGTTTTACAAGTAGAACGGCAGAAATTGCCGGATATGTTATATAATCAAGGGAGGTTTTATCATGAAAAAAAGAATTCTCGCGCTGTCAATGGCGGCGGTCACCGCACTGACTTCCACAAGCATTGTCGCCTTCGCTGACAACGAGAACAGCGAAGCCCTCGCGGCGGCGATAACCCTGGCAAAGAGCCGTATCGACATTCCAGAGGAACTCACGGAATTCACCTACAGCGTATCCAACCAGAATCTCAAGACCGTATTCTATCTGACCTGGTCCACGCCGCGCAGCACAGCCCTGTACAAGAGCGCCGACGTAACTGTATGCGGCGACCTTATCCTGAGCTACAGCGCCCCGACAGATTGGAGCAAGGATAATTCCAACCACTTCGCGAAGCTCACCGGCGACCAGCTCTACAAGAAGGCGAAGGCGCAGCTGAAGAAGATCGACCCTTCCATCTACAACATACTCTCCATCGACCGCGACAGCCTGAAAATAAGCCTGTACGGAAGCCGCGCTTCGTTCAGTGTGGTCCGCACCAGGAACGGAATCCCGGTCCAGAACGACAGCGGCAGGATAGTCATTGACAAGGACACCGGCGAACTCATCAGCTTCAATCTGAACTGGCACCAGAACGCTTCCTTCCAGAGCGCAAAGAATGCCCTTTCCGAGGACAAGGCAAAGGAAGCCTACGCCGATATGATCGGGCTGTATCCGCAGTATGAGTTCGACTACGACTACGAAACCGGAATCCTCACCCCCACCATCGTATACCGCCAGTCAGATTACGGCGAGATCAACGCCTTCACCGGAAAGAAGAGCGACTTTTACGCCGACGGATATTACGATGAAAACGAAGACTCCGTAATGGAAGAAACCGAGGAAGCTGCCGACAACGACAAGGGCAACCCCAGCACCGGCGGCGGATTCACCCCGGCTGAGAAGGACGAGATCACCAAGAATCTCCCCTACGGCAGCAAGGACGCCGTGATAAAGCTGCTCAAGGAGAACGAGTGGTTCACCTATTACGACGACATGACCCTGCGCAGCTACGATTCCTACAGCACCGATCTCAACGGCAAAAAGACCTATATCTATTCAGCGATATTCACGGACGAGAACTGGGACGAGGACGAAATATACTGGGACGAGGAGTACTGCTCCGCTGAAGCTATATTTGATGAACCCGAGCCCAACACCGTTGTAAGCGCAGACTCCGACAGCGACAAGATATCCCACACCGTAAGCATTTCCGTCAACGCGGAAACCGGAGAAGTGCTCGCATACACCTACAGCGACAGCAATCTCGGCATGACCACCTTCGATTACGACATGGCAGCGGCTGACGCAAAGGCAAAGAAGATAGCCTCCACTTTCGCCGGCGACAAGTATGGCGCATACGCCGACAACTACACCTCCGACGCCATCGGCTGGATCGACGCTGGCGTAAACAAGCAGATATACATGGGCAGCTGCCACAGCTGGGCAAGATACGAGAACGGCATTAAGGTAAGCGGCGACGACATCGTTGTATCCTTCAACAAGGATATGCTCCTGACCGACTACCACCTCGACTACACCGACATTGCCCTGCCCTCCCCCAAGGGAATGCTGACCGAGAAGCAGGCGATGAAGAAGTTCTGGGAGAACAACGACCTCAACCTGTACTACCTCGCAAAGGTAAACAAGAAAAAGACCAAGACCGTGCTGGTATACGGCACTGACTACAGCGTATACATCGACGCATTCACCGGCGAGCCGGTTTACCAGTGGCAGACACGCAAGGGCAAGAACGACTTCTCCGGCATCACCGACAAGAAGCTCCTCAAGATGGCGCAGAAACTGGACGATCACGGAATACTGATCTCCGAGGAAAAGTTCAGCCAGGACGACGCCGTGACCTACTCCGTTTTCGAGAGCGTCACGAGTATGTACACCTCCACTCCTAATTCCGAGGAACGCAAGATGACCCGTAGTGCTGCCCTGATCGCATACACGCGCAGCCTCTGCGGCGACGATGTTGCAAAGATCAAGGGAATCTACAAGTCCCCGTTCAGCGACATCAGCGACGATAATCCCCGGGTAGGATACTACGCCATCGCATACGGCATGGGTGTATTCACCGAGAAGAAGCTTGACCCCACAGCGTACTTCACCTACGGCGACCTCATCAAAATGATCTATTCGGTCTACTCCGCATAACAAGCGCTTCTGAATAACAGGAGGGGCTGCATTAAGTTGCAGCCCCTGAGACCGTCGAAAAATCCCCTAAAGGGGCTTTTCCGCCGAACATCCCAGCTGCGC
>OKRU01003339.1_pt1 | contig 12908 bp, 9 predicted proteins | sample 1601131 | NCBI WGS metagenome assembly OKRU01 (sample SAMEA3541558, study PRJEB24748) | human gut metagenome | biome: human gut; feature: human-associated habitat; material: faeces | place: China | collected 2012 | reverse complement strand
GCGATTTATGCACCAAATGAAGGATTGACACAAATACGTTTTAGAGAAAAGGTAATGAAAAGTGTCGACAAGGATCTCGACGCTGAGGCCTTGAGGGTCGTCAAGTCAATGCCTCAATGGATTCCGGGAATGCAGAGGGGTAGGAAAGTGAAGGTCTTGATGAATCTGCCGGTAGTATTCAGATTGAAAAGATAATATGATGGTTGTACTTTCATACTAATCTGTATTGTAAAATTGCTGCACAGAATGCATTTTAGATTCTGTGCAGTAATATTTGTAGTGATTAAGAAATATCAGAATTCTGTTAGATGATAAAATTTACCTGCAAAGCATGATGTCTCCCAGGGCTGGTGAGTTTTTGCGGGTTTTCAGCGTAAGTTTGAAGTATCTCGATTCAACAGGAGAAAATTCGGCTGTATGACCCGTTCCGCGTGTTTTTCCTTTGCAGATGCTGACCCACTCATTTCCTTTCAAGTACATCAACTCGTATTCCTGCGACATCTTGTCCCATGGCTTCCATATTTCCGACAATATCATGGCGCAGATTTTTTCTTTTTTCTTCAGGTCGAATACAATATCTGCTGTCTTTTTCCCTTTAGGTGCATTCCATATTGTTTGGGAGTTGTTGTCCGTGAGGATGCTGCACGATTCTTTTTTCGATTCTACAGTAACGTCTACAGGTTTGCCGTATGACGGTGCAGGACTTACTTCTGGTGCGCCGTCAAGTTCCAATGCCAGCACAGAAACATTTCTGTCGGGCGCGTATTCTGGCATTTTTACGCTCAGGCCGTTTGCAGAATGCTTTACTTCAAGATTATGTTTTCTGTCTGCAAGGAGGTATGCCCGTTTTACTTTATTTTCCAGAGGAATCTGCAGATATCCGTTTCCCCAGTCGAAAATGTGCATATATAAGGTGTTGCCTTTTCTTGTGGCACGTCCCCATGATAAATAAGGTATAGGACTGGATTCTGTTCCATATATACTTTCTCCGTTCATGCTCATCCATTCGCCAATATCTTTCAATGTTCCTATGCACACCCCTGGTATTCTGCCTTGACTGTCAGGGCCTACGTTAAGTAGGAAATTACCTCCTTTGCTCACTATGTCAACAAGGTTGCGCAGCAGTTCGCGTGTCGATTTCCAGTTGTCGTCGTATGCATTATATCCCCAATGACCGTTCATAGTCATACATACTTCCCAGTTGCGGTCCTTGTATCCGGTTGCCGGTATGTATTGTTCAGGTGTTTCAAGATCTCCTTCCACACCTCCGCCTAGTCGGTTGTTGGTAATAAGATTGGGATATTCGGCTATGACTTCACCAAACATTTTAGACATTTCCGGAGTCATATCTGTCGGGGTGTCCCACCAGAGAACCGCGATGTCGCCGTATTTTGAAAGAATTTCCTTGACCTGTGGCAAGGCGATTTTTTTGATATATTCCATCATATCGCCTTTTTGTCCGTTGTCCCACAGCTTGCCTCCATGGCGTGCTCCTCCCGGGTGGTACCAGTCCTGTGCCTGTGAATAGTACAGTCCCAATTTCATACCGTGTTTCCTGCAGGCAGAAGCAAGTTCTTCGATAACGTCTCTTTTGAATGGTGTTGCGTCTACAACGTTGTATTTGCTGGCCTCAGATTTGAACATTGCAAATCCGTCGTGGTGCTTAGATGTGATAACTATATATTTCTGTCCAGCCTCCTTGGCCAGTTTTACCCATTCTTCGGCATTGAAGTCCTTAGGATTGAATTTATCTGCAAATCCCGAATAAGTATCTCTGGATAGAGATGCCTGGTGCATTATCCATTCTCCGTAGGATGTTCGTCCGCACCATTTGCCGGCCGGAACTGAATAGATGCCCCAATGTATGAACATACCAAACTTGGCATCTTTCCACCATTGCATTTTTTCTTCTTTACTTTTCGCATTCTCTTGCATGTTGCTTGAATAAGAAACTTGCGGCAACATGAATGCGGCCATAAGCGCGGCCGCAAAATAAGTTTTGACTTTCATAATAGTTAAGATTTGGTTTATTAGTGAAATTGCTTGAAATATAACTTTTAATTCTGAAATAAACCGTCTGCATCATTTAGTTTTTTCGTTACACTTGTGCAATTTGTCTTTTTTATGTAAGTTCGCCTTGTATTATATGAAATTGCAGTTCTAAGTTTTGTATTATGAAAAAAATATATTGGAAAGGTGTCTGGAGAAAAATCGATAAGTTTTTTGAGAAGGTCATCGATTGTATTATTCTATTCACTGGTTGGTAGAATGGTTTATATGATACGGTCCAAAACTGCGTGTCTGAATGTATAGAACAACATCCTACATACAATTTTGCCATCCGCGTTTTTTCCCTTATCAATACTATTGAATCGTTCTGCTGTAGTAAAAATGTTTAATAGTGTATTTTGTATGTGTGTTTTGTAATTTTTTTACGAATATATCTATTATAATTTTGCGTGTGAGATTTTATTTTTATCTTTGTGTCGTTTGATAAATAAATTAAACGAGTATGATAGCAGAATTCACCATTGAAAATTTTTTCTCGATAAAATCTCCGCAAAAGATAAGTTTTGAACCTTCATCAGATGCTTTTATGTCTGACGAATATTCATATGAAGTTAAGGAAGGGGTAAGGTTGCTGAAATTGGGTATCATCTATGGTGCTAACGCTTCCGGCAAAACCAATATCTTGAATGCTGTGGAATTCTTCAGAATGCTTGTTCTTAGGATGCCAAAAGACCGCAACGAAAAAACTGGTGTCGTCCCTTTTATGTTGGATGACACGTCAAGAAATGAAAAGACGAAGATGTCTATGGTATTCTACATCAATAAGTCGAAGTATATCCTTACTTTTGAATTGGACGCGAAATATATCTATTCTGAAACATTGATTGTTTATGATTCCATTCGTCCTACCAAATTGTATAGTCGTAGTTATGATGCAACAACAGATTCCACTACAATAGATTTCGGCGTAAATCTGAAAATGCCACGGAAGAGTCAGGATGTAATTTCAGGAAACACTATCAATAATTGCAGTGTACTTGCTGCATTTGGCAAAAGCAATGTGGAACGCACCAAGTTGAATGATGTGTATGATTACTTTGCCAAACATGTAAAAGATGTATTGGCTCCCGGCATGTTGCTTTCGGGATATGTCAAATCACAATTGAATAAAGATAGAATGGGGGATTTAAAGAAGTTTATTTTAAACTTCCTGAAGGCATCTGATTTTAACATTGAAGATGTCGTATTGCACGAAGAGGAAGAATTGACAACTCCGGAATTGGAGCAACTGATTCAGAATGCCCCTATTGATAATGCTGCAAAAGCCGAAATGCTCAAAAAAGGGAAAATTACAAATACAGAGTTGACATTCAAGCACAAGGTTGGCGATAAGCTATACGACTTGTCAGAAGAATACGAATCCAATGGTACAATGAGATTTTTGGGAATGGCAGTAATTCTGAATTTCTTGTTGAAGACCAACCGGTTTGTGCTTATTGACGAAGTTGAGACAAGCATCCACTATGAACTGCTGGCTTATTTTATAAAAGTCTTTTTAGCGAACAGTGAAGGAACATCACAAATGTTGTTGACAACGCACGACATCAATCTTCTCAATGAAGATTTCATTCGACGTGATACGATATGGTTTACCGACAAAGACGAATTTGGTGAGACTAAAATAGTACGTCTTTCATCTTTAGGTCTGCATAAGAATCTTTCACCGTATAATGCCTACAAACAAGGTAAATTAGTTAAGCTTCCGTTCCTGGGCAGTCAATACATTAACCTAAACGACTAATGATATGAGGCGAACAGTAACAAAAAGTATCGCCATCATAGGCGAGGGAGAAACAGAATGGTTCTATTTTGATTCATTGAGGGTAGCGTGTCGTTATCCTTTCAAGGTTGCGCCTGATTTTCCCCAGCATAGCGATATCAATCATATTCTAAAATTGGTAGAATCCTATTTGAACAAGCAATATGATTATATCGTATGTCTGTTTGATATGGATAGGTTATTTCAGTTCCCTTCAGAAATGCAGTTGTATCAACGAGCAAAGAAAAAGTATAGCACAAAGAAATATGCTGGTAAGGTGATGTTTGTAGAAACGAACCCTTGTACAGAATTTTGGTTCTTGCTTCACTTTCTACCAAATGCTGTTTGCCGGAGATATGATAGTTACGAACAGTTGCTTCCAGAGTTGCAGAAATATATGCCTGGGTATGAAAAGACAAAAAGATATTTCATTCGCACTAATCTCTATAAATATTTGACAGAGAATGGTGATTTGGAACGTGCTATGTCAAATTCAGAGAAACTTTGTTTGCTCTGCCAAGAATCACCGGAAGATTTGAAGGCATACTCGGAGATTTATAAGATAATAGAGTTACTGAATAAATTTTAATAATATATCAACGTTTTAACTTAGATTCAGGATGTGTAATACATATAAAACAATCAGGCGGTATAAAACCTAAAATGTTCTTAAATGCGTTGTGTGCTATTTCAAGATGGTCATAGAAATCTGATAGCTTTATAACATAATAAGCAAAAATATGGATAATCAATATAAAAACATAAATTTCAAAGAGTTGTGTAATGATTGGGGATCTGAGTTCATCCAAAAGATGAATGAAATTCAAATAAAAGAAGACGAACATGATTTTAATGGTATTAGAGACGGTTTGAAAAAAGGAATATGTTATATCTGTGGAAAACCATTGGATTATGTGGACGAGAATAATCCTTGTTTTCATTGGCTTATCAATCCTGTTATAAAGAAAAAGCTGTTAAAGAAGCTACTTTATAGTGGTAAAGGTCTTTTTAGATTGTATGGTTATTTAACATGGGTAGCTAATTCCGATAAGCCATTTGTCAATATTGATGATACAAGCGAAGGAAATGACCGTAATAAAATTTTTGAAACTACAATTAGATATAAAGAGTTCGAATGGACATTTTCCCTTGCGAAAACTGATTTCGAAGGGCACCATGGTACAAATACCGACTATTCACATTTCCATATTCAGATGAAGAAAAATGGAAAAGTTGTAATTAAATTTAGCGACTATCACATTCCTTTTTCTGACAATGATAAATTGATGATTGAAATGATGAACCAAGATGTTATGATACATATTCCGAGTTACGAGGTTGGTCTGAATATTTTCTCAGAATTGGACTATGATGAAGTCCTGCAATTGATGACTCGTGCTGAGTCGGAAAATTCTGCTACTTTTCGTACGCAAACATTAATTGTAATTCCCGAGCACTGCAAAAAGGAAGTTTCAATTAAATTCCAAAATTTGCGACGAAATACCAATTGGACCGCCCCTAAGATAATTGAATATTTAAATAAGGAATTTGATTATGGTATTATGTATAAGATACAAATAATTCCAACTAACCCCATAACCAAATCACATCGAAAGTAGATGCAATAGGTCATGAGACAACATAGATATATCAATGCAAATAGGATGATGGACTTTATTGGTTTTATCATTGATTTTATAAGCGCTATTTAGTCTTCGGTCAAACCATATATAGAGTTGCCGGACAAAAAGCTAACAGACTGTGACCGATCTATGTAACTCTCAGAAGTGAAACCTTGTATTGTAGCAAATTGAAAATTACCTTTTAATATATTCATGTAAATATGAGACAGTAATGATAGAATCTTAAGAATTTGGTACTAAGACTATTGGGTATGTTTTAGCATGATCTTTTTGGTTGAACATTAATCTTATATGCATATATAGTTTGTATTTGTTTTTAAGGTATAACTATAATACTACATCGGCATTTCCTTTATTTTCGTTTTCGAATAAAGGTCGAAAAACATTTTCTAAATCTCTTAAAGATTTAATATTGATATTGTTTTCAAGTGTAACGGTGGCTTTGCCCCACCAGGACTCAAGGTATTGTTTAACATATCCTTCGATACTTCGTCTTGGATATTTTGCAATTATGCTGTCGAAAAAGTTATCATAAATATATCCATGATTATGAACAATATTTATGAATTTACTCCATGTATCGTAGATGTCACTTTTATTTTTGATATCTATTATTTCAACTCTGTCATACCATCTTATTTCAGCTTTTGATTTGAAAGCTCTTGTCATTATTTCTACAGCTGCTGCATCTGTAGAAGGCGCGCCGTATCCAAATATAGTAAGTATAGACGCGTTTCGCAGTTGCGTTTCAAATAATTCCCATGCTTTATTTATGTATTCGTTGCTTGTATAATCCTTATTGGAAACAGGAAACAATAATGGAGGTACAGAATCTTTATCGAATGATTTTCCGCAGTTGATGCACTTAGTATTATACTTTAATTGAACGGTATGGCATTTCTTACAGTACTTTATACCCACATTCCCGTGAAGAAAATTTATCTGCGGAAGATCTGTCGTAATTTTCATCATCCTTACATATGCTTGAATTAATAGATCATCCCAGTTAAAAGTAAATATGTAGTCTTTACTGCGCAATGATAGAATAAGAAAATCATAGATGGTTTGGTTCATTTGGGATTTCAATATCAGAGAAATAATAATATATGGCTTCTTCTAACTGCTTTTTCACTTCTTTGCAATCTTCTCTACTGTCCAGTTCTGAATATATTGCTTCTAAATTTTCACTGGTAGTCTTTAAGTTGACGTTTGATATTACTTTGCTCAAACCAAGTTTGTCTATAAAACCTTCCATAGCGGATATTTTATGTCCGAATTTATCACCATTTGGGATTGTGGCAACTGAAGCTCCTGCTCCAAGCAACACTACATGTGGACCTTTTAATACTGAGTTTTCTATTTGTTGTTCAATTGTCATAAACATAATATAATTTTCATATGTATAAAGATACACAAATCTTGATAAGGTTTATAATAAAATAGAATCCTTTTGATAGTCCTATAAGTTGATAGGTCGATAATTTTATATATAATACACCCTATGTACAAAAAAATCATTACATTTGTAGAGCATTGTGAGAACTTTGCATAGAAAAATATAAGGTAAAACTTATAGACATACATATTAGTAATTAGCGTTTGCTATTATTCGGTTACTCTGAAAATTTGGCGATTTAAAGAAGTAATTACACGAATAAGTTCAGTAGACGTCTGCGCTATGGCGTGGACAGAACTTATTGTAATTACAGGTGTCGCCAAATACCTCAGAGTACATAAGGGAAGTTCACGCTTTCTTTGTATACTTTGGGGTATTTGATTTGATACCTGTATTTCCGATTAATAAGTTAAAACGCCTTTAAGCCACCGTTTATAACGGGGCAATAAATGCGTAAGATGAACCACCAGATCAAGTCAAAGGAGAGGGTGGCAACTCACGGTGAGGTGTTTACATCTGAACGTGAGGTTAATGCCATGCTCGACCTTGTGAAAAATGAATGTCTTCGTCCGGATTCTCGTTTCTTGGAACCAGCTTGTGGTGATGGAAATTTTTTGTCTGCAATCCTAAAAAGAAAACTTACAGAATTAAGACGAAAGTACAAGAAGAGTCCTCGTGACTATGAAAAACAAGCAATAGTGGCTGTAGGAAGCCTATATGGAATAGACATAATGAACGACAATGTGTTGGCATGCCGTAAACGTCTTTTCTCCATCTGGGATGAAGAATATACAGCCCATTGTAAAGCTGAGTCATCGGAAGAGGCTCGTCATGCAGCCAAGTTTATCGTCAGTCGAAATATCATTAATGGCAATGCGCTGACTTTAATGTGTGTTGATGCGAACGGCAAAGACACTTCTGTTCCAATAGTGTTCTCTGAGTGGACACTTATAAGCAATGCGCAGATGCAACGCTCTGATTATACTATGTCTGATCTTCTTCTTTACAGCGATAATAGTGAAGGAAGCCTCTTTGCCCTAACAGAGGAACAACAAGAAGAGAACGGGATATTCTTAAGGAGATACATTACTCACTATAAACGGGTTCAGGATTATGGAGAATAGTTTGTTTCAAAACGTCTATAATCCTGACGTTCTGTCGTGTATAGCAAATCTTAGCAGTGACGAGGTTTTTACTCCTCCTGAACTGGCTGATAAGATTATTGATATGTTGCCGCAAGAGTTGTTTGAAGATCCCGATACAACATTCCTTGATCCTTGTTGCAAAAGTGGAGTGTTCTTACGAGAAATAGCAAAGAGGTTAGTAAAAGGACTCGAAAAACAAATTCCTAATCTTGAAGAGCGTATAGAACACATATTCTCTGAGCAAATTTTTGGCATTGCCATTACTGAGCTTACGAGTTTGCTTTCACGTCGAAGTGTTTATTGTAGTAAATATCCTAACGGAGAGTTTTCTGTATACCGATTCCCAGAAGATAAACCACAGGGAAATATAATATTCCAACGCATTAAACATACTTGGAAAGATGGCAAATGTATCTATTGCGGAGCTTCGCAAAATGAGTATGACCGTAGCACCGAACTTGAAACACACGCTTACCAATTTATCCACAACTTAGATATAAAGAGTGTTTTCAATATGAAATTTGATGTAATAATAGGTAATCCACCGTATCAAATGAGTGATGGAGGAGCACAAGCAAGTGCTAAGCCATTATATCACTTGTTTGTGCAACAAGCCAAGAAATTATGTCCTAGGTTTCTTACAATGATTATTCCTGCTCGATGGTATGCTGGTGGTAAAGGATTAGATAATTTTAGAAGTGAAATGCTTAACGATTCTCATATTAGGGAATTACATGATTTTCCTAACACGGAGGATTGTTTTCCTGGAGTTAATATTCGTGGTGGTGTCTGTTATTTTTTGTGGGATAAAGAATACAACAATGTGGGTAATTTAACAAAAGTGGTAATTCATGACGGAAACAAACTCGTATCAACAAATAGACCCATGAAATTTGAAGGACTTGATATTTTTATTAGAGATTCAAGAGCTATAGGTATACTTAAGAAGGTTCAGACTTATATATCTAAAAATGGTGCTATTGAAAGGTTAGTTTCTCCAAGAAAACCATTCGGTTTACCTACTGATTTTTACAAAACTGATCGTTTCCATTCTGAGAGAAGAGGTAACCAACTTCCTTGTTATGCTAAAGGGCTTAAAATCGGGTATGTAGATAGGAATCTTGTTCCTATCCATTCAGAATGGATTGATGAATGGAAAGTTATGGTTTCTAGGGCTAATAATATTGGTACAGAATTAAATGATGATAATCTTAATACATTTGTTCTTGGCCCAAGTTATATTTGTACAGAATCTTATATAGTGATTGGTGCTAGTTTACATCTTAATGAAAATAAAGCACATAATTTAGCATTTTATCTAAAGACTAAATTTGTTAGATATTTACATAGCCTAGCTAAATCAAGTCAAGATGCCACGGCAAAAACATATAGATTTGTTCCACTAATTGATTTTTCAAATAGATGGAATGACAAATCTTTATACGCTTTTTTTAATTTGTCAGAACAAGAGGTTTCTTTAATTGAAGAATCAATAATGGAGATGTAACAACTTATGATTCAAGAATACTTCCCCCAACGACCTGCTATTACTCCAACAATATACGCATACAGCCTGCCTGGAGTGGATTCACACAAAGGATATTTGAAAGTCGGTTATACCAACCGCACAGCAAAAGAACGTATTGAAGAGCAATTGCACACAAGTAAAATCAAGTACAAAATAGAATTTGTTGGATCAGCTATGACCAATGATGGTTCTTGTTTTACAGATAAAGATGTGCATAAGATACTAGAACGCAAAGGTTGTCATCGTCTTAATCCTCTTGACAAGACCGATGAGTGGTTCAAATGCTCTGTCTCTGATGTAGAAGCCGCTGTTTTATCTCTTCGCACAGGTTCGGAAAATGAGGAGAACAGAACTCAAGATTTCAAAATGCGTCCTGAGCAGTTTCGTGCTGTGGAACAGACAAAGAATTATTTTGAACAAGCACTGAAAGAAGAACCTAATCGCATACCGAAGTTCTTATGGAATGCCAAAATGCGTTTTGGAAAGACATTTGCCAGTTATCAGTTGGCAAAGAAAATGGAGCTGTCACGTATATTGATTCTTACGTTTAAGCCAGCAGTAGAATCGGCATGGCGAGAAGACCTTATATCTCATATTGATTTTGAAGGATGGCAGTACATATCCAATAAAGATGCCCGCAACAATAACCTGAATATCGACCAGGAGTTTAATCGTGCGGATAAATCAAGACCTATAGTCGTTTTTGGTTCATTTCAGGATTTGCTTGGTACAAATGACAGTGGAGGTATAAAAGCCAAGAATGAATTTATACATGCTACAAATTGGGATTTGGTAATTTTTGATGAATACCATTTCGGAGCATGGAAAGAACGTGCTAAGGAATTGTTTGAGAAAGAAGATGAAGAAAATGAGGTGGATTTCGATGCTGAGAAGTATAAAAGATGTGAGGCTGGTAATGCCATCAATGAAACTTGGCTTCCTATTTCTACACGATATTATTTGTACTTATCAGGGACACCTTTTAGAGCCATCAATACAGGAGAATTTATAGAGGAACAGATATTTAATTGGACATACTCTGATGAACAGCGTGTAAAAATAGAATGGAAAGGTAGTGACAATCCATATCAGGCATTGCCACGAATGGTAATGCTAACCTATCGTATGCCTGATGAAATACAAGAAGTTGCCAAACAGGGTGAGTTTGATGAGTTTGACTTGAATCTATTTTTTGCTACAGAATGTAAGGGCGGGAACGTAAAGTTCAAATATGAGAATGAGGTACAAAAATGGCTTAACCTTATTCGTGGTTCATATCTTCCAGCAAGTGTAGATGACTTGAAGTTAGGACATGATAAACGTCCGCCTATGCCATTCAGTGATACACGATTGCTTAATGTGCTTTCGCATACACTTTGGTTCATGCCTAATGTTGCATCTTGTTATGCAATGGCAAATCTCCTTGCGCAACGGCAAAATAAATTCTACCACGATTATAAAGTTGTAGTATGTGCAGGAGCAAAAGCAGGTATTGGTTTGGATGCTTTGCACCCAGTATTAGCAAATATGGGATATCCATTAACGACTAAGACTATAACACTGACTTGTGGTAAGTTGACTACAGGTGTTACTGTAAAGCCTTGGACTGGTATATTTATGCTTCGTAACTTGAAAAGTCCAGAAACCTATTTTCAAGCGGCCTTTAGAGTCCAAAGTCCATGGGAAATTAAGAATGAGAAAGGAAAGCGTATTATAATGAAAAAGGAATGTTATGTTTTCGACTTCGCCCTTGATAGAGCATTGCGCCAAATTTCTGATTATAGCTGTAGATTGGATATCAACGAGTCTAATCCGGAAGTTAAGGTGGGTGAATTTATACGGTTTCTTCCTGTTTTGGCTTATGATGGCAGCAGCATGAAAGAAGTTAATGCACAAGACATACTGGACATTGCTTTGGCTGGAACTTCAGCTACATTATTGGCAAAGCGATGGGAATCCGCACTGCTTGTAAATGTAGATAACGAAACATTGAAACGTCTTCTTGCTAGCCCCGAAGCCATGACGGCACTGATGAATATAGAAGGATTCCGTAATCTAAACAAGGATATTACTACCATTATAAATAAATCCGAAGCTGTCAAAAAGGCTAAGAAGGAAAATTCTAATCCAACGCCTAAGGAGAAAAAGGAAATATCTGAAGAAGAGAAGGATATGAAGAGCAAACGAAAACAGATTCAAGAAAAACTGATAAAGTTTGCTACTCGAATTCCTGTTTTTATGTACTTGACTGACTATCGCGAAAGGTGCTTGAAAGATGTCATTACGCAGTTGGAACCAGGGCTATTCAAAAAAGTTACTGGATTAAGTGTTGTGGATTTTAATATGCTCTGTTCACTTGGCGTATTTAACGCACCTTTGATGAACGATGCCATCTTCAAATTCAAACGTTATGAAGATGCAAGTTTGACGTATACAGGTATTAATAAACATATATCAGATGAAGTCGGTGGATGGGATACTACAATACGTCGGGCACAATATGAAAAGTTATTCTATAATCAACAATCTTCAATGGTAGAGGACTGTAACGAATCCTCTTCAACAGACATTAAGAATGTAGATAAAGAGCAATATGTACAGGTAACAACATTGGCCTCGCAATCTCATTCTGCTCCCATAGTCCAACCACAACGTTTAAAAGATTTCACTATTGATCAACTAACTTCCATGCATTCAGCAAAAGATGATTTTGCCACCAAAACACAACTTGATGAATTAACAATTGGTAGTACTGTGGTTCACAAAAAGTTCGGTAAAGGAATAGTCGTAAAAATCAACAAGAATGATAAATTTATCTATGTCAGATTCACACTTGGAGAAAAGAAATTCATCTTTCCAGATGCTTTTGAAATAGGATTTTTGGAGATGAAGTAATAGGTAGTGTAAAATAAACCGTGTCACGTATTATTTCCTATTAGAAAACTCATCGGTCGGGGAACGGCCAGCGCCAAGGTGCGGGACCACCCGTTCCGACGAGCGTAAAATTACAATAATTTAAATCGTTCTCCAAACGTTAAGCCTCCGGTAAAGTACGAATTGCAAATAAATCTACAACATCATCGCAGGAAAAATCACAGTCAGATAGTGTTTACACTGTGTTTTCGGTTGTCAAACAGATGCCTCAATTTCCAGGTGGACAAACTGCCATGATGAAGTATCTCGCCGATAATTTGTATTATCCAAAGAGGGCACAAGAGAACGGAGTTCAAGGAATTGCATATTCCGGCGGATACCCGTTCTGCATTTCCGGTGATATCCGTTCAATTCCCAGTTAGCATTCAGTATCGTTGACAAAGTTAATACTTCTTTCTTAGGCTCTCTCCTTTAAGGTCAAATTTTATTGCCT
>OKRU01003332.1_pt1 | contig 12933 bp, 8 predicted proteins | sample 1601131 | NCBI WGS metagenome assembly OKRU01 (sample SAMEA3541558, study PRJEB24748) | human gut metagenome | biome: human gut; feature: human-associated habitat; material: faeces | place: China | collected 2012 | reverse complement strand
AATATTGATTAGTAAATGTTACGTCGGTACTCACATAGTATCGGCGTTTGTTTTTTTATCTTAAAAGTGTCGCCGGGACAGCGACCATATAAAGATGCCATTCAATTATACTCATATTGAAATGGTCAAGATTGAGCCGGAAGACGAAAATAAATATTTTGATAGAAAATCCTGTCAGATTCGGGTTGCAGAATTAGCACCACATATATCTGCTTTTGCTAATGCGGATGGAGGGACATTGGTAATTGGAATTAGCGATAAGAAAAGAATTATTGAGGGAATTAATGCTTGTGGCAATGATAAGATTAATGAATTTATCAATGCTCCGAAAGACTGTTGTCGTCCTATGCCTAGGTATAAAGAAGAGTTTATTGATGTCGTTAATGTTCATGGTGAACCGGATCGAGTATTGTTATTGCATATTGAAGCAAGTACAGGACAGGTAATACGAACAGCAAATGATCGGACATATTTGCGAATTGGGGACAAGTCTAAGGAGATGCTGGGAGAAAATTTAAGAAATTTGGAATATGCAAAAGGTTCCAGACATTACGAGGGCGAAATTAATTCATATGCGACTTTAGAAGACTTAGATGATGACCTATTGAATTCTTACAAAGAGAAAATTGGCGCAGAGAGCATAGAAACAAGTCAGGTACTTAGAGCCAGAGGCTTTTTAAGGCAACAGGGAGACAAGGAATATTTGACTAATGCGGCAGTTTTATTGTTTGCTAAGAATATTATGCAGTTTTATTCTAATTGTCGTGTTCGCTTTTTGCGCATTGATGGAAGAGAACTACAGGTAGGGGACATATTTAATATCATTAAGGATAAAAGCATTGATATACCTATTCTTCGCATTATTGACGAAGCCAAAAACTATATTTCTGATCAGCTTCGTGTGTTTATAACTCAGGATATTAAAACGGGTAAATTTATTGAGACACCGGAATATCCAGAATTTCCATGGCTTGAGGGAATTGTTAATGCTGTAGCACATCGTGACTATTCAATGACAGGTTACTGGGAAAGTGCAGACAGTGACGGTTAAGGATGCACCGATTCCGGAAGTGCCGGATACCCCACAGACAGGTGGAAATATGCCGATCATTCCGATTGCAGCAGGATTGCTTATGGTAATTGGTGCAGCGGTGATGATCTGGAAGAAAAGAACAGTGGTAAAGAAATAAAATTTTTGTAGAAGTATGGCAGTTCATTTGGTATAATTATGGTGCAGGGGACAAGAAATTGTTCCCTGCAAAATCGGGATTTGCAGCTTTTTATGTGGGTCTAATGCCGTTTGACCGTCAGCCGTCTGTTGCAAAGGTGCTTGTTGAAGGTGTTATTTATTATGTTGGTGTTGCAATAATTGAAGAGCTTTATGTGAGAGGATTATTGTTTAACTTCATTGAAAAGATATTTTCAAAAAATAAAAATAATATGGTAATTGCAGTTGTTTTATCATCAGTGATATTTTGCACGGGTCATATTTTTGGCACATTGGGGCAACAATTGTTGGTTATAGTAAGTAAGGTTGTGTGGACAACAGGAATGGGCATATTTTTGGGAATGGTTTATAAAAGAACGAAGAATCTCTGGTTGCCTATTCTCATTCCTTTCCTTATAAATGTTTGTGCTTTGCCGTATTGCTTTTCAAGTATAAACGGATATGCTGATATTACTTTGTATATTGTAGTGCTTGCGTATATCATATTGGGCATATATAGTTTGATTGAATTGAAAAAAGAAGTGTAAACCAGAATTTATAAGAAAAATTTAGGTTTTAGTAAGCTTTATCCTACTACAAAGCAAGTAAAGGTGTGTGATTTTTTATGGAAATAAAATATGATCTTCTGCCAAAACAGAAAACTCAAAAACATAATTTAGGGGTAGAGATTGACCTCTACCCTTATGCTACTGAACTATATGAAGAATTAGATAAAATAGGAATAATTGAGCGTATCAAAGAAATTCCTCAATTGGGTGTTATAAAAGTTAAAAAGAAACTTGCAAAAACAAGATTCGATTATGTGATGTTGCAGCTATATTTGCACAAATTAGTCAAAAATCGTCTGCAAGGGGACTTGCGTTATACTTATAACAACTCCATAAACTCAAAAGAATTTAGAGAAGATTATGTTTACCTTAATAATAAGAATAAGCCTTCTATGGGTGATATTTTTCAATTACTTACCATCATATATAATGTGGGGCATTTTTATAACACATTTACTGCATCTCGTGCCATTACTATGATAGCTCAAGAAAATAGCGATTTTCTTAATTTGATTGTTAATGCGTGTACAGACAAACGATACCAGAATGCCGCTAAAACAATGTTAGAAAGTAAAAATTATCAAAGATTACATTTGTTAAATTCAATTCTTGTATTGGAGCATTGTGATAAATCGAAGCAATCTGTATCAGTTGCATTAGAAATTTTATATGCGTATATAAACGAGCAATTGTTACCGGAAGAAAGCAAATTAAAATATGCATTTGCGATATTTAGAAATGTTAGGACTGTTTCATATATGGCATATGATTTACAGATAGCAGAAACACCATTGACAATTGACTTGTGTAATGAAAAGGCGATGGTGTTATTGTTAAAAGAGTTATTATCTGAATATAATAATAATCAATCTTCAAATCATTTAGTTGATTCTATTACTAAGCTTTTGGATGATACTGTATATAACGAAAATTCAAATGCTATTTGCTATTATAAAATATCTAGAAAAATGGGTTTTTTGTTAGCAAAAAAGCTGAATTACGCTGATGTAAATTACTATAACGATTTATTTATAAGTAAATCTAGTATTTTGAATCAAGTACATACTCATAAAAGAGATTATGTACAATCACAGATATTAAAATTGACCTTTACGTCAGAGCAAAGATTGGTATCAGAGTCATTGTTATATGAATTAGAAAAAATCAATAATACCCGTGTGGGTTATTATGATAGACATTCCGGGGAGCAAACAATCCTTGTTTCTATAAAGCGTAATTGTAATTCCGATGACAAAAGATATGCTGCTTATAAAACATTAAAATGTACTGTTAATTATCTTCGCAGAATTTCAAATATTTCTTCCTGCGACTCAAGATTTCTTTTGACAGTATAGTTTTTCTTGTTCTATTTATTTGATGAGAATCCTGTGGTAATTAAACCCACTATAAACAGAGATATATGTGTTGTGTGTACACGAGGAAAAAATAAAAGAATAAAAGAATTACAGTCATTGTTGAAATACTCAATTGGAAATGCTGATGAGAATCACGAAGTTAAATTTCTATTAAGTCAGATTATTAACGATTCAACTAATGACACAACAGTTACAATTCCAGCAAGTATTATTGTATATCAAAAAGATGCAGTAGGACGAAAATTAAGTGAATTTGATGGTTTGATTATTCATCCAATGAGAAAATCAGAGCAAGTTATTTTCTTGGAGGCTAAGAACAGAGATAAAAAGCCAAACTTTGGTAAAAAGTGTCTTATTGAAAAATTTGATAAATTTTCATTTAAGTATGTGTCAGATAGCATTAAGGTTGTTGATTATGACGCATTTTGGAAATATTCAATCAAATAGGTAGTCAGACAGCTTTTCAGTTTGTAGATGCAAATACATAGTAATAAGGACAATTATGAACCAACTAAATAACATTTCAACCCCAAAGGGAAGAAAGGTATTTTCAAGAAGAATACTTTTCTTCTCTTTTTTTATTTTAGCAGTCATTGCTTTGGCTCTGGGACTTTGGTTAAAAAGAACCGTGGATCAGGAGATAAAGCAGGACAATATAGAAAAAGAGATTACCACGGAGAAAGAAAAGGATGGTGTACGGAACCTCCACAAAAAGTACAAAGATATGATCGGGTGGCTAGAAATCAAAGGCACCGGCTTTTCTTATCCGGTTATGCAGACAGGTATCATAGGTCATCACGAAGATGACTGGCAGTATTATCTTCACCGGGATGTGCATGGCGATTACAGCTTTTATGGGACACCGTTTTTAGATGTCCGCTGTAAGACAGACAGTGACAATCTTATCATTTATGGTCACAACATCAACGGGAGACGGTGCTTTGGTTATCTGCAAAATTTCCGTGAGGAAACATTTTTTAAGGAACATCCCGTGTTTTCGTTTACCCCGGTAGAGGGAAAGGAGCAGGACTATCGCATCGTTTCGGTATTGAAAACGGACAAATATGCAGATTACTATTCCTTCACGGATTACGGAAACGAGAAGGACTATTACGGGATGGTAGAGAAAATCCTAAGTCACAGCAAGTTTCAGAGCAAAGCGGCAAAGAAGATGAAAAAGGAAATGGATGAAAGGAATGCAGAGGCATTCTTTCGGAAATATAAGTTTGTAACGCTTTCCACTTGCCGGACGATGGATGGAAGGGATAAGCGGCTCATGGTAATCGGCTGCAGGAAACGATAACAGAAAGCAAGGAGGACAACAATGCATAAGGAATTAGAGGTTATGAAACCCCGCTGCAATGGATTATGGAAAAGGTGTGCAGGAACAGCAGCATTTGTCTATTTTTGGATACTGGCAAATGTGCCGGCGGTGGCATTTGCAAAAGATGAAAAAGGCAATGCGACAGATACCGGAGTGAAAGAGGTTACGGACGGCATCAATGTAATCAAGGACTTGGTTCTTGGCTGTGTTGGTGGAGTCGGTGTGATTTTTCTTGCCTGGGGTCTGTTAGACTTTGGTACCGGGTACTCGGCACATGATACAACACAGCAAAGTCAGGCAATCAAAAGGGTGATCGGTGGTCTGATCATGATTGCAGTTCCGGCGATTCTGAAACTATTGGGCGTTTCGTAATGAAAGCGGGTGCAGCGGATCATAAATTTTTGCTGTGTCCGGAATCCTGAAAGGAGGTGATGATGGTGGGATTGTGGGATTCCGTAACAGGATTTTTTTCAGATTTAGGAGACTTCTTTAGCGGTAAAGACTTTTTTGAAGCTGCCGGGTACGCATGGAATGACATGATGAAACTGGCAGCCGATGTTTTGACGAAAAATCCATCTTCCGGCACATACAAGGATGTCTGGGAAAATATATCAACGATCTATACCACCTTAAATGTAGTTGCAGTTTCATTGCTCTGCATTTTTTTCTTATATGGATTTTGCAGGGATAGCTGTGATTTACATGCAGATCTGACATTTGAACGAACGATAAAAATGTTCATTCGGTTGATCATAACCTCAAATGTAATGAGTATGGCGTTAAGTTATATGCCGAAGTTTTTTACATGGGGCAAGAACCTGACCTCTGCAATCTTGGGAGAAAACAAGCTGTCAATGATTTATGACTTTGATGGTGCAAAGGTGTATGCAAATATATCCAGTGCAGATTTTGGAACGATGACCGCTTTTTTGACGAGTATCCTGTTTTTCTTATTTACCGTCGTGTGCGGATTTATGGTGGTGCTAACGGTGTTAAATCGTATTCTGAAGATTTACATGATCGCTCCGTTTGCAGGTGTGGCATTGTCTACCCTTGCAGCAGGCGGTCAGACTGCAAATGTGGGTTATTCCTATATACGCACCTTTTTCGGATATGTGTTTTCTGCGCTGCTCATTGCGGTTGTGATTGTCATCAGTGCCAGTTTTATCAATACCGTTGCAATCGACACGGATAATGCAATCATACGGTTGTTAGAGTATTGCTTGAAGATGGGAGTCATTTCATCCTCGGTAAAGATGTCGGACAGTGTCATGCAGAAAGCATTTAATTTATAGAAATGGGGGAGATCAATGACAAAAACAATCAATCCGGATGTGGCTGCCTTTAAGGATGATTTCTTCAAGGGATTGTCTTTCAGGGAGTGCGTATTCGGAGGAAGTGCATTATTTACAGGAGTGGGAGGAATCCTGCTTCTGCATTTTTACTTTGGTGTAGGAATCAATACAGCCATTACATTGTGTATGCCGGTGATCGGTATCATTGGACTATGTGGGTTTTACCATAAAAACGGAATGACATTGGTTCAGCTTGTGAGAAGGAGTATAAAACTCATGTTTCACAAGCCCTATGTCTATGAAACAAGAAATCAGTGAAAGGAATTGGAGGTACAGACAAATGGAAGCAGAAAAAAACGAAGAAAGAAACGATGAGAAGATGAGGATTGATATTGAAAGGAATACAGACAGTGAAAAAAGGCTGATGGGTTACATAACTGCCATTGCAGAAAGCCGGGATCAGTAACAGCAGCGTTTGGACACTATGTCCAAACAGAAGCAGGTGCAGGAGGAAAAAGTAATGACGAAATATATAAAAATCTCTGTTCTGGCACGAGAGACCGCAAAGAAAGTCTGTCGTGCCAGAGAGCAGTGGATTCGATACCTTGATGTTGCGTCAAGGTTATATAAGTATCCCTTTGAGGACCAGCTACTCATCTATGCACAGCGACCGGACGCAACTGCCTGTGCCTCGCTTGAAATGTGGAATGAGAGGATGTTTTGCTGGGTAAACCGGGGAGCAAAAGGAATTGCCCTTATTGATGGGGAAAGTGAAAGACCAAAACTTCGATATGTCTTTGATGTATCCGATGTTCATAAGGCGAGACGGATTGGTAAAGATCCGTTTATCTGGCATTTGAGGGAAGAGCATAAAGAGGTGGTTCTTGCCGAACTGGAGCACATTTATGGCAGTACCAATGCTTTCCTTCCTTTTGAAAACCGTATTTATGAGATTGCTGAAAGAATAGCGAAAGATTTTTATGAGGAAGCGGTCGATGAGGTGATCGATGAAGCGGCAAACAGTTTTCTGGAAGATCTGGATGGGGATGCGGTTGCTGTCCGGTTCCGGGAAATGCTGGTACAAAGTGTAAGTTATACTATCCTGAAGCGGTGTGGATGTGATATGACGGAGTTTGACGATGAGTTTACCTTTGATTACATCCATGAGTTTAATACGCTCAGAACCTTATCGGTACTTGGCAGTACCACTTCGGAGTTATGTGAACCGGTGCTGATCCGGATTGGCAGAACGATTGCAAGGTATGACAGGGCGTTATTGCAAAACAGACGATATACAACAAATCATAATCATACAGAAAGGGCGGTGGCAGGGCATGAATCTGGCATACGAAAGGAACGGGGACTATCGGATTCCCAATCTGATACCTTCGGAGCAGGAAGGAACAATGCTGACGAAATACGGAGTGTTGCGGAAGAATTATCTGAAAAACCACAGGAGGGGGATTTACACGGGACTTCTTCTGAGCGGACAACTGCTGACACACTGTCTGGAGATACAGGAACAGGCAGAGGAGAGGTTCGAGGTGCTGACACAGAAGTTGTCGAAGAACCAGACCGTGACGGAGAAACTGAAACAGAACGATCCGCTGCAGTGGACGAAAGAGATGAACCGGATCTATCAGCAGGCGGAGGAGATCGTTCTGAAGGAACTGGTTTATCAGTAGAAGAGTTAGAGCAGTATGAACCGCCTGCAGACAGTCCCTATCGACAGATGGATTTATTTTTTCTTATGTCGGAGCAGGTGGGAAATATTGCGATGGCACAGGCAGAAATGCCATCAGACAGATTCCTTTTCGGCACGATAACTGCAGGGCAGATTGAAGAGATTCTTCGTACCGGTGGAGGAAAGGAAAACAGCCGGAAACGAATTTATCATAAGTATCAGACCGGAAAAACACCGGAAGAAATGACGGCTTTTCTTCAGAAAGAATACGGAGAAACCGGCAAAGGATTCAGACTTGGAGGGGAGCAGATTTCGGTTTGGTTTAATAAGGATGGAATGTATGCAGCATACGGTACTTCTGCTTTGGAGCACACGGAGGTACATCTTTCGTGGAGTGCGGTAGAGTCCGTGATTCGTGGACAGATTGAAGCGGGGAGTTACATTGACAGCAACGAAGCATATCTGGCTGACCAGTTTGTAAGAAAAGAGTTAGCCGATATGCTTTTCTTTTATTACCGGGATTCTGTTGGAACATTTCCAGAAGAACTGGGAATTAGTGGATATAATTATCCGGGGGAACATGAATATATTGTTGATATGTTAACTCGAGAGGATGAAGTCCGAAAGGTAATTACAGAAATGGACAGAACCATTCAAAGGGTGGAAGAAGGCGAACTGGAGTATCGATTTCGGTTAGCAAAAGATCCACAGGAGCTGCGGGATGACCTTGTAGATCTTTTGAATGAAAGAGTTGAGTTCCCGTTACCGGAAGAAGTAAATGTTGTCACGGAAGATTTTATCACAGCGGATGAGATTGACCACACCCTTACGAGAGGTTCCGGCTTTGTTCATGGCAGCTTCCGCATTTATGACTTCTATCATCAGGAGCATACCTTAAAGGAAGCTGCTGATTTTCTGAAAAATGAGTATGGAACCGGAGGGGCTAGTCATGCGCTGGCTGGTTCCGACCATAGTTATAAAGATTATGATGCCAAAGGAATCAAATTAAGTAAGGGATCTATCTTCACGCCGGATGCAGAAGTCCTTTTATCATGGCAGGTAGTAGCAAAACGAATTGGAAAACTGATAAAGGAAGATCGTTATCTTACACCAGCAGCGAAAGAAAAGTATATCCAGTATAAACAGGAACAGAAAGAGAAGGCACTGCAGCAGGCAAAGGAAGAACTGGATGAAGTAATTGGTGAACCAGAGGTCCTTTTAGAAAATAATGCGTTAGAGGATATTTCAGCAGAAAACTATGTAATTTCCGACATGGAATTAGGTGTCGGCACAGCGAAAGAAAAGTTTCAGCGCAATGTGGAAGCCATTCGTACACTGGAAACGATTGAATCGGAGAAAAGACCGGCAACGAATGATGAGCAGGAGGTCTTATCAAAGTATGTCGGCTGGGGCGGGCTTGCGGATGCTTTTGATGAAACCAAGAATGCCTGGGCAAAGGAGTATGCGGAACTGAAAACCCTGTTGTCAGAGGAAGAGTATATTTCTGCAAGAGAAAGTACCCTGAATGCCCATTACACCAGTCCTGTGATTATCCAGGGAATTTACCGGACATTGCAAAGAATGGGATTTACAAAAGGAAATCTTTTAGAGCCTTCGATGGGGATCGGCAACTTCTTTGGTATGCTGCCGGAGACGATGCGGGAGAGTCATCTGTATGGTGTTGAGCTGGATAGTCTGACAGGACGAATAGCCAGACTACTATATCCGAAAGCCAACATTACCGTGGATGGATATGAGAAAACAGCATTTCCAAATGATTTCTTTGATGCCGCTGTTGGTAATGTTCCATTTGGTCAGTACAAGGTGGCAGATAAGAAATACGATAAATACAACTTTTTGATCCATGATTACTTCTTTGGAAAAACTTTGGATCAGGTGCGTCCGGGTGGTGTGATTGCTTTTATCACCAGTAAGGGAACGATGGATAAGGAAAATCCAAAGGTGCGAAAGTACATTGCACAGAGAGCAGAACTATTGGGGGCAGTCAGACTTCCCAATACCGCATTCAAAGCCAATGCCGGAACAGAAGTGACATCGGATATTCTTTTCCTACAGAAGCGTGACCGTATCGTAGACATAGAACCGGACTGGGTGCATTTATCACAGGATGAGAATGGCATAGCCATGAACAGCTACTTTGTGGAACATCCGGAGATGGTTGTTGGCTCGATGGAAATGGTCAGCGGACCGTATGGAATGGAAAGTACCTGTGTGCCGGATGATTCACTTCCTTTTGATGAGCAGTTACAAAAAAGTCTGTCTTTTATCGAGGGGTCTTATGAAGAAATCGAACTGGAAGAACTGAATGAGGAGTTGATAGCAGAGGTTATCCCTGCCGTGCCGGAAGTAAAGAACTTTAGCTATGCGCTGATCGATGATCGGCTGTATTATCGGGAAAACTCTTTGATGCGTCCGGTAGAAGCATCCGAGGGAATGCTTGAGAGAATCAAGGGCATGGTTGCTATAAGGGACTGCACACGGGAGTTGATCTGGTTACAGTTAGAAGATTATCCGGATGAGCAGATCCATTCCAGGCAGAAACAGTTAAATGACCTGTATGATTCCTTTGCAAAAGATTATGGAAGGATTTATTCCAAAACCAATAAGCGGGCGTTTCATCAGGACAGCAGCTATTGTCTGCTCTGTTCGCTGGAGAAACAGGACGAGGAAGGCAACTTTCTTGGAAAAGCGGATATGTTTACGAAGCGCACCATAAAGAAAGCAGAAGTTGTGACCAGTGTGGATACGACAAGTGAAGCGTTAGCGGTTTCATTGGCAGAAAAAGCAGCGATTGATTTTGAATACATGTCCGAACTGAGTGGAAAAGACGAAGATACGCTGATCGATGAGTTGACCGGCATTATTTTCAAAAATCCACTTAGCGAGGAATGGGAAACGGCGGATGCTTATTTAAGCGGAAATGTGCGAAACAAACTGGAAGCAGCCGAAACTTTTGCGAAGAATGAACCCATGTATGCGGTCAATGTGGAAGCCCTGAAACGGGTACAGCCGAGAGAACTGGATGCCAGTGAGATTGAAGTCCGGATTGGAGCAACATGGATTGAACCGAGATTTATCGAGGACTTTATGCGGGAAGTGTTTGAGACACCGGAGCATTTATTAAATCGTGATGTAATAAAGATTCAGTATTCCGATGTGACCGGGCAGTGGAATGTGAAGGGAAAAAATGCAGACTTTGGAAACGCACTTGTAAACATGACATACGGAACCAGCCGGAGAAATGCGTATCAGATTTTGGAAGACTCTCTGAATCTGAAGGACAGCCGTGTGTATGACACAGTGATCGAGGATGGCAAAGAAAAGCGGGTTCTCAATAAAAAAGAAACAACGATTGCCGCACAGAAGCAGGATGCCATGAGGGAAGCCTTCCGGGACTGGGTATTTCGTGACATGGACAGGCGTAATGAACTCGTGAGTAAGTATAATGTATTGTTTAATTCCACCAGACCACGAGAGTATGACGGTTCTCATTTGAAGTTTCCGGGAATGACACCGGATATTGAGTTAAAGGGTTATCAGAAAAATGCCGTGGCTCATGTTTTGTATGGAAATAATACATTGCTTGCACACTGTGTCGGTGCCGGAAAAACATTTGAAATGGTTGCGGCTGCAATGGAAAGCAAGCGTCTGGGGTTATGTCAGAAAAGTTTGTTTGTCGTACCAAACCATCTGACGGAGCAGTGGGCCAGTGACTTTTTACGATTGTATCCGGGAGCCAATATTTTAGCGGCTACCAGGAAAGATTTTCAGCCGGCAAATCGTAAAAAGTTCTGCTCACGGATTGCTACCGGCGATTATGATGCGGTAATCATCGGGCATAGTCAGTTTGAAAAGATACCGCTATCTGCCGAACGGCAGACTGCCATTATTGAGCGGCAGATTGCTGAGATCACGCAGTCGATTGAAGAAATCAAAGCGGAGCAGGGAGAACGCTATACCATTAAGCAGATGGAGAAAATGAGGAAAACCCTTCAGACACGATTGGACAAACTCAATGATACATCCAGGAAAGATGATGTTGTGACCTTTGAACAGTTAGGAGTGGACAGGCTTTTTGTGGATGAAAGCCATTATTACAAAAATCTTTTTTTACATACAAAAATGCGTAATGTAGCGGGGATTGCCCAGTCGGAAGCACAGAAATCTTCCGATATGTTTGCCAAGTGCCAGTATCTGGATGAACTGACCGGCGGAAAGGGCATTACCTTTGCAACGGGAACCCCGATTTCCAACAGTATGACAGAATTATATACCAACATGCGTTACCTGCAGTATGATACGCTGCAGCGGATGGGACTGGGGCATTTTGATTCCTGGGCATCTTCCTTTGGTGAGACGCAGACAGCGATCGAACTTGCACCGGAGGGAACCGGATACCGTGCAAAAACAAGATTTGCCAAGTTTTACAATCTGCCGGAGTTAATCGCATTGTTTAAGGAGTGTGCGGATATTCAAACACCGGATATGTTAAATCTACCCATTCCGAAAGCAGAGTATGAAAATGTGGTATTACAGCCGAGCAAACATCAAAAGGAGATGGTCGCATCGTTAGCGGAGCGGGCGGAGGCAGTCCGTGACCGGAGAGTGGAACCGCATGAAGATAACATGTTAAAGATAACAAATGATGGAAGGAAGCTGGCGCTGGATCAGAGACTGATCAATCCGCTACTGCCGGATGAAGAACATTCCAAAGTCAACGCTCTTGTACAAAAGGCATATGAAATATGGGACAGGACAAAGGCAGACAAATCCGCACAACTTATCTTTTGTGACCTTTCAACACCGAAGATCGTTGGAAAAACGACCGCAGTCGATGGAGATGATATGTTAGAAGCAGAAGTGTTTGATGATGTCTACCACGACATTAAGCGGAAGCTGGTGAACCGGGGTGTACCGGAAGAAGAGATTGCCTTTATTCATGAAGCCAAAACCGATGTGCAGAAGAAAGAGCTTTTCAGCAAAGTTCGCTCCGGCGATGTACGGATTTTGCTCGGCAGCACTGCAAAAATGGGCGCAGGAACAAATTGCCAGGATCGTTTGATTGCCCTGCATGACCTGGATGCTTCGTGGCGGCCGGGCGACCTTGAACAGCGAGCCGGACGCATCATCCGCCAGGGCAATATGAACCCCGAAGTCCACATCTACCGATACGTTACAGAACGCTCGTTCGACGCTTATTTGTGGCAGACCATTGAGACGAAACAGAAGTTTATTTCACAGATCATGTCCAGCAAATCGCCCGTTCGCGCCTGCGATGATGTAGACGAAACCGCGCTCTCTTATGCGGAAATCAAGGCGCTGTGCGCAGGCGATCCGCGTATTAAGGAAAAGATGAATCTGGATGTGGAAGTCGCTAAACTGCGGCTGATGAAAGCCGACCATGAATCAAAACGCTTTCGTCTGGAAGATCAGCTTGTTCGTTTTTTTCCTGAACAG
>OKRU01003330.1_pt1 | contig 12934 bp, 10 predicted proteins | sample 1601131 | NCBI WGS metagenome assembly OKRU01 (sample SAMEA3541558, study PRJEB24748) | human gut metagenome | biome: human gut; feature: human-associated habitat; material: faeces | place: China | collected 2012 | reverse complement strand
CGGAGCGTCTATCATGCCGGGCGGCGCAGTAGAAGCATGGCCTACGGTGAAACCTATCCTGCAAAGCATTGCTGCAAAAGCAGACGATGGTACTCCTTGTTGCGACTGGGTAGGTCCCGGTGGTTCAGGTCATTTTGTGAAGATGATACACAATGGGATAGAGTATGGTGATATGCAGCTTATATCCGAAGCTTATTTCTTACTGAAACGTTTACAGGGAATAGGAAACGAAGAAATGGGCGATCTTTTTGCTCGTTGGAATGAAGGCAACCTGAAAAGTTATTTGGTGGAGATCACCGGACATATTCTGAAACATAAGGATGTAACGGGAGAATATCTGCTTGACCGTATTCTGGATGTGGCAGGACAGAAAGGTACGGGTAAATGGTCGGTCATTAATGCTTTGGAACTGGCTATGCCTTTGGAACTTATCGCCACAGCCGTATTCGAACGTAACTTATCCGGAGAAAAAGAACTTCGTGAGCAGGCTGCAAGAGCTTATCCAAAAAGAAATTCAGAGAGCGTTTATGATAAAGAGGAATTGGTGGAAGAGATTCGTCAAACGCTTTATGCATCCAAGTTGGTCTCTTATGCACAAGGATTCGGTGTGATGAAAAAAGCCTCCGAAGTATATGACTGGAATTTGAATCTCGCTACTATTGCTCGTTTGTGGCGCGCGGGATGTATTATTCGCTCGGCATTCCTCGATGATATAGCGAAAGCATTCGAACAAGACGCAAATTTATCGCATTTGCTTTTGGCTCCTCATTTTGAAGATGAAATGAAAGAAGCTTTACCTTATTGGAAAAAACTGGTGGCTATTGCTGCTAAAGAGGAAATAGCATCACCTGCTTTTGCTTCTGCTTTGAACTATTTCTATTCGCTGACTACCGACCGTCTGCCGGCCAATCTTATTCAGGCACAACGGGATTACTTCGGTGCGCACACCTTTGAACGGGTAGACGAGGAGAGGGGCAAGTTCTTCCATGAGAATTGGACAGGACATGGAGGTAATACGAAATCAGGAACTTATAACGCATAAAGGGAGAGAGAGAATATGAATAAACCAAAATCATTGGTAATGGTGATATTCGGTGCATCGGGAGATCTTACGAAGAGAAAACTGATGCCTGCACTATATATATTATATAAGAATCATCGTACCCCGGAACGTTTCTCGGTTCTTGGCATAGGACGAACGAAGTATGATGACGATACTTTTCGTACTTTTATGCACGAACAGCTTCTACATTTTATTAAACCGGAAGAAGTGGACGAGAAGGTTTTGGACGATTTTATCAAGTTACTTCATTATCAGTCGATGGATCCTTCCAAACAGGAAGATTATAAGTTGCTTGAACCACGTCTGCATAAGCTGGATGCGGAAATAAAGAATCCGGGTAATTATCTTTATTATTTGGCTACACCTCCTTCATTATATGGGGTTATACCTCAACATCTGAAAAAAGTGGGATTGAACAAGAGCGGAGAGAAAGAAGGATTCAAACGTATCATTGTAGAGAAACCTTTCGGATATGATTTGGAGTCGGCGCGTGAGCTTACTAGAATCTATCGTACTGCTTTTGAAGAAGACCAGATATTCCGTATAGACCATTTCCTTGGTAAGGAGACGGTACAAAACATATTGGCGTTGCGTTTTGCTAATAGTATTTTCGAACCTATTTGGAATCGTAATTACATAGATTATGTAGAGATTACAGCGGTGGAGAATTTAGGAATTGAAGAACGTGGCGGCTTCTTTGACGGGACAGGTACATTGCGTGATATGGTGCAGAACCATCTTATCCAGCTACTTGCCGTTACAGCTATGGAACCGCCTACTGAATTTAATGCGGATAGCTTCCGAAATGAGGTATTGAAAGTATATCAGGCACTTGTCCCTCTGAATGAGGTGGATATGAAAGAACACATTGTTCGTGGACAGTACACCGAATCCGAAGGGAGAAAAGCTTACCGAGAAGAAGATAATGTGAATCCGGAGTCTCGTACGGAGACGTATGTGGCGATGAAGTTGGGTGTGGGTAATTGGCGTTGGAGTGACGTTCCGTTCTATATTCGCACCGGTAAGCAGATGCCTACGAAAGTAACTGAAATAGTCATTCACTTCAAGCAAGCACCTTATCATATGTTTAAATGTGCTGGAGGTAATTGTCCGGTAAGTGATCGATTGGTTATCCGAATCCAGCCCAATGAAGGTATAGCTTTGCGTTTTGCGATGAAAGTACCCGGCTCGGGTTTTGAAGTTAAACAGGTAGATATGGATTTCAGCTACAGCAGTCTCGGTGAACTTCCTACGGAAGATGCTTATGCTCGTCTGATAGAAGATTGTATGCTGGGTGATCCTACTTTGTTTACACGAAGTGATGCGGTAGAAGCCAGTTGGAAATTCTTCGATCCTGTATTGAAATACTGGAAAGAGAATCCTCATGCACCGCTTTACGGTTATCCGGCCGGAACATGGGGACCTCAGGAGTCTGATGCCATGATGGAAGAACATGGTGCTCAATGGACAAATCCTTGTAAGAACTTAACTAAAACAGATTTATATTGCGAATTATGATAACCGAATATTATTCTCAAGCGTCGGAAGCCGCTCGTGCCTTGATAGGAGCTTTGCTTAAAGAGATGCGGCAAGAACCGGATAAAATATTCCGGATAGCCCTATCCGGAGGTTCTACTCCGGCATTATTATTTGATATTTGGGCAAATGAGTTTACAGACCTCACTCCATGGGAACGTTTGCATTTCTATTGGGTGGACGAACGTTGTGTATCGCCTGAAAGTCCGGATAGTAATTATGGTATGGCGAAACATTTACTTTTTAGTCGTGTTCCGGTAAACTCCACTCAAATTCATCGTATCATTGGAGAAAACGAGCCGCACGAAGAAGCAATGCAATATTCTGCATTGATAAAATCATCCTTGCGTTTGAATGAGGGTATTCCGGAATTTGATATTATCTTTTTGGGTATCGGATCGGATGGTCATACCTCCTCTATCTTTCCTGGCCAAAAGAGTTTGTTGTTTTGTTCCGAACCCTATTCTGTCAGTGTGAATCCCTATAACGGGCAACACCGTATCGCTTTGACAGGTCAGCCATTGATAAAAGCATTGCATACATGGTTCTTTGTCACCGGACAAGATAAAGCTGATATTATCCGTAAAGTATTGGAAGAAGGAACTGCAGAGCTTTATCCGGCGGGGTATGTGTTGGAGAATGCCCGTGATGCTCGTTTGTATACGGATATTGTGTTGAAATAGAGATTGATAGGCATAAAATAGATAAGTTGTTTCAAGATAGTTTTCTGCTATTTTGGAACAACTTATTATTTTTATGGATATTAAGTTTTTTTTACAAGTAAAAATTTCCTGTCTATTCTTAAAACTTTTTAATTTAAATGATTGATAAATTGATTTACTTTCTGTGTAATAAATTATTAATAATATAAATAGAGATGTATTCCATATTTTACGTTTAATCAGATCTCTATTTTTATGCAATAATAGAAATTTATTTGTAATTAATGAATCCTTTTTTTATATCTAAATGCTTAATTATCTATGTTTTGTGAAAAAATGATATAACTATATGCTTACTATGTAATATAAAACTTTAATTTTCAAGAATATTTCCTTAAAATTAAAATCTTTTACCTGTTATAGTTACATTTGTTGAAGAAATAAAAGAATATCAAGATGAAAAAAGGTACATTAATTATAATGGCATTGTTATTTATGCCATTATTATCTCACGGACAAAATTCCCAAGAAGAAAAAGTTGATAACTCTATAGAAAATGATAAGTATAGAGTTATTACAAATAAATTTTGGGATAATTGGTTCATAACTGCCGGTGCTGGGGCACAGGTCATGTTTGGAGATGATGATGAAAAAGGCAAATTCGGAAAACGTATTTCCCCGGCAATAAATGTTGGTGTAGGTAAATGGTTTACACCCGGATTAGGATTAAGATTACAGTATAACGGATTGAATGCTAAAGGATTCAGTTATGGGAATGGTGGTTATATAAAGGGAACGCCGGATTCAAAAGGTTTGTATAAAGAAAAGATCAATTATATGAATCTGCACGGTGATATTATGTTCAATTTAACGAATATGTTCTGTGGTTATAAAGAAGATCGTGTTTATAATGCTATTCCATATTTAGGCTTTGGTTTAGTGCATCGTTATAATGAAGACGTTTACGGTTTTAAAAAGTTGTTTTTCGGTTTGAATTTAGGATATATAAATAAATTCCGTTTGTCAAAAGCATGGGATTTTAATTTGGAAGCCAGTGCATTAATGATGCGTGATGATTTTGACAGTAAGACTGAAGGCAAGAAAATGGATGCTGTTATTAGTGTAACGGCAGGATTTACTTATAGATTTAAACAAAGAGGATTTAAGAAAGCTATCGTAAAAACGACAGGTCTTTCTTCTGAAGAAATGGATGCTATTCGTAATAAATTGAATGAACAGATAGCTAGGAATAAAGAGCTAGAAGCGGAACTGGCAAAAGAAAAAAATAAGAAGCCGGAAATAGTGAAAGAAGAAGTAATAAAGCCGGTACAAGTAGCTTCTTCATCTCCTAGAGCTATATTCTTTACTATTAATGAGTATAGTATTTCTCCGAGAGAAAAAGTAAACATTGAATATATTGCCGAACAAATTAAATCAAATCCGGATAAACAATTTACGATTACCGGTTATGCTGATAATTCAACAGGTTCTGCAAGTTTTAATCAGGAGCTGACACAGAAGCGTGCAGAAAGTGTATATAATATGTTAGTAAATGACTATGGAGTAGATGCAAAACAATTGAAGATAGAGGCTAAAGGTGGCGTATCCAGTATGTTTGAGCCGTCTTCTTTGAATCGTGTTGTAATTGTTGAGTAAAATATCATTTTTGTAAATTGAAAGGAGGCTGTTTGTTAACGGTCTCTTTTTGTATGTCAGATACAATAAAAATAGGGAGCTACTGCTCTCTTGCAGGCTCCCTATTCAACACAAAAACTAAACTAGACTTAACTAAACTATTCTATATTGAGTTTCACAACTCCAAACTAAAACCAGTTCTTTTGAACTATGTGGCAAAGATAAATTAAATGTTTTAATTATGCAAGCGTTTATCGACGAATATATTTAATTTATCGGCGAATAGACTTTTTCTTGTTTATTATAAATGTTTTTCTATAATTTATATCCCTATTTTATGCAATTCTTCTGTTGTGATAGAGATATTTTCTCCTTCTCTCAGTTTTCTTAAAACAAGTTGACCTACCGACAGGGCTGCTTTTTCACTCGAAAAAGTCTTTTTCTCATTGATAGCAGGAATATAGGGCTGGTAGATAATGACTTTATTCTTATGTAAAATCCTATACCCATATCCGTTTTCCTCTGTTTTTATAATTTCAAGGTGATACATGGGAGTAGAAATATCCACTATATATCCTATAAGTATAATAGACAGAATAAACAAGGTACTTATCTGCAAAATCTCTTTTTTAATCCTCTTCAATCTCATAAGGCAATAACTCCCAATTATCGTCAAAATAATAAGAACTACTACGTCCGGTTACAATAAAACCACGTTTACCGTTGGAGAAACCTATGGCTGCTGTCCGTGCCGAACCTTCAAAGAGTGTGAAATCATCATTATTCCATAAATCCGTTTCAGGATCATATACCCAGTAAGTAGAAAGTAATGAACCGGATTCTCCTGTTGCAAGATACATCTTCCCGTCTATGACCATACATACGGCACCTGAACGGGTAATACTTGTATAATCATCATCGTAATCGTCATCACTGCTATCCGAGATGTCACGTTTTTTGGTCCACGTATCGGTCGACGGATCATAACAGTACAAATCATCAGGATAGCTTCCGTTATTGATTCCACAGAAGATATAGGCTTTTTCGTCGATAACAGATGCAGAACCCGACATTCGTTTTTGTCCTCCATATCCGTTCATAATACTCCATTGACTGCCGGATGGAGCAGAAGGGTCAAAGCGATAGAAATCCTTCTGATAATTTCCATCGTATCCGGTTCCTACATATCCATAATTCCCAATAGCAAAAGCCAACGCTTTGTAACGGGCTTTTGGGAAATCATCTTTTGACTTCCATTCATTAATAGTCGGGTCATATTCCCATGTAGCAGCAAGATAGTTACTGCCGTCATATCCGGTGGTTATGTATCCTTTTCCGTTTATTGAGAACCCTACTCCGGAATTACACTTGGCAGATTCCGGCAGACTGGCACGTTGTGTCCAGTAGTCTCCATCTATATTATATTCCCATAAATCGTTCAAACGGTATTTACCGTCATAGCCACAGCATACATATCCGTTGCCATCTATCATAAAACCGGCGGCATCACTTCTCGCTACACCGTCAAAGTCCGACCGACGTTCCCATACACCATATGTATAATCATCGTCTTCGGTACATGATGTCACATACAATGATGCTGTAAATAAGGTAATTGCCAATAATTTTCTATTCATAATTTAAGTCATATTGATTTATTATGAAGCAAAAGTAGATGTATGCTTCTTGCATAGCAATTGTTATCGACGGATAGCTTTGTTTTATCTGCAAAAGATTATTCAGCGTGTAAAAGTCTGTCCGATAGACTTTATCGTCAAATATGTCCGTATTATCTATATTAGTTGGCATTCATTCCTATGAGTCCTTTCTTTGTGCCATATTTATTATTTTATAATCTTTATGAATCGATACATTTGTTCATTGTTTTTCTTGGTTCTCTTTATCTCATTGGTGGCATGTAGGGATGAATCTTCTGATTTGGGAGGAAAATGGCTGGAAAGTAAATTCCGGAATGTCGTGATTGATACATGTACCGTTCGCATGAGTACATTGTTGATGGATTCGGTCAATACTTCATCGGAAGGAGTTGCTTTTGTAGGAAAGTATTCGGACGATAACTGGGGGCAGCTGTCTGCTGCTTCATATATTGAGTATAATTATCAGACTTTTGCTCCGGATGAGAACATTATTTATCGGTTTGATTCTGTCACATTGAGGGTACTTCCCATCGGAGAATATTTAGGAGATACATTACAACTTTGCCGTTTCCGGCTCCATCGGCTTAAAGAAACAATAGAATTGAATAATGGATATTTGTATAATACTTCATCATTATTATATGACGAATCACCTTTCTCTACGGTGGCAATGCGCATACATCCTAAAGAAGGCTATGCAGTTGAAGCCCGTTTGCCGGATGACTTCGGACTTGAATGGTTTAATGCAATATTAGAAAAGAATACGGTTCTGGATTCCCAGGATAATTTCCGTAACTCTTTTCCCGGAATAGTTTTTACGAGTGGTGAAGATTACAATTCAAATCTGATGGGATTTTCTGTATCCGATTCATCTTTTTGCATTAAAATCTATTATCATCAGGTTGCGGAGACTTCGGTAGAGAAAGTTTTGTCGTTCACACCAAGCAGTACAAAGCATTTTGTGCAGACTAAATGTGATCGTAGCGGTACATTATTAAATCAGGTAGTAGGAAATAAGGTTGAAACTCTCTCTTCGGAAACAGGAAACAAAGTTTATCTTCAAGGTATGACCGGGTTATACACAAAAATCGAATTTCCTTACCTCAATAATTTGCAGGAAGAAGGAGAACTTGTCACAATAGAATCGGCCCGGCTTTATCTTTATCCGGTAAAAGGTACGTATGGTGGTATGGTATCTTTGCCGGATTCCCTTTCTCTATATACATCGGATGAGAATAATATGAATATAGAAGAAGTGACGGATGTTTTAGGAACATCCATCCAACATGGTAATCTGGTAGTAGATGAATTGTTACATCAAAACACCTATTATAGCTTTGACATTACCTCTTTTATGCAATCTAATCTCGGTGCCATAGGTATCAATAGAAAGAATTTGCAACTTGTGATACCGGAGAGTAAAATCAATACCTCATTTCAGAGTGTACTTTTGGGAGATATGGAACATCCGGAAAGTCCCGTAAAACTATCTCTCCTTATTAAAATATACAATAAATAATTATCTGATGAATCATAAGCAACTTATTCTTTTCTTATTTCTTGGAGGTGTTTGTAGCATTTCAGCTCAGAACACGACTAATTCTCCCGTCTCTATGTTTGGTATAGGAGATATAACGACAGGTGAATCCGGTAAATATGCAGGTATGGGAGGTGTAAGCATCGCCATGCGTTCGGGTAATTATCTGAATATGATTAACCCGGCAGGCCTTACAGGGGTAGATTCATGTCGTTTGGTGTATGAGGTAGGAGGGATGGCTGCAGTGAAAAGCTATATACAGTCAGGAGCGAAGAATACTTCCGTAGTAGGAAATGTTACCAATTTGGCATTGGGTTGCCGTGTATTGCCGTATTGGTACATGGCTTTGGGAGTTACTCCTGTGAGCAGTGTGGGGTATGCCGTTACGATGGAACAAAATGTCGAAGGTACGGACGGCAGTAGTCTTTCATCTTATTTTGAAGGAACTGGAGGACTTTATCGAGTTAATTTAGGTCAGGCAATAAAGTTGGGCAGGTTTTCATTGGGAGCCAATCTCTCTGCGATTTTGGGAGATATAACCTATAGTGAAACGCAGAGCGGAGCAAGCATAACGGAAGAAAGTAGTATGCGGGCGTTTTATGCGGATTTTGGAATGCAATATACAATACCTATACGTAAGTATACAAATCTATACTTCGGACTGGTGTATGGTTATCATCAGAAGCTATATCAGGATAATGAAATGACAGTGAGTAATACCTCCAGTAGTAGTGAAATAGTAGAGGATGTTAGATTCGGAAAGAAGTATTTACCGCAATATATAGGCTTTGGTACAACGTTAGGTAGTAGGAGATGGACGGTTTCTGCCGAGTATAAATATTTGCAATGGGACAAAATGGAAAGTGATTATTCAACCATCAGTTATCGTAACCAACATCGTGCCTCGATCGGATTGGAATGGTTGACAGGAGATATCTGGCGTAATCCCTGGCATTGGATGATAGGGGCAAATGTAGGTAACTCATACGTTGTAATCAAGCATCACAATACAATCAACTACTCTGTGACTGCAGGATTCGGAGTACCCGTCATGCAGGGAAGCACTTTCTCCGCAGGATTACGATATGATGGACAAAAGGCACATTCTAGTCTGCAACGGGAAAGTAGCTTCTCGTTTTATATTAATCTTTCTTTTTCAGAAATAACCAATCGTAGTAAAATCAGATAATAATTCAAAAGCAGGTCATTATATCTTTTCGGATACTTTCATTTCTTTATAAAAAAATACTCAAAATTTCGCTTATTCAAAAAAAGGTTTGTACATTTGTCACAACTCTTTTTCTTCATTATTTTAATAGATTGATTATTCTTTAATGGAAAGAATATAGCGGCGGCTATTTTAAATAGAAGTTTATTAAAATAGGTGATGAAATAATTGTGATACAATAATTGTATTTGCTTAAAAAATAAATATTATCATAATAAAATGACCTTAAAACAGCATATCGCTCAATCAGATGGTGTTCTGAATAGAATTCCTAATGGGATTATAATTATTGATTTGGCAGATAGAATCATGTTTATTAATCAACGAGTTAGGGGTGAGTTGAACATTATCGGCTCATTGAGTGAGAATGATATTTTAGCTTTAAATTTTACTGAATTACTTCTTTTGAAAGAGGAAGATAAGGATATTTTTAAACAGCTGAAAGAGGAAGTGCTAAAAACCGGTAAAGATGTGATGTTACCGAAAGGGGCGTTTATATTGAATAAGATTACAAATAATATTTTCCCGATATCAGGTTGTTTATCCCCTTTATTTTATGATGATAATTTAGAAGGATATATCTTTTATTTCCGTAATATCACAAATGAATTAACTCGGGAGTATATCTTGAATACCGCTCTTGTGCGTACAAAAATTTATACTTGGTTTCTTGATATAGAGAATGGTGTATTTGTGCTTGACCCGCGTTATTTTGATTATTTAGGTATACCTAAAGGACCGGGTAATACATTAACGATGGAGCAGTACACTAATCTTGTTCATCCGGATGACAGACAAAAGCTGGCGGATGCATTTGAAATCCAATTCAGTGGTGAGGATATCTATGAAGATCCCGTTCCTTTCCAGATACTTCGTGGTGACGGAAGATGGGAATGGTTTGAGGGTCAATCTACTTATATCGGCAAGTTATCCGGACTTCCTTATCGGTTGGTGGGAATATGTACAAGTATACAAGCACATAAAGATACGGAGGCTATTCTTATCAACGCCCGTAAAAAAGCAGAGGAAAGTGATAAATTGAAAAGTGCATTTATTGCTAACATGAGTCATGAAATACGCACTCCGCTTAATGCCATTGTGGGCTTTTCCAATGTGCTGAGCAGTGCTTATGAGGAACTATCGCAAGAGGAACGTGATGAATTTATCCGATTGATAAATAGTAATAATGAACATCTTTTGGTCTTAATCAACGATATTCTTGATCTCTCCAGAATCGAATCCGGAGCTATGCAATACACTTTCTCCAAAGAATCTATAAACGGTTTGATGGCGGATATTTTTCAATGTCAAAGTTTGAATTTCTCTTCTGATATCGATTTAAAGCTGGAATTACCTTCTGAAGAAGTATCGATTATCACCGATGCCATGCGTTTCAAACAAGTGATAAACAATCTCATAAACAATGCAAGGAAATTCACGACCAAAGGATATGTAAAATTCGGAATAAAATCGCATGATACTGATTCTGTTGTGATATTTGTTCAAGATACCGGAGAAGGTATGAAGCGCGAGGATGTGGAACATATTTTTGAACGTTTCTATAAAGTGGATAGTTTTAAGCCGGGAACAGGATTAGGGCTTCCTATTTGTGAAACCATTATTAATAGGTTTATGGGGCATATAGATGTAATATCGGAAGTAGGGAAAGGTTCTTGTTTTGAAATAACATTGCCTCTAAATGCTTGTAAAATATTAGATTAACTTATGAATAGGATATAAATTCGGGAAGCCATTCGATAGGATTTATACTTGTAACAAAAAAATAAGGAAAAATATTTGTTTTTTTATTGCGCAATTAGACTTATATGCCTACTTTTGCAGCGTTAAATCTCTTTCTTCTGGGATAGTTGACCGGGATTTGACAGGAAAGTTTATAATAGTTGTTTGAAATTATATACTTTTATTAATCAGGGATTTACAATTTCTGGTGTCCCCCGAAAATGACCTTTTTAGAAATAAAATCAATTATAAAGTCGAATAAATGAGATGGTAAAGCGTACTGACGTCGTTTGGTATGCCATGCGCATTACCTATAGCCGTGAACTGGCTTTGAAAGAATATTTGGACTCCATTTCCGTAGAATGTTATGTTCCGATGCATTATGAAAAGATTACCTACCAGGGCAAAGAACGTCGTAAATTAGTCCCGGTAGTCCATAATCTGATCTTTGTTCACACCTCCCGTATCCGGTTAGATGAGATAAAGCAGCAGATGGAATATAAGTTCCCCATGCGCTATATCATGGATAGGGAAACACAAAGCCCTATTATTGTTCCCGATAGTCAAATGGCAGACTTCATAGCAGTAACAGCTACTATGGACGAACAACTTGTTTTTCTGGATCCTGTGGAAGTTCAACTGAAGAAAGGCGATCGTGTACGCATTACCGGTGGAATACTCAAAGGGGTAGAAGGTAATCTGATCCGTATCAAAGGCGACCGCCGTGTTGTTGTCTCCATTCAAGGAATCATGGCTGTAGGCTCTGCTTTTATTCATCCGTCTTTGATTGAGAAGATTGGGTAATGTATAAATAAAATAAAAGCTTTATAGTCAATGAACATCTAAATGATATTTTCATTTATATACATAATGAGTCTTAATTTTGTCTTTAGTAAGATTTAATTAATCAATTATAATTATTAGTTCATAATTAAAAGAATTGTGATGAATCTATTAAGCAAGAAAAAGAGGGAATTGATTTATGCGATATTTTCTTCAATATATTTCAATTTTCATTATTTGCCTTTTAGACAGGCAATTTTACTTCCAATACTTTTATATAAGCCATGTTACCTAAGACTAAAAGGAAGAGTTATTATTAACGCAGATAATATATCATTTGGAATGATACGTTTAGGATTTAATATGGTGTCTTTATATCCTAGTACTGGCATTGTATGGGAGAATCATGGAGGTAATTGTATATTTTATGGACATTGTTATATTGGAAATGCATCTGCTATATCAATAGGAAAAACAGGGATAGTATCTTTTGGTAAAGATTTCACAGCTACTGCAGCTTTTAAATTGGCTTCTTATTATAATATTGAATTTAAAGATAATGTACTAGTCGGATGGGAAAATACTTTTATTGATACTGATTTTCATCAACTTAAATCTATTGTGGGAGAAAATTTAAAATCTTATGCTAGCATAAGAATCGGTTGTAACAATTGGTTTGCGTTTAAAAGTATTATATTAAAAGGTACAGAGACTCCAGATCATTGTATTGTAGGGGCAAATTCTCTTTTGAACAAAAAGTATGAAATACCTAAATATTCATTATTAGGAGGAAATCCTGCAAAATTATTAAAAACGGGAATAATTAGAAAACAGGGAGATGATATTATTAAATATTCTATAATTAGGTAATGTCAATAAAAAAAGTTAGCGTCCAAAAATGACGTCTTTAAAATTTAAAAACAAATGCTGATCTTCGTTGCTGTAATTAAAAAAGTAATACGATGTATAGCAGCAATGATTTCGAACGGCTCTTTATCCGCTATAAGGCGGAAGCGCTACCCAGTGGTGAATCCATTTTATCTTTCTGTAATAGAAATAAAGTTCCGTATAACCTGTTTGAAAAATGGTACA
>OKRU01003327.1_pt1 | contig 12952 bp, 10 predicted proteins | sample 1601131 | NCBI WGS metagenome assembly OKRU01 (sample SAMEA3541558, study PRJEB24748) | human gut metagenome | biome: human gut; feature: human-associated habitat; material: faeces | place: China | collected 2012 | reverse complement strand
TAATAATATCACCAATCAGGGTAATCAACCGCTGCGTACGCCTTGATCTCCAAATATTTCTTTTTGGCGATAGCCGCTTTTTTGATCTGAGCAAACGGTATGCTGCGCAGATATGTCGACTGGCATATCCAAAGATTACGCCCGTCATAAGCAAGTCCACCCGCATGTGTCTTATTTGGCAATACAACGGTCGTCAACAGTTTTTTACTGGATCTGCTCATAACATATACCACGGAATTATCGATTCTCTTGCTGTCATAAGCACTGACGAGTAAATACGAGCCGGCAAACGTCATCCCCTGTGGAACCATTGTTTTACTTCCAAATTCCAAAACATTAGTATTGGTCATTCCCGGCAAAACGATACTCTTTGCATAGTTTAACTGTTTCTTTACAAAACTGCACGCCTTAACTGCTGCCGATCTCAAAAAAGCCTTTTTCGATTTATACAGCTTGGCACTGGTACTCGTCTTTGCCACTGTAAGCGGTTTCGCACTTATCTTTGTCGCCTTGCTGCTCTCATAATCTTTCTCCTTATAGGTGCGGTACGCTATCATCGTATAATAATATTTGGTACCGTTTTTGAGCCCGGTGCGAATATAGCTAACCGTAGACTGGCCTTTCAAATCAGCTATAAGAACCACCTGCGAACCCTTAAACTGATAAATGCGGTATCCTGTTGCACCATTTACCGCTGTCCACGTGAGCTTTACCCGGCCATTTCCGGCACGAAGCTTCATGGACGGTTTGGCAGGATTCGTTGTGGTCGAAATCTGCTCCGAATATTCTCCTGTGTTTTCCTCGTCTGCAAAATAGGTTCGAATGCGATAACGGTATGTGACACCCGATTTCAAGCCGGTATCCTTATATTCTAATGTCGTTGTGCTTCCTACTTTTGTTTCTACGCCATTTGCCTCTGTGCGGTAGATCAAATATCCGGTCGCACTCTCCACCTTCTCCCAGCCAAGTGTGATCGATGTGGAAGCATTTTTTATGATCGAAAATGTCGTAAGTGCTTCCGGCCGGGTAAACGTGTGAACCGGTTCTGCAAAGTGGCTCTGTTCTCCGCTTGACTGACGATAGGCACACACTGTGATATAAAATTCATCACCGGCTTTTCGGTCTTTCCACGTATATTTCTGCTCTTTCGTCTCATCTAAAAAAACATAAGCAGACTTCTCAAAATCATAATAATACACAAGATACGATGTCATTCCGGGCATTTCATCCCATGCTACCGTGATCGAGTCCGTGGTCGTTTCTGTTACTTCCAACCCGGTCAGCACATCTTTCTCTTCCAAAAATACAGCACCCTCCACCGGTGCGATCAAATCTACTCTATCCGGTGTATAGATTTCCTCATCGGTCTCCTCTGCCTTTGCCATTGGGGCAGCCGCAAACCCTCCCAAAAGACTGCAGACAAGTGCAGCAACGATCATAACCGCTATTCTGGCTTTCCATTTTCTGATGCTGTCAAACAACTGTAACATAATGCTTCATCCTCCATGCTCTACTCTCTCTGTAATATTGCAAATACTCTGTCAAGAGATCCGCCTTCTATATAATCATACTGTAATTTGGCAAAATCTTGGCGTTTTTGAGCATTATCCACATTTTTTTGCAAAAGCTGCAAAAGTTCTTCTGTCGAATATGCAATATCACCCGGAACCGTCGAACGATAGTCACGATAAAAACCGCGGTCATATTTGTCAAGGTCATAGGCAAATAATATAATCGGCTTATCTAAAAGCACATATTCCACAACGGTTGAAGAATAATCTGTGACCAAACAATCTGCGACCATATAAAGATCTGTTATATCACTATAGTCTGTCATATTCAGGCAATGTTCATGCAAGGTAATATTTTCTGACGGAAATTTCGGATGAAGTTTAACAAGAACATACCAATCATCTCCAAGTGTCTGACAGATTTTTGCAATGTCAAATTTTTCCAATAATTGTGCATTTTCCTCTGCCGTTGCCCGAAACGTCGGCGCATACAATAATACCTTTTTATCACGAAGGACCGGATACTGACGATATACATTCTCTGCTCGTCTTTTCTTGTCCTCTTCATCAAAATACGCATCCAAAACCGGAATGCCCGTTGCATAAATGCGATCTGTCGGAATGGCAAAAGCCTCACTATAATACGGTATGATCTGCGTCGAAGTGACAAACAGATGTGTCACATGCTTATTAGACTCAGCAACCTGTTTACGAACATTCGGATCTTCTTCTGTAGAAAGACCAAATCGCTTAAACGCACCGGCACCATGCCACAACTGAATAATCTGCTGCCCCTCCGTATGCATATAGGCAAGCGGAAGCAGATTGTCATTGAGAAAGATCTTCCCGGCATCTGCCATATTCCACGGTACTTTTACAAAAAAACACAGTATTCCCTTAATCTTAGAACATATCCCTCCGTTCGGATGAAAGAGATCCTGCTTGCTGAATGCCACGATCTGACAGCCCTGATCACGTTTTGTAATCTCCTCGGACACCAACTCCAAATTACCATTCAGCCCATGGTTATGTCCATTAAAAAGTACAACTTTATTATGCATCTTCGCAAATTTTCGATGCAAATTATATATTCCCGCAAATACATAGTAACCTAACTGTTTCATACGACTTTTTTATTCCTTTCCAAACTCGCCAACTTTCATTGCCGGCAACTAACTTTATATTTTAACAGAATATCACTTTACTTGTAAATCCCCACTTCCGTACCACCTCTCGTATGCATACAATAATAGAAAACAAATTACCACCCGAAAGGAGGGCTCTATGAACCGAGTCTCTTCTATCATTCATTTAGATTATGCCAGACAACACGGTCTGACCGGGCAGGGGATCGGTGTTGCTATATTGGATACAGGCATTGATTTTCATCCGGATTTTTATTCTAAAGAAGGCGGATATCGTCTTGCCGGTTTTCTGGATCTGGTCAATCATAAAACACACTATTACGATGACAATGGACATGGAACACACACTACCGGCATTTTGACCGGTAACGGCTCCGTCTCAAACGGACTCTACTGTGGTGTTGCACCGGAATGTCATTTTTATTCCATCAAAGTGCTTGGAAAAAACGGCGAAGGGCATATTGAACACGTCTTAGAAGCCATTCACTGGCTGTTACAGCACTACAAAGAATATAATATCCGCATCGTTAATATTTCCATCGGCAGTACCCGCGGCCGACAGTTTGACGAAAACTCTCCTCTCGTAAAAAGTGTCAACTCTCTGTGGGAACACGGTCTTGTTGTCCTCACAGCTGCCGGAAATCATGGCCCGGCTCCCGGAAGTATTGGTGCACCGGGCAACAGCCGTAAGATCATTTCCGACCCGTTACAGTATCGTTTTGACTCCGACTATTCCAGCCGCGGTCCAACCAATAGCTGTATAAAAAAACCGGATATTGTAGCACCGGGATCGCGCATCGTCAGTCTCGCTGCAGGCTCCTCCTATCAGGCCAAAAGCGGCACATCTATGTCAACACCGATCGTAGCCGGATGCATCGCTCTCCTGTTAGAAAAATATCCGGATCTGACGAATCGCGAAATAAAACTGCACCTTCGCAACACCGCACTTGATCTTGGATACAGCCATACGAGACAAGGCTGGGGACTGATTCAATGCGACCGCATGCTTTCCACTCCGCCAACAAGACTATAAAAAAGCAAAGCCAGCGCTTTGCATAACACCACATTGTGAGCGGTTTCCTATAAAGATTAATGTAAAAAGAGCCTTCGTGCATCGGAAACGTCATCATGCTCGAATGACATTCCCGATACACGGAAGGCTCTTATCTGATATCTTTTATGCCAAAACACGATCCAGCGCTTTGACAAAATCACCCATTTCATGCTTGGAAAGCTGTGCATCCGCACCCAGCTGCTCTCCTTTGCGGCGCATCTCTTCATTGATCAAGGAAGAGAAGATAATGACCGGAATATCTTTGTACGCCGGCGTCTCTTTGATCAGCTTGAGCAGACGGTGTCCATCCATCTGCGGCATCTCAATATCCGTCACGACACACGCAACCTTCTCTTTTAAGGTTCCCTCTTGACGGTACTGCTCCAGCAGCTCCCACAACTCCAATCCATTATTTAACGGCATCAGATTCGTAAATCCCGCTGCCGTAAGTCCATCATAGATCATTAAACTCAAAAACTGAGAATCCTCTGCATACAAAATCGGTTTGTTATTCTTTGGACGCGACCCTAACCGTTCAATATCCGACAACTGAATGCCTGCCTCCGGTGAGATCTGTGCCACAATATTTTCAAAATCCAACAGTATCACAAGCTGCTTATCAATGTTAATAATACCTGTGATCATGCTTGTTCGCGAATTACTGATCAAACGATCCGGCTTCACGATCTGTGACCAATTCACACGATGGATCCCCACTACGCTATGTACATGAAAAGCAGCATTCGTTCCATTAAAGGATGTCACCAAAAACATATCTGTCTTCTTCTCTTCGTGCTCATTCATTCCCAGACACTTCGCCAGATTGACAACAGTAATTGTCTCTCCGCGCGTACTAAATGCTCCCTCCACAAAAGGATGTGCATTCGGGATTGGCGTTAATTCTGTATAACTGATGATCTCGCGGATCTTTGCCACATTGATCCCATAGTTATGTCCGTCCACGACAAACTCCAAAATCTCCAATTCATTTGTTCCACTCTCTAATAAAATATTTGTATCCATAGTAATGTAAACCTCCGATCTGACTCCACCATTCCCCATTCACATATTTCATAACGAGCAAAATATGATTCTATGTATACGTATATTTTACATGACTACACACTGTTTTGCAAGCGGGCACTCAAATATCCCACAATTTTCTCACCGGCAGCCCTGTCATCTTCTCCAATCTTTCTACACTTGGCTTATAGAAAGCATCCATCTTACGTTTCTGTTCATCTGTCATCTTGTCGTGATTTTCGATCGTTGTATAACGCTGTACCCATCTCGCAAATCGAAAAAATAATTTTTGCTTTTTAGTGCGTGTCGTATTTTCCTTTCGCCCACGGATCGACGCATAATACCGATAATTGATATATGCCCCCAGCCAGTTAGCAGAAACAGCACTGCCCTCATTGCTGTTTGGCATTTGTTCCACACAGATCGGATGTTTCACACCGATAAACTCTTGAATCTCCTTCATCTGCTCTTCGGGGTTCCGCATCAGTTCTTCCATCACAACAACCTTGATCTGTTCCGGTCGAAAGTATTGCAAATACTCATTGATCCATTTGTCATACTGAAAACGATCTTTCCGCTCCGTATAAATCTCCTCATTTGCAAACTTGGTAAATAATTTGACCGAATAACGGTGAAATCCCTGATAATAGCGAACATATCGATAATGTCTCGGTCTGCGCATTAACATTTTATAATAAGAAAACGTCGCAAGCGACGGCTGTCGTACCAAAAAAAGCAGCTTGACCTCCGGTCCAAAGCACTCATACACATTGCGTGCCGATCCATGATAGGACGGCTCGATATCCCCATATAATTTATCTGGATCCTGCTCTGGAAAATATTTGTGGCGGAACCGTTCCGGCGCATCATCATATTTGTTACGCCAATGCATATAGAACGTCTCCTTACCCTTTGGAAGTACGATCTCCGGACATTCACGTAATGCATTGCTAAGCGATGTCGTGCCGCACTTCGTGAAGCCCACACATAAGAAATCCATATGCGGATTTTCCTGCCGAGAAATCTCTGCAAACACTTCATAATCCACCAGCAAAATACGTACTGCACCAAACTGCTTAGCCGCTTCCACAGCCTCTTCATGCGCCTCTTCATGTAAACGGACAATCACATACAATGCCTTTTCCCGTGCCGTGGTCATTGTCGTGTCCACACAAGGTGTTCCAAGAATTTTTTTCGGTGCCGTCAGCGGAATAAACGTAAGCACTTCCTTGATCTGTGGTTGAAACGGCAGATGTCCGGCAAACCTTAGCAATACACGGGCTACCCTTTTGTGCTGCACGATCACAAGGTCTTCTTCCTCTTCAAATACTTTTGTCAACTCCTCTTTTGTATGGATTTCTTTCATTTCGTATTTTTCCATCACAATTGTTTCCTTTCTTCCTTGTTCCCCATATATTTCTTTTCTATCCTTTACCCTCACTCTCGTTCCCCATATATTTCTTCTCTATCCTTTTCCCTCACTCTCATTCCCCATATTTTTTTCTATCCTTTACCCTTTTCCCTCACATATTACTTCTTCACTATGTCATACTTCCGTCATATTTGTAATATTTTTTTGACATTTTAGCCAAAATCTACTACAATACATACTGCATATTACGAACAGGTACATAACAAACAAATTCGTATTGTACCAAATCACCCTGACCGGGTGGTCGTGGGAGCATGGAGGATGATTATGAATAACATTATTTTAATTGGTATGCCGGGCGTCGGCAAAAGCACTGTCGGCGTTGTATTGGCAAAAACACTCGGATACGCATTTCTTGATTCTGATCTGTTGATCCAGGAACGGGAGGGACTCCTGCTTCATGAAATCATTGAAAAGTACGGATTGGAGCGTTTTAATCAGATCGAGTCTGAGGTAAATGCATCTATCGAAGCAGAAGACACTGTCATTGCCACCGGCGGCAGCGTTGTATATGGCACCGAAGCGATGATGCACCTAAAAGCCCTCGGAACGGTCGTCTATCTTAAACTATCCTATGAAGAATTGACCGAACGTCTTGGTGATCTCAATAAACGTGGCGTTTCCATCCGTCCCGGAGAGACTTTGGAAACCCTGTACGAAGAACGTATTCCTATTTATGAGCGCTATGCAGATGTGACTGTAGACTGCGAAGATCTGTCGATCCGCGATATCGTCAAAAAGATCACTTATCTTTTCTAAACCATCGGCAGCCATATCTGGTTCAAAAGCGCAACTATAACATTGAGCAGCAAGCCGCCAATGATCGGATGAAGCCATCGCTTGATCAGTTCAAACAACGGCAACTGCTCAAAATTTTTGCAAAGGTAATCTCCTATCGAATATACGATCCCCGACGCACAAATACTGCATACAAATCCTGAGAAAGCAATCAAAATCCCATCTATGATATTCTGATGAATCCCATAGCCGATCAAATAGCCAACACCGGTAAGTATCTTACACAGGATCGACCCTGGCAATACATTCGCAATGGCAACCAATTGTTGATAAAATACCCCTTCCTTTACCATCCCGGTGTCTACAAATACACCATCTGCAACAGTCAGATAAGCATCGCCTCCTCCGTAAGACAAAAAAGACGAATACATTCCCCTAAGCAGATAATCCGCAGCAGGTGAAAATAAAATGATCATCGGCAGCGTACATGCAGCAAGAAAACACAGCCATACAACAATGTCTCCGATAGTCTCCTTACCAATTCCAAACAAAGTCGTTCCAATCGATCCTACCGCATGCATTCCTTTCATTCGCTGAATATACGTAACATATAGTTTTCCTATGGTAACCATGATCATGAGTATCACTAAAATGCCCTTTACCGGTGCCACCTCATAATGCCGTTCTAAGCAAACACAGGCGAGATACGCACCGATCAATATTCCCGGCACCAAAACACGCTTCACCGAATACCGCCCCTGTGTCCACAAAATAAAAAACAGTGCCAGCCCCAAAATACTAACTGTAGAAAGTACAAATAACGGCCTGGCGTGAATTCCCATCAGACGGTACAGATTTTTGCCACCACAGAGCAAAAATACTGATACAAATATCAGAAGCACCTTTCCAAATCGTTTTCGGCTCTCCTGTATCGCCTCGTTGGCAATACCGCAAATGTAGCGAAACAACAGATAGATCAAAAATAAACTAACCGCTTTGGTAAACACAGATAACCAACGCATTGTCTGCTCATCAATATGTTCCATCATCGCTAACAGTGCAACGGTAGCCACAGCTCCCGGAAGTGCGACCAGACTGGCAGCAAGCAGCATACAAGCTCTTCCATACTTGCGGCCAATACCGCAGGCAATCTCCACAGGAAGTGCCCCAGGCGTAATACTTGCTGCCAAAACCGCCTCGTCATATTCTTCTTTCGTGACGTACGATTTTTTCGTCACAAACTCCTTTTCCATAACCGGGATCAACGCATTGCCACCTCCAAAGCCGATCACACCGACTCGCAGCATAGCCTGCATCAATCCCCTGATCCTTGTACCTCTCATTACTGACAAAACTCCCAAAGTTCATCTACCACTTCTTCTACACTTCGATTGGTTGTATCCACGATAATTTCCGGATGCTCCGGCGGCTCATACGGACTGGAAATGCCCGAAAATTCAGCAATTTCTCCACTTCTCGCCTTTTTGTACAGCCCCTTCACATCTCTGCGCTCACATTCTTCTAAGGATGTGCTCACATACACCTCAACAAACGGCTCTCCAATAATTTCCCGCGCCTTTCGCCGTTCTTCCCGGAACGGAGAAATAAATGACACTAATACGATCAGTCCGGCATCATTCATCAGCTTTGCCACTTCACTGACCCGACGGATATTTTCAATACGGTCCTTCTCCTCAAAACCAAGATCTTGATTCAGTCCCATCCTCACATTGTCTCCATCCAACGTCATTGTGAATCTTCCCTCTGCAGCAAGACGTTTTTCCAAAGCATTTGCAATCGTTGACTTACCGGCACCGGATAATCCGGTCAACCATATTGTCTTTGGCTTTTGATTCATATGTTCTGCACGATACTGTGGTGTGATGTCCATCTTCTGCCAAACGACATGATCCTCCCGCTGCAAACGCTGCTCGATCGTTCCACAAGCCGAAGTCATATGACTAACACGATCAATTAAAATGAAACCGCCCAGTTCCTTATGATGTGCAAAAAGATCATAAACGATCTTTTCCTGACAATTGATCTCACACACTGCCATTTCATTTTTGAAAATTTTATCTGCCGGGACCTCATTCCCCTCATTGACTTCTATTTTGGCACGGATCTTCATAACCACTGCGGGCACTGATTTCGTCCCTACTTTTAAGAGATAATTACGCCCTGCGATCAATGGTTTATCATCCATCCACAAAAGCTTACCGATAAACATATGCCCTACTTGCAGCGATGCATTGCGATATAACATGCATCCCCTGGATACATCCACCTCTCGGTCTAAACATATTGTTACCGCCTGCCCTTTTACCGCATGTTCCACGGATCTGTCCGTGTTAAAAATCTGCGTCACTTTCGCTGTTTCGCCACTCGGCAGCGTTCTTATTTCGTCTCCTACAGATAACTCTCCAACCTCGATCTGCCCTGCAAACCCGCGAAAATCCTTGTTGGGACGACACACCCTCTGCACCGGCATTACAAAGCCATTTTGTGCTTCCTCCGTTTGCACATCTACTGTTTCCAAATAATGCAGCAGCGTATCTCCCTTATACCACGGCATATGCTTGGACGAGCTGGTAATATTATCTCCTGCTGTCGCAGATACCGGAATGATATAACTTTGGAACGCATACTCTGCTGTCAGTTTCTTGATCTGTTTACAAACCTTATCATATCTGTCCTGTTTATAGGACACTAAGTCCATTTTATTGATCGCATACACAACGGATCGTATTCCCATCATTGCACAGATACGTGTATGCCGTTTCGTCTGAGATAACACACCTTTTGTTGCGTCGATCAAGATGACTGCCAGATCTGCAAAAGATGCCCCAACCGCCATATTTCTCGTATATTCCTCATGTCCCGGTGTATCTGCCACGATAAAAGCTCGTTCCTTTGTCGTAAAATAGCGATACGCCACATCTATCGTAATTCCCTGCTCACGCTCCGCCATTAGTCCGTCTAACAACAACGAATAATCAATCTGTCCTTCGGTACTGCCTACTCGGCTGTCTAATTCCAGTGCCCTCTTTTGATCGGCAAAAAGCAGTTTGGCATCATATAACATATGCCCGATCAATGTAGACTTTCCGTCGTCTACGCTGCCACATGTAATAAATTTCAATAAGCTTTGCATCGTTATCCTCTCACTTCCATATTTCGTAATTTATGCCTTATGATCTGTTCCTTCTCTTCCTATCTCGTAAGGTTTTCTTTCAGATCCGCATATTTATTTTCAACGCCAGATCGTAACAGGCAACGTATTATACTAAAAATAGCCCTCTCGTTTTCTGCGTTCCATACTTCCTGCCGCCTCATTATCGATCACGCGGCTCGTCCGCTCTGAGGATACGGCGCCAAGCGTCTCTTCAATAATCTCATCTAACGTATCCGCATCCGATTCCACACCTCCGGTGAGCGGATAACATCCCAACGTTCGAAATCGTATTTTACGCATTTGCGGTTTCTCTCCCGGCAGCAAACGCATACGGTCATCATCAACCATAATTAAATTGCCATCACGTTCCACCACAGGTCTTTCTTTTGCAAAATACAAGGAAGGGATTTCAATATTTTCCTGACGAATATATTGCCAGATATCTTTCTCTGTCCAATTGGACAACGGGAAAACACGAACTTCTTCCCCCTGAAACAATTGCGTATTAAATAACTTCCACATCTCCGGCCGCTGGTTCTTTGGATCCCAGCCATGTTCACTATTTCTAAATGAAAAAATACGTTCTTTCGCTCTAGATTTTTCTTCATCGCGACGACCGCCTCCAAATGCTGCATCAAAATGATATTTGTCCAACGCCTGCTTAAGTGCCTGCGTTTTCATGATATCTGTATATGCAGATCCATGATCAAATGGGTTGATCCCCTGCTTTACCCCCTCTTCATTCGTATAAACTAACATACGGAGTCCATATTTTTGTGCCATCTTATCTCGAAACGTAATCATCTCGTGAAATTTCCACGTAGTATCTATATGTAAAAAAGGAAACGGAGGCTGCTCCGGGTAAAACGCTTTCAACGCCAAATGCAACATCACCGAACTGTCCTTTCCGATCGAATACAACATCACCGGATTCTCACATTCCGCTGCTACTTCCCGAATAATATAAATCGCTTCCGCTTCCAAATTATCCAAATGAGACAATCTGTCCTTCATTTTTATCCTTCTTTCCTGACATTATTATCAGACAATACCTTTCATATTAAGAACAAACTCTTACAACATCTCCCTAATACTTCATCAGTCCGATTTCGTCAAAAAAAATAATATCGACCAAATTTGACAGTAATTGGAATAAAATGTGTCAAATTTAGTTCAAATTTATGTCATTTTTTTGTCAGAGATTTTTTTGCGCTCTATTGTCAGTTCTATATGTATCTCTCTATTATTCTCCCTTTGCGCCGCTTTATTGTCAGTTCTATTTATATCGCTTTATTGTTTCCTCTTTGCGTCGCTTTATTGTCAGTTCTATTTGTATCGCTTTATTGTTCTCTCCTTAAATCGTTTCATTGCCAGTCCTATTTAGTAATAATCTGTTCTTTTTATAGGTTCTCCATCCCCAAAGTCAACCAAAGGCGGCATCTAGCACTATCCTCAAAGTCAGCCAAGGGCGACATCTAACACCATCATCAACGCAAATCCAACCGCTGCGCCGATCGTTCCAATATTGCTATGTTCCCCCGCCTGCGATGCCGGTATCAACTCGTCGATCACGACATATATCATCGCCCCTGCCGCAAACGATAATAAATACGGCAAAACAGGCGAGATCAGCCCTGCGATTAAAATCGTAATAAATCCTCCAATTGGTTCCACAATGCCGGAAAGCATCCCACAGATAAATGCTCTTTTCCGGCTCATTCCTTCTGTGCATAGCGGCAGAGAAATAATGGCTCCCTCTGGAAAGTTCTGAATGGCAATACCGATAGCTAAGGCAAAAGCTGCCGCTGTCGAAATGCCCGATCCCTGTAAGGCAGCCCCCGCATATGCGACGCCAACGCTCATTCCCTCCGGAATATTATGCAGAGTAACCGCAAATAGCATCATCGTTGTTTTGGAAATATGCCCCTTTTTTACTGATATTCCCTCCGGCTCTGTACTTTTCAGATGTAAATGCGGTATTACCGTATCCAAAAGCAATAAAAATACAATGCCAACCAAAAATCCTACCAAAGCCGGCAGCCATGCCACACCATTTTTCGCTCTTTGCATATCTATCGATGGGATCAACAAAGACCACACCGATGCTGCGATCATCACCCCCGATGCAAAACCTAACAATAATTTTTCTAACTTGGGTGAAATGTTGTCTTTTAGAAGAAAAACCATTGCTGCACCAAGTGTAGTTCCCATAAAGGGTATTGATAATACAAATAGTTCTGATGTATTGATATTCATAGTAATCTTACTTTCCCTTCTGCCAACATATTTGCGAACATATTAGTTACCACTAACTCAATAGATATACTACCATACTATGCTGTTAAGGTCAAAATGTCACATTTATTGCTGACATAATAAGCAATATGTGATTTTGCTATAACTTCCGGGATAGGAAGTTTGAGTAAATGCTATGTGACGACATGATAATTTCGGATGTGTGAATTTTGAATTATGTTATTTAAAAACAAAAAAGACATAGCAGAAACCATGTCTTTCTTAGTATTCTCTTAAACACTCAAAACTGCATATAGTATCTTTCATCCACAAAGTTGAACTTGTTCTTGGTACTCCGGCATTATAATCGCCTTCGTTCCTACGCTTGGATGTTACTGCCTTTTCGCGGTCATTCATATGCTCGCTGCGCTCACATATTCATGTTATCCCGCTCAAATGCAATCATGTTCCCAATCCGCCTCCTGAAAGTAAACTTTCATCGCCGTCTTGTGATCCATGATATATCCTCGCTCCTTTGGTCAAGCCCTCGACCTATTAGTGACAGTCAGCTCCATGTGTTACCACACTTCCACCTCTGCCCTATCTACCTCGTCGTCTTCAAGGGGTCTTACTACTTGC
>OKRU01003318.1_pt1 | contig 12989 bp, 6 predicted proteins | sample 1601131 | NCBI WGS metagenome assembly OKRU01 (sample SAMEA3541558, study PRJEB24748) | human gut metagenome | biome: human gut; feature: human-associated habitat; material: faeces | place: China | collected 2012 | reverse complement strand
CATCTGTGACTGATGTTTTAGGATAGAATTACGTTTGGCACGAAGTTCTTCAGGACTGATAGGTACGGCCATTTCGATGTTTTCGATTTCCCATTCCGCCCATGCACCACGATACATCCATATACGACAATCCTTCAACCATTTAGCTCCCTCTTCCTTTTCAAGGTCGATTGCTGCGAACACGGCATCCGTACAAACACGGTGAGTTCCATGCGGGTCGGCAAGGTCACCGGCAACAAATATCTGATGAGGCTTGACCTCTCTCAATAAGTTGCGCACGATTTCAACATCCGCTTCACTGATAGGATTCTTCTGAATCTTTCCTGTCTCATAGAAAGGCAAATCCAAAAAATGAACACGGTTTAAAGGGATGTTGTTGTAGGTACATGCGGTACGCGCTTCGCCGCGACGAATCAAACCTTTGATCGTCAGTATGTCCTGAGTATCCATATCACCGTCTTTTTTCTCTTTCAGATATTTACGGATTTCAGCATACTTTTCATTAATGACACCGTTTTGTCCACCGTCGAATATTTGATTGAATCCGTTGATGAAATGCAGGAAGCGTACCACTTCTTCGTAAGCCGATGAACCGAGATGATTGCCCAGCAAAGCTGCCGCCCAATTTTTGGGAAAGAAAATATCTCCGGTGCGTTGTACCTCTTCCAGCACCTCCAGTCCCGGACGAATGTACTTCACCGACTGATCCTCACGCAACGGATGGTTCAGGTATCGAATGACAGCAGTCGTCCAAGGCTCTATCCGGCGGTTTTCTGCCGCCAGCAGGCTGTTGAACAGAGTATCGAGCCGCGCAGTATCGGATACGGCTGCCCGTGAGATAAAGTCGAACTGCCGCAAACGATCCGGATCGTCAATACGTGCCCGCTGTGTGCGGAGTATCTGTTCGCTCTCCAAAGGCATGCGAATAGCCAGTTCGTAGGCTAAAGTTGTATAATCCTGTCGGTTCAGATGTTTGTCGGACTGCTGTTGCCACAAAATGTAGAGCTTCTTCACCATCGGTTCGGAAATGGCATTCTGCATGAAAAGGCGCATCAGTTGTATCCGGCACGAAGGCAACGGATGATTCTGTGTCATCGTATAAATGCGGGTTTCTACTTCTGCCTGGTTTGCCGGAGCTATCTCCCGCATGACATTCGCCAGATAACCACTGGCTGTAGAAGCCACCAAAGCGTTCTTCTCGGCCGGAAGCCCTGTTATCAGGCTGTTGACCCAGTCGTCCGCCGAGATGTGTTTGGCCAGATAATTTTCATAGAGCACCATCAGCAGCGATTGGCGAGCCGTATCATCTTCTATCTCCCACCAATGTGCCGCCAGCCAATGCAGAGCAGGCTCGTCGGGCACAAATACCCCATAGCCTCTGCCATCGGTATTGGGCAATACGCGCGAAGGCACAAACGGAAGTTGCATCCGGAACAGAGTATCTGTCATATTCACCCGGATCACCGAATCGCGCTCTCCGCAAAGAGTGACGGCAAAACGTTGCGGCCAGAGCAATCCCCGGTTGTAGGGATCATGCTGGCGAATTTCCAGTTCTTGCCCGTCTGTCCGGAAAGTTAACGTGGGCATCCCTTTCCGGTTCACCCATACATCACTGAAGGCGGCCAGGTCCTCGGTCGTCTTACTGTCCAGAATACGGATCAGGTCGTCCCAGGTGGCATTACCGTACGAGTAGGTCTTCAGGTACTCCTGTATACCACTCCGGAAATTGGCTTCCCCCATCTTGTCGACCAGTTTTTCCATCATCACGGGAGCCTTGTTATAGATGATCTGCCCATAGATCAATCCGGCATTACGCAAGTTATCAAGCGGTTGGCGGATGGCATTCGTCCCCATAGTACGATCCTCGGAAAGTGAAGCTGCCGTAAAGGTCTTGAGTTTATTCTGGGTGTGATTGATCTCCGGAAATAGGGGTTCGACAATCCGGGCTGCAAAATAGTTGGCAAAAACTTCTTTAGTCCATACGTCGTCAAACCAATCCATGGTAACCAAATCGCCAAACCACATGTGCGACGTTTCATGGGCAATCAGCTCAGCCCGATTCAACTCCTCGTCCGGTGTAGGGTGTTCACTCAGGAAAATCCCGTTATCATTATATAAGGTAGCCCCTGTATGTTCCATCCCGCCAAACTGAAAACCGGGTAGAACAATAAAATCGTACTTGGCAAACGGATATGCAATGCCGGTATACTCTTCAAGCCAATGGAGCGATGCCATCACCTGCCCGAAGACAATATCCAACTGAGCTACTTTCTTAGGATCGGTCTCCCGGTAATAAGCAGCGATGGTACGTCCGTCCCGAGTATACTCCCGACGCTCCAACTTTCCGGCTACAAACGAGAACAGGTACGTACTAAGAGGTTCGGTCGGTGCAAAACAGACGGTCTTACGATCGTCGGTTACCGTCTCACTCCGGATGTATGTATTAGAAACAGCTTTCCAGTCTGCGGGAAGTTCAAGCTGTAAAGTGAACTCCGCCTTCAAATTGGGCTGCTCAAAACAGGGGAATACGGTACGGGCACGGTCGGGAACCAGCAATGTGTAGAGGTATTCGTCGTTCCGGTTCAGTGACTGATTGCCGGCGGTGAAACGAATCCGTATTCCATTCGCTCCTTCCACTGTCGACGAAGCAGGCAGAATGATGTGCTCATTCTCAAAACGCACCTTGTCCACCGGCACTCCGTTGGCTATAACCTCTTTGATCTTCTCACGCTCTTCCCGAAAGTCTATCAGGACTTCCTGTCGGGAAGCCAAATCAAAGCGCAAGGTAATATCGCCCTCAATGGCAACCTCTTTCTGTCGCGGGATATTGAAACTAAGTTCATACTTCAGATTCTTAATCTGGGCCTTGCGGTGCCCGGCTAGTTCCCTGGAAACGCCGGCATCATAAAAACGAGGGTTCTTTTCTGCTGCCCGGTTACAACCGGACAGCAGAATGAACCCGATCATTCCAAATAAGATATGTATTTTCATAGTAAATATTATATAACTCGTACCCTCTCTCACGCCAATTGCCCGATGCGGTTAATCAGTTCTTCTCCCAAAGCGGTCTTATCATCAATATGCTTCAGCACGGCGGTAACAAACGGATTACTCTCAAAATCGCCGCGAACCTGACCGAAGTCGAGCTTCATTTCGTCACGTGAACCATCGGCACCAAAGCCCGTCATAGACGAAAGTGAGAACTCCTTGCGCGCATCATCGTATACCATGCGGTCAAGTCCTACCACCGCTTCACGCCAGGCGCGAACGATGGCGATGATATCTTTTGCTGTAATGGTTTCGGGATTCAAGCCATAAAATTCCTGTATCTTATGGTAAGCCCATGTCCATTCGTAAGTATAGTAATTATCGTGCATGGCGGCAAAACAGGCATTCATACTCTTCAGACGGTTAATCTCACCGCTTTCAATGCCGTCTATCAGCTTCTCCACTTCACTTTTGGGAGCAATCAAACCGGCAATATCCACCCATTCGCCTACCCCGATTTCCGTATCCGGCTTCAGACGCCGGCGTATCTCTTCATTATCTTTAAAGTTGATCCCTTCAAGACGCTTGATGATGGAGTTGCCAAGAAACTTATGGATGGCTATCTCGTAATAGCGTATGCCGCTATTCAACGAGGAGTTTTTAATTTTGGCACTCTGATAAGAGTAGATTTCCGAAGTCTCGCCCGACACCCTCTTCAACTCTTTCAGGATAGAGCGTCCCTTAAACATCTTCTGAATGGTATACGGACTGAGAAGGTTATAGTTGATATAATCCAGACGGTTCGGGTCTGTACGTTTGTCACGTTTCGGCCACTTTTGGGCATCACGGATGGTACCCACACTACGCAGATTGACTCCCGGAACCAGATACGTGGTATTCTGTTGCTCAATCAGGTAGGAGAAAGGCAGGTTCGATGTATCGGCATGGTTCACATGACGCCCCATCACCAGCGAAAAAGCGCCTACACGGGCCGGCCATAAGATGTATGAATCGGAAGTAGTCTTAGCTCCCCTTTCCAACGTTCCTTGATGAATCGGTCCCAGTTTATACATGTGATTGCTCTGATTCGATCCTGAACCGGCGTTCATAAACGAGAACATACCGGCTATCAGTAAGGTCGATTTATGATGGGTGACGGTGTACGGCCCGGCAAAAATAGCACATGCTTCACCGTTCTCTCCTTGGCAGTTGCTAAAGAACAGCGAGTCGGAAGCGGAATAATTGTGCCCCAACTGACAGGCTTGTCCCACAAAACAACGGGTCAGCATGGCCCCGTCGTCGACATGGGAACCGGAAGAAATAATAAAATCATCGCAAATAACGCCGTGTCCGATATGCACCGGGGCAGACTCGTTACTGTTGATGCTCCCATTGTACAGACGGCACGTCCCGCAGATCCGGCAGAAATCCCCGATACGCACATTCTTGATAGAACCGGTATTGAGAATCATCACATGGTTGCCGATGGTTCCCACCGCCGAAGCGTGTTTATTGGAATAATAGTCTGTAATCTCTTTCATCCGGCTGATCAGTTCCGGACGATGCCGGTAAAGAGCCAGGATATAGGCTTGATGGGCAGAGAGTTTGTCGTTGATCAGCACTTCACGACCTCCCGTCTCGTTCAGTACGGCAGTTTCTACTCCGTTGCCAAACTGAGTCAAGCCGTCCACCAGGATGATATCTACATTCTCAATGAAAGTATTGTTTCCTATCTCATAGTTGGCAATGTAGTTCTGGATGTTCTCGATACAGCAATTATCACCAACAGTCACATTATGCAGGGTGACATGTCTCAGGCCGGAATGTTTTTTGATTCCACCCGGCAGGATAAAATCCGAATGGAACACTCCCAGTTTCACCTCACCCGAGAAACGGGTGTGATGTACAAATTCGGTTGTGAACTCTTCGGCTACTGCAACCTTATTCCAGTCATCGGCCAGACACGACTGGCTCTTCAACTGAAGCACTTCATCTTCAGTCAGTCTACGGTAAGTCTTTCCCATACTCCTCTTGTTACAAACTACAAATTACTCTTCTTCTTCGTAGGTCTGATAAAGAAAGTCATTATAGGGATACTTCTGTACGTGCAATTCTTTCACTCGCTGATAAACCACACTCTTCAGTTCGTCTATATTGATTTTCTCACGGGCGGAGATGAACAGGCAATTGTCCTCCATCTTGGCCATCCACGTTTTCATCAGTTCTTCGAGTGTCAAGTTTTCCTTTGTTTTGGGGGTAAGGTCGTCCGGTGCCTTTTCTACATAAGTATAGGCGTCTATCTTATTGAATATTAAAATCATCGGTTTCCCGCCTCCTCCGATATCGGCCAGCGTTTTGTTCACCACCTCAATCTGTTCTTCAAATCCGGGATGCGAAATATCTACTACATGAACCAACAAGTCGGCCTCACGTACTTCGTCGAGGGTCGACTTAAAGGAATCTACCAAGTCAGTAGGTAACTTACGGATAAACCCGACGGTATCGGAGAGCAAGAAAGGCAGATTATCGATAATCACCTTGCGCACCGTCGTATCGAGTGTGGCAAACAGCTTGTTCTCCGCAAAGACTTCACTCTTGGCCAACAGGTTCATCATGGTCGATTTGCCAACGTTGGTGTAACCCACCAAGGCTACACGGATCATACGCCCGCGGTTCTTGCGCTGAGTAGACTTCTGTTTATCTATTTCAGCAAGGCGTTCTTTAAGCAGTGACATACGGTTCAGGATGATACGGCGGTCCATCTCCAACTGGGTCTCACCCGGACCGCGAAGTCCTACCGAACCGCCTTTACCACTTCCGGAACCACCACCCTGACGCTCAAGGTGAGTCCAAAGGCGTTGCAGACGGGGCAACATATATTTATACTGGGCCAGCTCCACCTGAGTTTTAGCGTTGGCAGTCTGGGCACGCATGGCAAATATATCGAGAATCAGCGAAGTACGGTCCAGTATCTTCACCTTCAGTTCCGCTTCGATGTTACGTATCTGCTTGGCTGAAAGTTCGTCATCAAAAATGACCATTCCCACTTCCCGGTCTTCTTCAGCCTCTATCCTTATATATTCTTTTATTTCTTCCAGTTTTCCTTTCCCTACATAAGTCACTGAGTTAGCCGTCGGCAACTTCTGCGTAAACCTTTTCACTACTTCCGCCCCGGCTGTCTCAGCCAGAAATGCCAGTTCGTCGAGATACTCGTTAGTCTTGCGTTCATCTTGCGTCTGCGTAATGAGACCCACCAGAACAGCTGTTTCGACTTTGGCTTCGGATATTACAAATTCTTTCATTCTACTTTATACCTTATTATAATATGGCGACAAATATAGCTATTTTCGTAACATACTAAAAGAAAAAATCGCCCAAGTGTTTCTACCTGAGCGATTCTTTATTATTTATTGACTATTTATTAATATCTTTATTGAGCAACAACTCAACCTGAGGTATGGGCCAAGTATATTTTTCATCGGACGGACCGACATTGATCGTCTCATTCTCGCCCACTTTAATGAAGTGTTCACCACGTCTCATAATGTCGATACCACGAATACCCTCACCAATGAATTCAAGGCGCTTCTCATTGTAAATTGCCTCTTTCAGTGCATCACCCGACAGATTATCGATGTTCAACGGATCGGTAGCCGCATCCACCGAGCGGCCTCTGACTTGTTTCAACAGGCTTTTGGCCGTAGCTTCGCCCCCGGCTTTGTTTGCATAACACTCGGCAAGATCCAGCAATGTTTCGGCATAACGGAAGATGGGTACCCACTGCAATTTAGTTTTTGCATCCGTAAACTTCATCAACAAGTCTTTCTCTCCCTTAAAGGCTATGATACGCTTATCGGTAGCCAACGAATAATCAGGTTTTGACATAATCCCGCTCTTTGTATCGATCAGCATAATCTTGCCATCATAATAATATTCTGCCAATGACTGCTGAGTGTTCGGGATATTAGTGTCTGCCATTGGCAGAGAGAAGATACTCTCCTGACTGAAGTACGGAGCCTTATAAATCAATGTTACGTCTTCCGGCAAACTATATCCGGTCACCAATTCTCCGGCTGCAATGGCTTTGTCCCATTCGTTCATTGCCATATAAACTCTCATCTTAAGCATGTTGGCAGCAGCCTGAGTAGCATGTGTGACCCCTGTATAAGTATTCACTTCGGTATCCAATGCCGAAATGTTCTCCAAGTCAGACAGAATGTGTTCATAAATCTGCTTTACCGTAGAGCGGGGCATATTGTTGTTTTCAGTTCCGGCTTCGGCAGTAAGACGCAACGGAACAGATTTTGCATCGGGATTCACAGAATACGGAGTCGGATACAAATTATTCAAATAGTAGTATGCCAAAGCCCTGACAAACTTAGCTTCCTGCACATAGCGGTCATAATTCTCACCGGCAACTTCCCTGGCACCTTCAAGAGACTGAAGGAAAGTATTTACTTTATTAATGGCCAGATAAGCGTATGTCCAAGTGTCGGCATTCTCGGCATCCGTAATGCCTACATTCATGTTGTAGGTATTGAACAAAGTCACCAGGTTGTTCGAGATATTAATAACATCATCTCCCCTGTTGTCAAACACCAGATAGGACTTACCTCCCATCAAGGACTTAGTCCCCGTGTTCTTGATTGCAGCATACAAGCCGTTCAGAGTTGCCTCGATTCGGGTAGGACTTGTGAAAATATCGTTCTCGTTTACATATAATGGAGGCTCCTGATCGAGGAAGCTGCTGCTGCAACTACCTAAAAAGAGAGAAGCACATAATGTCGAAAATAAAATTATCTTTTTCATTGTAGTTTCTTTTATCTGTTACTATAAAACCATATTAGAATGTCAGATTCACACCGATTGTATACGTACGTGCCTGAGGTAACGTATTCTTATCCGTACCACCTGACAAAGTCGCACTCTCTACGTTGGTTAGTGTCTCCGGATCCATACCGCTATAACCTGTAATCACGAACAGGTTCTGAGCCTGGACGTAAAGACGAAGTGCTGAGATTCCCACAGCTTTCGACCAGTTCTTTGTATTGAATGTATAGCCCAGTGACACATTCTTCAAACGTAAATAATCTCCTCTTTCCACTAAGTCGCTGATAGGCAATGCCGAACCATTAGAGTAATTATCACCGTATATCGGCATAGGATACTCTGCATGTGTGCGTTCCGGAGTCCAGTACTTCTTATATACATCTTTAGAGTTGTTCCAGTAACGCATATCGCTCACACTGGCTTTGGTTCCGTTATAAATCTTATTACCTCCCGAGAATTGGAAAAACAGAGAAAGGTCGAAACCTTTATACTTGAAGTTATTGGTCCAGCCACCGTACCAGGTAGGAAGTGTATTTCCACAATCAACAGGTTCAAATTCACCGGCATATTCTGTTCCATCTTCATAGAACCACCCCCCTTTTTCAAACATCAGTAAGGTTCTGTCACCTTCTGGAGTAATAAATACCCTACGCCCCGACTTGGGATCTACTCCGGCAGTTGGGTAGAGATACAGACGTCCGATAGATTTTCCCGGTACAGTGATATTCGTAATCTCTAAACCGCCATTATCCCCTTTCAGAATATTCTCTACACCGTCAGCCAGTGAGATCACCTTGTTCTTGTTAGTCGTAATGTTAAAGCTGGTTTCCCATGTAAACTGACTGTTTCTTATCACATCGGCCGAGACGGTCAGTTCAATACCACTATTCTTCATCTTTCCGGCATTGGTAGTAATGATATTGCCCGGAATACCTTTGGACGGCGATTGAGGTACATCCAGAATCAAATCGGAAGACTTCGTATAATAGTAGTCAAAGTCCACACTGATTCTATCCAGCAATCGTGCATTGAAACCAATACTATATTTTTCCGAAGATTCCCATTTCAGGTTCGGATCGGCAATCTGAGCCAGGCCATAAGTACCGTTTATACCATAGTTGTAGCTTGAATAGAATGATTTCGAAGCATAATCGTAAATATCAGTGTTACCAACCACACCATAGCTTCCCTTTATCTTCAAGTCGTCGACTACATTACGCAGGGGTTTGAAGAACCCTTCCTCGGATACGCGCCATGCAGCAGAAACACCTCCGAAATTACCCCAACGATTCTTCTCACTCAAAGCGGAATAACCATCGCGACGGTAGTTAAGAGATACAATGTATTTAGAAGCATAATCATAGTTGATACGTCCGAAATAAGAGACCATGGTATTGTTGGACAAGCTACCACCGGCAGTTGCCGAACCAAAAGGACCTTGGAATACAACAAATTTATCATCCTGTAAATCTTTACGCTGTGCGGTCCAACGAGAGTTATTTCTTTCAGACGCTTCCGTACCAGCCAGCAAATTAAAGTTATTCTGCCCTAAAGAGAAATTATAAGTTGCCGTATTAGTCCAAGTCCATCTGTTGTTCTTGGTATTATAGGCATTTGCCAGACCTTTGCTATTTACTCCATCACCATGCAGCGGAGACCAGAAACGCTGTTCCTCAATACGTGCATAGTCCACACCGTACTGAGTCTTCAATGACAGCCCCTTCAACGGAGTTGCTTCGGCATAAAATACTCCGATGAAACGGGTTACGTCAGAACTCAATCCATTGCCCAAAGACAAAATGGCAGCCGGATTAGAGAATGTACTGAATACCGTATTCCCTCCATAACCCAAACCTTGAGCCAGATAGTAGGGAGTACCATCTTCATTATACATCGGCAAGTTAGGCGCATTGATCAATGCCAGACGCGGAAATCCTCCTACCGCAAAGTTGGAACCTCTACGGGCAGCATCTACGTAAGATGTCGTTCCGGTTGTCACGTTGGTATTCATTCCAACCTTCAACCAGTCGGTTGCCTGCACGTTAATATTAGCCTTTACTCCCAAACGGTCATATTTATCACCTTTCACAATACCTTCTTGCGTTGTATAGTTACCGGACAGATAATACCGCACTTTATCCGATCCGCCACTTACAGCAACAGAGTGACTCTGTGACAATCCGTTTTGGAAGGCAGCATCTTTCCAGTCAGTATCTACATAGTTACCATTGGCATCTTTCATCATGTTAAACGCTTTGTTACCATAAGGAGAAACATAGCCGGTAGTCAGTGACAATTCATCTGTCCCATAACGGTTCTTTACGGCCAAATTCTTGAAGTCGACATATTCCTGTGCATTCATCATTTCATAGAAATCGGTTGCATTTGAGAAACCGACAAAACCATCATAGCTTACTTTGACTTTACCACTTTGCCCTTGCTTAGTGGTAATCAAGATAACTCCATTCGCAGCACGCGAACCATACAACGCAGCTGCCGCCGCATCCTTCAATACATCCATAGATACAATATCGGCCGGATTAATATCAGCCAGTGCGTTGGCATTAGCCAAATAAGAGAGATTGCCTGATTCGATAGGAACTCCATCGACAACATACAGAGGAGAAGTACCGGAAGTAATCGAGTTCACACCACGTACCCGCACAATCGGGGCCTGCCCTACACCTGCTGACGGAGTGGTGATACTAACACCTGACGCACGTCCCTGAAGCATCTGATCAAAACTTACACTTGGCACATCTTTCAAAGCGTCCGCTCTTACAGTAGATACAGATGCGGTCACCGTACGAGCACTTTGTGTTCCGTAAGCAACTACCACAACCTCGTCAAGTGCTTTTGAGTCTGTTTTTAATATTACTCTAATATTAGGTGCAATTGCTACCTCAGCGGTCTGCATACCAATATATGAAATCTGCAAAGTCTTTGCAGAACTACAATTATATCATAACTTCTTTATTATAAGAGTTTTATAGCAATACCGAGAACTTTTACCTATAATACAATATTAATGATTATATATCTGAATATCAATTACATATTATAAGAGCACTAGTAATAAAAATCAAATAATCCCTATATCGATCTCCCACTATTGTAAATGTAATCCGCTTATTGTGAATGAAATATAGATTAAAAAGTATACGACTGAAAAAAGAATGTTATACTTAATAGTTCCAAACGAAAAAGAAGTCATAAAGCAGTCTATTATTATTATCTCACATAAATGGCTTAGAGATGAAAAAAGATAATTACTAATTTGATATTTATATAAAAGACAGAGAATACAAACCTAAATTTCTCCATAATGGGATTAATAAGCTTATGTGTTTAATAAACAGCCAATTAAATCATTTACATTTTGCATGTAGGAAGTTAGTTTTAACATTGAGTTAAAACTAACTTCCTACATGCAAAGAATTAGTGATTTTCAATTAGAAAACAAGTTCTTTCTAGAAGCGATATTTGAGAACTGTGATTCGTGTTAACAATGTTAATAGTCAATACATTTACGTAAGGCTCAAATCTTTGTTACATATAAGATACTTTACGATTATTTTTAGACTTTTCTAAGTCTCTTACAATAGTTATGTCCATTATATTAGTATAAACCTGTGTTGTTTTCACACTTTTATGTCCCAATAGCTTTTGTACAGTAGTAATATTGACTCCACTGTATATTAATAATGTGGCATTGGTATGGCGAGCGGTATGGAACGAAATACGTTTATTTAGCCCTGATAATTTTGCTATGATCAATAGTTCCTTATTCACATTTGAATTATCTCTAAGCTTAAAAAAATCGGCAAGATCATCTTGATATTTATTCAAGACTTCTATTCCTTTCCCCTCAAATAAAAGATAAAGCGGAAGACGTACTTCCGTGTTCGTTTTCACAGATTTATAAATAAGCCAAGTTTCTTGATGCATTTTCACTATGTTTTCAGGAGATAAGTTGGTGAAGTCAGAATATCGTAATCCCGCATAACAACAAAAGAGGAAAGCATCTTTGGTCTTTTCCAGTTTAGTGAACCGTCCCCCCAATTCCAGACTTTCAATCTTTCCTAATTCCTCCGGAGAGAGGTGAGTATGATTATTCTCAACACTCTTGATCTTATATTTCCGAAAGGCATATTTCTGTATCTCCATATATTCTTTATTTATGGCTACATTAATATGACGCTTTAGATGTTTCATGTGTTTCGCAATTGTATTAGTATGATATCCTTTTTGCTGAAGATAGTGATCAAATGAGGATATAAATTCAAAAGTCAATTCAGAAAATGACACATCCTTCTTATAACTCCTTAATAATTCTAATGTTGAGAGATGATTGCGTTTTGTACTTTCCTTCAATGAAGATTTTGCTATTTCGTTGCGGAAAAATGCAATAAATGAAGTGCTGTCGTCTTGATTTTCCATAGAATTCTTTAATGAATCCAATGAAATCTGTTTCCCCTGTTGCCACAATCCCAACTCTTTCTTCTCTATTTCTGCCATAAACTCGTAAAGCATGTGATTGATAGCATCTGCATTAGGATGGTTCTTAACCATTCTCTTCTTAAAATCCCATTGATCGGGACTCAAGTAAACTTTGGTAGAGAAATATTTCTTTTTTCTGTTTAAATAGGCCTCAACCTGTACTAATGCCATACCCTTTTTATTCAGGCTCTTTTTCCTATTATACACCAAACTGTAAATAATTTTATCCATTTCCTTTATTTTTAATTAATACTATGGACAAATAAGACGTGCTTGGGTACTATATTAGAATTGAATAAGATTTAATATCTGCTAAAACCTGCTATTTTTTATATAGAAATAACTAATTCGACTTTTGAAAAAGTGGCTAATTTATATTTATAAAAACTTCCTTAACAGAAAAACAAGCATTATTTTAGCTCTTATTAAGGCTTAAACACACAAAAATATGCAAAAATATATATGAATAGTGCCTGCAACATGTTAGCAATACAAACTCCGTTTACGTTTTTTAAGGCGGAATTCTATGTTATTAGACATAAAATCGAGCTTTTAGATAACGATTTGTTATATTTGCAAGGTTTTTTTATAAAAATGATTGTCCGTTTCATATTTCTTAATATATTTGCATTTTGTTAGAGTAAAGAAACAATTAATGTAAAGTTAAACTT
>OKRU01003314.1_pt1 | contig 12995 bp, 7 predicted proteins | sample 1601131 | NCBI WGS metagenome assembly OKRU01 (sample SAMEA3541558, study PRJEB24748) | human gut metagenome | biome: human gut; feature: human-associated habitat; material: faeces | place: China | collected 2012 | reverse complement strand
CGTGATTTCGCCGAGCCTTCGACTTTTTCCAAAGTATGATTCGGGCGAGTTTGTGGAAAACGGGAAAAAGATGATACTCAGTCGGGGAATGGGACTTCACCATATTAAACTTCGTTTTTTTAACCGCCCGGAGATAAGCGTCATAAAAATCACTTGCCAAGATAAGTCTAAATAGGGTATTATAGATAAGTAACGCTAAAAAAAGTGTACATTTGCTAAGGGGGCAAAACAGATGGAACTGCAAGTAAAGTTAGAAGTGTTTGATGGTCCGTTGGACTTACTTCTTCACTTGATTGAAAAGAATAAAGTAGATATTTTCGACATTCCGATTGTTCTCATTACGGAGCAATATCTTGATTATGTCAGAAAAATGGACACCAAAGATATGGATGTCATGAGCGAGTTCCTTGTGATGGCGGCGACGCTTGTAAAAATCAAATCCAAGATGCTTTTGCCTGCAGAAGAAGAGGAACAGGAAGAGGAAGAAGATCCAAGACAAGAACTTGTGGAACGGCTCTTAGAATATAAAATGTACAAATATGCATCCTTTGAATTAAAGGACAGACAGGTAGATGCCGGAAAAGTTTTTTTTAAAGAACCTTCGATTCCGGACGAGATAAAAAACTATAAAGATGAAGTCGATTATGAGGAATTGCTTTCTGATGTAACGCTTCGCAAACTGCAAAACATTTTTGATTCTGTGATGCAGAAGCAGGTGGACAAAATCGATCCAATCCGAAGTGAGTTTGGCAAGATTGAAAAAGAAGAAATTAACATAGAAGATCACATGATTTTTTTAGAGGAATATGCGATGCTGCATAAAAAATTCAGTTTTCGCAAAGTGCTGGAAAACGGTTCCGGAAAAAGTTATGTGATTGTCACATTTCTAGGTATATTGGAAATGATGAAAACCGGGAAGTTTACGATTGAACAGGACAAGTTGTTTGATGATATTATCATTACATATAATCCCGGCAAGGAGCAGGAGGAAGAACAGTGAATATAAAAAAGTTGGAAGCCGTTGTGGAGGCAATATTATTTTCCATGGGAGAGGCTGTCGAGATTGAACGTCTGGCTGCTGCCGTAGACCATGATGAAGATACCGTGCGTAAAATTATCCGCAGTATGATGACTAGGTATGATGAAGAAGACAGAGGAATTCATCTCATTGAGTTAGATGGTTCTTTCCAGTTGTGTACAAAGCCGGAAATGTATGAGTATCTGATTAAGGTGGCTCATATTCCGAAAAAACATGTTTTGACGGATGTGCTTTTGGAAACGTTATCTATTGTTGCCTATAAGCAGCCGATTACCCGTTTGGAAATTGAAAAAATTCGCGGGGTATCGTGCAGTCATGCGGTAAATAAATTAGTAGAATATGGCTTGATTGCAGAAGCCGGAAGACTGGATGCACCGGGAAAGCCGATTTTATTTGGTACGACAGAAGAATTCCTTCGCTACTTCAGCTTGGAATCACTGGATGATCTGCCAATTTTAAATCAGGAAACAATCGAGACCTTTAAGGACGAAGCGGAAAAAGAAGTGATGCAGGAACTGGAAGAAGAACAAGGTGAATAAACGTTTTTTCGGTTATTTACTGCTTATTGAAAAATTTTTCTTGCGTTTTTACTTTTCCTGTTATATAATGTGAAAAGACAAAGGCGTCAAAAGAGTATTGAACTATACTCTTTTGACGCCTTTTGTAGTCAAAAAATATTTTTGACAGACGGGAACACGAGTGACTATTCCATACGTCAAATACAAGGAGGAATTTCGATGAGTGAATATGTAGAAGAATGTAAACGGAAACCGATTGGCTTGTATGACCCTCGGTTTGAACATGATAACTGCGGTATTGGCGCAATTGTCAATATTAAAGGAAAGAAAACGCACAGTACCGTAAAAAATGCGTTAGAGATTGTTGCCAATCTTGAACACCGCGCAGGAAAAGACGGTGAAGGAAAAACAGGAGATGGTGTTGGTATTCTCTTACAGATTTCTCATAAGTTTTTCGGTAAAGTAGCTGAAAAGCTTGGTATTGACATTGGAGGAGAGCGTGAATATGGTGTTGGTATGTTCTTTTTTCCACAGGATGAGTTAAAAAGAAATCAGGCAAAGAAAATGTTTGAAAACATCATTGCCAAAGAGGGAATGGAATTTCTTGCATGGCGCGAAGTACCGATTGCACCGGACATTCTTGGAAAACGTGCCGTGGAATGCATGCCATATATCATGCAGTGTTTCGTAAAGAAACCAAAGAAAGTCGAAAAGGGACTGGATTTTGACCGTAAATTATACATTGCAAGACGTGTCTTTGAGCAGTCCAATGAAAATACTTATGTAGTTTCACTTTCTTCCCGTACAATTGTATATAAAGGAATGTTTTTGGTTTCGCAGCTTCGCTTATTCTTCGATGATTTGCAGGACGTCGATTATGAATCCGCGATTGCGATTGTACATTCCCGTTTCTCGACAAACACACAGCCGAGCTGGCAGCGTGCCCATCCAAACCGTTTTATCGTACACAACGGTGAGATTAACACCATTCTCGGTAATGCAGATAAGATGCTTGCCCGTGAGGAGACGATGGAATCCGAGCAGTTAAAAGGAGAACTTCACAAAGTCCTTCCGGTTATCAATGCCAGCGGTTCAGACTCGGCGATGCTTGATAACACACTGGAATTTCTGGTAATGAGTGGTATGGAACTGCCACTTGCCGTAATGATTACAATTCCGGAGCCTTGGGCAAACAACCGTTATATCAGTGAAAAGAAAAAAGACTTTTATCAATATTATGCAACGATGATGGAGCCATGGGATGGCCCGGCTTCCATTTTGTTCTCAGATGGTGATTTGGTTGGTGCCGTGCTTGACCGAAACGGTCTGCGTCCTTCCCGTTATTATATTACGGATGAGGATGAATTGATCCTTTCTTCCGAGGTTGGTGTTATGCCAATTAGTGAAGAGCATGTCATCAAAAAAGACCGCTTAAGACCGGGTAAAATGCTTTTGGTTGATACCGTAAAAGGAGAATTGGTGGATGATGATGTACTGAAAGAGACATACGCATCCCGCCGTCCTTATGGTGAGTGGTTAGACAGCAACCTGGTAGAATTAAAAGACATTCACATTCCGAACCACCGTGTGGAGCACTACAGCAATGAGGAGCGGAGAAAACTTCAGAAAGCATTCGGTTACACATATGAAGAAGTGAAAAATTCCATTCTTCCAATGGCTCAAAATGGTGGCGAGCCGATTGCAGCCATGGGACATGACACACCGCTTCCGATGCTTAGCAAACAGCCACAGCCGTTGTTTAACTATTTCAGACAGCGTTTCGCACAGGTAACAAACCCACCAATTGATGCGATTCGTGAGGAAGTAGTAACATCAACATCAACTTACATTGGCGAGGATGGAAACCTGTTACATGAGCAGCCGGAAAACTGCCGTGTGCTTCGTATTAAGAATCCGATTTTGACCGATACGGATTTGTTGAAAATTAAAAACATGGATGTGCCGGGATTCAAAGTTGGTGTTATTCCGATTACTTATTATAAAAATACTTCTTTGAAAAAGGCAATTGACCGACTGTTTTTGGAAGCAGACAGAGCTTACAAAGATGGCGTTAATGTATTGATTCTTTCGGATCGTGGTGTCGATGAAAACCATGTGGCAATTCCTTCTTTGTTGGCTGTGTCAGCTATGCAGCAGCATTTGGTCCGCACGAAAAAAAGAACGAGTGTTGCCATGATTTTAGAGAGTGCAGAGCCAAGAGAAGTACATCATTTTGCTACCTTATTAGGTTATGGTGCCTGCGCCGTAAACCCATATCTGGCACTGGATACCATCAAACGCCTGATTGACTGCAACATGCTTGACAAAGATTATTATGCTGCCGTAGATGACTATAATTCAGCCATCCTTCACGGTATCGTAAAAATTGCATCGAAAATGGGTATCTCGACGATTCAGTCCTATCAGGGTTCCAAGATTTTTGAGGCGATTGGCATCTCCAAGGAAGTGACAGATGTGTACTTCACCGATACGGTATCAAGAATCGGTGGTATTTCGCTTCAGGATATTGAGACACAAGTAGAAAACCTTCATACACGTGCTTTTGACCCATTGGATCTTGGTAATGATACAACACTTGACAGTCTGGGTATGCACAAGTCGCGCAGTGGAAAAGAAGATCATCTTTATAATCCAAAGACGATTCATCTTTTACAGCAGGCAACTTGGCAGAAAGACTATAAATTATTTAAAGAATATTCAAGAGAAATCGATAATGAAGACCGCTTCATGAATTTGAGAAGTTTGTTAGACTTCAAATTCCCGAAAAAGGGAATTCCGCTTTCGCAGGTTGAGCCGGTTGAAAGCATTGTCAAACGATTCAAAACCGGTGCGATGTCTTATGGTTCTATTTCACAGGAAGCACATGAGACATTAGCGATTGCGATGAACCGCTTACACGGTAAATCCAACAGTGGTGAGGGCGGTGAGAGTTTAGAGCGTCTATCCATTGGAAAAGACGGTTTGAACCGCTGCTCCGCAATTAAACAGGTGGCGAGCGGACGATTTGGTGTCACCTCACATTATTTAGTAAGTGCCAAGGAAATTCAGATTAAGATGGCACAGGGAGCAAAACCGGGTGAAGGTGGACATCTGCCGGGTGGAAAAGTTTATCCTTGGATTGCAAAGACCAGACTTTCAACACCGGGTGTATCCCTCATTTCTCCGCCGCCTCATCATGATATTTACTCGATTGAGGATTTGGCACAGTTGATTTACGACTTGAAATGTGCAAATACCAATGCCAGAATTTCCGTAAAACTGGTATCGGAAGCAGGTGTTGGTACAGTCGCTGCCGGCGTAGCAAAAGCCGGTGCAGGCGTCATCCTGATTTCCGGTTACGATGGTGGTACCGGTGCAGCTCCGGCAAGTTCGATTCACAATGCCGGACTTCCTTGGGAGCTTGGTCTTGCCGAGACACACCAGACACTGATGATGAACGGACTCCGCTCAAAAGTTGTGATTGAGACAGATGGTAAACTGATGACCGGCCGTGATGTTATGGTAGCAGCATTGCTTGGTGCTGAAGAGTATGGTTTTGCAACCGCACCGCTTGTTACGATGGGATGCGTGATGATGCGTGTATGTAATCTGGATACCTGCCCGGTAGGTGTGGCAACCCAGAATCCGGAACTGAGAAAACGATTCAAAGGAAAACCGGAATACGTTGAAAACTTCATGTGTTTTATCGCGGAAGAAGTTCGTGAGCTGATGGCGAAACTTGGAGTAAGACAGCTTGATGAGTTGATTGGACGTACGGATTTATTGAAAGTGCGTGATGACATTCAGGATGATGAGAGAACGAAGAAACTGGATTTGTCCGCAATTATTGATAATCCATTTGCAAAAGATAAAAAACATTTATATAATCCGAAAGATGCGTATGATTTTAAATTGTCAAAGACAATGGATGAGAAAGTATTCTTAAAGAAATTTAAGCATGCGCTGGAAACCGGAGAAAAGGCAAAAATTAGTGCAAGAATCAGCAATGTGGATCGTGCACTTGGCACAATTCTTGGTTCTGAAATCACAAAGAACTTAGGAGACGATGTACCGGCCGATACCTTTACGGTAGAATGTATCGGAAGCGGCGGACAAAGTTTTGGTGCCTTTATTCCAAAAGGACTTACGCTTACGTTGGAAGGTGACAGCAACGATTACTTCGGAAAAGGACTTTCCGGTGGTAAACTAGTTGTCTTTCCACCGGAAAATGTACAGTACAAAGCAGAAGAGAACATTATCATCGGTAACGTTGCTTTGTATGGTGCGACAAGCGGTGAGGCTTATATCAACGGTATGGCAGGTGAGCGTTTCTGCGTCAGAAACTCCGGTGCACACGCTGTTGTAGAAGGTGTTGGCGACCACGGCTGTGAATATATGACAGGCGGCTGTGTCGTTGTCTTAGGTCCGACCGGAAAGAACTTTGCAGCCGGTATGAGCGGTGGTATCGCTTATGTACTGGATGAAAATAGTGACTTGTATCTCAAACTGAATAAAGAGCTGGTATCATCCAATGCAGTAACGGATAAATACGACGTTATGCAGTTGAAAGATATGATTCGTGAGCATGTAGAAGCAACCGATTCGGAGCGTGGTAAAGAAATTTTAGCAAACTTTAGCGAGTACCTGCCAAAATTCAAGAAAATCATTCCTCATGATTATCAGGCAATGTTACAGGCAATTGCCCAGATGGAAGAAAAGGGACTGAGTAACGAGCAGGCACAGATTGAAGCATTTTACCAGTTAAAAAAAGCACGCTAAGATTTTTTGAAAACGAAGAAAGAAAGGATGATTACAATGGGTAAACCAACCGGATTTATGGAATATAAACGAGAGAATAACCTTGAGATAAAGCCACTTGAACGCATTAAAAACTTCAGTGAATTTCATGTGCCGATGAGCGAAGAGGAACGCAGTGTGCAGGCGTCCAGATGTATGGACTGCGGTGTTCCGTTTTGTCAGTCTGGTATGATGATTGGCGGCATGGCAAGTGGCTGTCCGTTAAACAATTTAATTCCTGAGTGGAATGATATGGTGTATCGTAACGGATACGAACAGGCACTTGGCAGACTGCTTAAGACAAATAATTTTCCGGAATTTACTTCCCGTGTGTGCCCGTCTCCATGTGAGGCGGCATGTACCTGCGGATTAAATGATTCACCGGTAACCATTAAAGAAAATGAAAATGCCATTATTGAATATGGTTATGAGCATGGATTGATGGGACCAAAACCTCCAAAAGTCCGTACAGGCAAGAAAGTAGCGATTGTAGGTTCCGGTCCATCCGGACTTGCGGCTGCTGACCAGTTGAATAAACGTGGACACAGCGTGACCGTATTTGAACGCGAGGATTATCCGGGCGGACTTTTGATGTATGGAATCCCGAATATGAAACTTGACAAATCGGTAATAGAACGTAAAATAGAAGTAATGAAAGCAGAAGGGGTTGTTTTCCGTACCGGTGTGAATGTCGGTGTGGATGTAAAAGCCGATGAGTTGAAAAAAGAATTTGACCGCGTCATTTTGACTTGTGGCGCTTCAAACCCTCGTAACATCAATGCTCCCGGCAGAGATGCCAAAGGTATTTATTTTGCCGTTGATTATTTGAAACGAGTAACCAAGCATTTACGCAATCCGCAGTATACGGATTATATCAATGCCAAAGATAAAAATGTACTCGTTATCGGAGGCGGTGATACCGGAAATGACTGCGTTGGTTCCTCAATTCGTCAGGGGGCTAAAAGTGTCGTTCAGCTGGAAATGATGCCAAAACCGCCGGTTTGCCGTTTGGCAAGCAATCCTTGGCCGGAGTGGCCGAAAATTCTTAAGACCGATTACGGTCAGCAGGAAGCAATCGCTGTCTTTGGCAGTGACCCGCGAATCTATGAGACCACGGTAAAAGAATTTATCAAGGATAATAAAGGTGATTTGAAACAGGTCAAAATCGTGAAGCTTAACTGGCAGAAAGATGAAAAGACCGGACGGATGCAGATGAGCGAAATTCCGGGGAGTGAACAAATTTTAGATGTTGACCTCGTCTTTATTGCGGCAGGATTTTTAGGCTCCGAGGAGTATGTTACAAAAGAATTTGCCGTAAAATGTACGGACCGCACAAATGTGCAGACGAAGCAGGGCGAATACAGCACCAGCCAGAAAGGAATCTTTACAGCGGGCGATATGCACCGTGGACAGTCCTTGGTTGTCTGGGCAATCCGCGAAGGAAGAGAGGCAGCCCGTGAAGTTGATAAAGATTTGATGGGTTATACCAACCTCAATTAAAGGGTACAATTATCCGGTGGCAGAGAACTGCTGCCGGATTTCATATGGAAAGGAGAATAAACTATGTCGCATTACACAAAGGAAGATATCATTCGTATTGTAGAAGAGGAGGATGTAGAATTTATCCGTCTGCAATTTGTGGATATTTTTGGAATTTTGAAAAACATGGCAGTAACAGCCAAACAGTTGGATTCTATTTTGAATAACCGATGCACGTTTGATGCCGCTGCGATTAATGGGTTTGATACGATGCATGTGGATGAACTTGTTTTAGTTCCGGATTTGGATACTTTTACAATTTTCCCTTGGAGACCGCAGAGAGGTCGTGTGGCACGTTTTATTTGTGATGTGCGTCATACGGATGGAACTCCTTTCATGGGAGATTCCCGTTATATTTTAAAACAAGTAATTGAAGAAGCGGCAAAAGATGGCTATACGTTAAATGTCGGACCAGAATCAGAATTTTTCCTCTTTGATATGTCGGAAGATGGACAGCCAACGACAAACACCAGTGAAAAAGGAGGATTTTTTGACATCGGACCGGTTGATGCCGGAGAAAATGCAAGACGTGATATCGTGCTTTCTTTGTCTGAGATGGGATTTGAGATGGAATCTTCATATCACTCCAATGAAGTGTGCCAGCATCATATCGATTTCAAATTTGATGATGGAATTCAGACAGCCGATAATATTATGACGTTTAAACTTACTGTTCGTACCGTAGCAAAGAGACATGGACTTCATGCTACGTTTATGCCAAAGCCAAATTATGGGAAAAAAGGTTCTGCGATGTTCTTTAACATGTTCTTGAGCAAAGATGGTGAGAACATTTTCAGTGACCCGGATGAAGAGTATGGTCTGAGCAAAACAGCATACTATTTCATGGGTGGAATTATGCGCCATATTAAAGGGCTTACTTTAATTAACAATCCGATTATCAATTCTTATAAACGTTTGGTGCCGGGATACAATGCACCGGTTAATATTACATGGTCACGTAAAAACCGTACTCCGCTTATGCGTATGACAAGTACCGGTGAGATGGGACCGCGTGTAGCACTGAGAAGTCCGGATGGATCCTGTAATCCATATTTGGTTTTAGCAGGATGTTTAGCTGCCGGATTAGACGGCATCCGCAATAAAATTGAGCCACCAACCTGTATTGATGATTTAGAGGGGGCACAGGAATTTGACATTCTGCCAAGAACTTTGATTGAGTCGGTACAGGCATTTGAAAAAGACGAATTTTTCCATCAAGTATATGGAGAAGAGTTGTCACGCATAATCATCCAAAAGAAAAAACAGGAATGGGATGAATTTTGCGAACAGGTAACCGCATGGGAAGTTGAGAAGTATCTGGACCGAATTTAGTCCGGATACCGCTTATTTTGATACTTTTCTACGGGGAGGTGTGAACGATTCTGCGCATTATAGTAGCGTTTCCTAAGCTGGATGATGCGAAAAAAATAAAAAATGTTTTGAATCGGAGCGGATATGATGATATACTAGCATTTAATAGTGCATCGCAAGTGATTGCAGCCGCCAATGAATGTGACGGCGGTATTGTGTTGTGCGGATATCGTTTGACTGACATGCATTACAGTGAATTGTATGGCTATCTGCCGCGGGAATTTCAGATGCTTTTAGTAGCATCGCCTGCCAAATTGCAGGAATGCTCAATTGGCAGTATTATGTGCTTGTCTATGCCGATTCATTCGCATGAATTAGTAAGTACCATTGAAACAATGGCAATGGAACTTTACGCAGCGGAGAAAAGAAAGAGAAGATACCAGCCAAGGAAACGATCCGAAAAAGAACAAAAATCAATTGATGATGCCAAGGCTCTTCTGATGGAGCGAAACCATTTATCCGAAGAAGAAGCCCATAAATATATCCAGAAACTTAGTATGGACAGCGGAAACAATCTTGTGGAAACTGCGGAGATGATTCTGGCATTCGATTAAAGGAGGATAACATGAACGCATATCTGATACTGGAAGACGGAACTGTGTTTACCGGAAAAAGCATAGGCAGTAAAAAAGAAGTCATTAGCGAAATTGTTTTTAATACGTCAATGACAGGATATCTTGAAGTGCTCACGGACCCAAGTTATGCCGGACAGGCAGTAGTAATGACCTATCCGTTAATTGGTAATTATGGTATTTGTAATCAAGATAAAGAGGCGAAAAAGTCAAATACCGATGCTTTTATTGTAAGAGAACTGGCAAGACTTGGAAGCAACTTCAGAAAAGAAGAAAGTATTCAGCAGTTTCTTGTAGAGCAGGATATTCCGGGAATTGAAGGAATTGATACAAGAGCCCTCACCAAACGACTCAGAGAAAAAGGAACAATGAATGGCATGATTACCACAGAAAAACCTGAGGATTTATCTGCCGTTCTTGAAAAAATTAAAAAATATTCCGTTCGCGGTGTAGTTGACAAAGTAACTACAAAGGAAATTGTTTCCTATAAACCGGGCGATTTAGATACCGATAGCAACATTTCTATTACAAAGAAGGTTGCTATTCTTGACGTTGGAACGAAATTTAATATAGCAAGATGTTTGTTAAAACGTGGCTGTGAAGTGACAATTTATCCGGCAAGAACGAAAGCCGAAACGATTCTTGCTTCTCATCCGGACGGCATTATGCTGACGAATGGACCGGGGGATCCGAAAGAATGCACAGAAGTCATTGAAGAGTTGAAAAAACTGTATGCATCGGATATTCCGATTTTTGCAATTTGCTTAGGTCATCAGTTAATGGCACTTGCCTGCGGTTGTGATACAGAGAAAATGAAGTATGGTCACCGCGGAGCAAATCATCCGGTCAAGGACTTAAAAACCGGACGCGTATACATTTCTTCCCAGAACCATGGCTACATGGTAAAAGAATCTTCAGTGCCAAAAGAAATTGCCGAGGTTGCCTTTGTAAATGTCAACGATGGCACAGTTGAAGGACTTCGTTATTTACAGAAAAATATCTTCACGGTTCAGTTTCATCCGGAGGCTTGTGCCGGACCGAAGGATTCGGAAGTTTTGTTTGATGAATTTATCAAGATGATGGAAGAGTAAGGAGGATACATACAATGCCAAAAATGGATGAAATCAAAAAAGTTTTAGTAATCGGTTCAGGCCCAATCGTTATTGGACAGGCTGCCGAATTTGATTATGCCGGTACGCAGGCTTGTCGTTCTCTGAAAGAAGAAGGAATGGAAGTAGTGCTTATTAATTCCAATCCTGCTACCATTATGACCGATAAAGATATTGCTGACCGTGTTTACATTGAGCCACTGACCGTTGAAGTGGTTCAGAAACTGATTCGCAAAGAAAGACCGGACAGCGTGCTCCCAACACTGGGTGGACAGGCTGCGTTAAATATTGCGATGGAATTAGAGGAATCCGGCTTTTTAAAGCAGGAAAATGTTCGCCTGATTGGTACGACTGCACAGACGATTAAGCGTGCAGAAGACCGTTTGGAATTTAAAGAGACGATGGAAAAAATCCACGAGCCGATTGCTGCAAGTATTGTCGTGGAACATGTGGATGATGCGATTGCGTTTGCCAATGAAATCGGTTATCCGGTTGTTATCCGCCCGGCATATACCCTTGGCGGAAGCGGCGGCGGTATCGCACATAACGAAGAAGAACTGCACGATATCTGCTCCAATGGTCTTCGTCTGAGCCGTGTCGGACAGTGTTTGATTGAGCGCTGCATCGCCGGATGGAAAGAGATTGAGTATGAGGTAATGCGTGATGCGGTAGGAAACTGTATTACGGTTTGTAACATGGAAAATATTGACCCGGTTGGTGTGCATACCGGTGACAGTATTGTAGTAGCACCGTCTCAGACATTAGGTGACAAAGAGTATCAGATGCTTCGTACTTCAGCATTAAATATTATTACAGAACTTGGTATTACCGGTGGATGTAATGTGCAGTTTGCACTTCATCCGGACAGTTTTGAATACTGTGTTATCGAGGTAAACCCTCGTGTCAGCCGTTCTTCCGCACTTGCTTCTAAGGCGACCGGATATCCGATTGCAAAAGTAGCAGCAAAGATTGCATTAGGATATACACTGGATGAAATTCCAAATGCCATTACGAAGAAAACCTTTGCAAGTTTTGAGCCGGCACTGGATTACTGTGTTGTAAAAATTCCGAGACTGCCATTTGATAAATTTATCAAGGCAAAACGTACTTTGACGACACAGATGAAAGCAACCGGAGAGGTTATGAGTATCTGTGATAACTTTGAAGGTGCGTTGATGAAAGCACTCCGTTCACTGGAGCAGCACATTGACAGTCTGGATATCGGGCGTTACAGTGACCGCTCCAAAGAAGAACTGCTAGAGCGTATTCACATTGTTGATGACCGCCGTATTTTTATTATTGCCGAGCTGATTCGCAAGGGTGCTACCTATGAAGAAATTCATGACATTACAAAAATCGATTTGTGGTTCATTGATAAAATTGCCCATCTGGTAGAGATGGAACAGACTTTGAAAAACGAAACATTGACACCGGAAATTTTGGCAGAAGCAAAACGAATGGAATTCCCGGATACTGTTATTGCTAACTATACCGGCATGACAGAGCGTGAGATTCACGATATGCGCCATGAAAATGGAATCGTTGCTTCGTTTAAGATGGTTGATACCTGTGCGGCTGAGTTTGAGGCAAGTACGCCATATTATTACAGCGTGTTTGGCAGCGAAACGGAAGTTTCAAAAGATAAGGACAGAAAACGAATCATGGTTCTTGGTTCCGGTCCAATCCGAATCGGTCAGGGTATCGAGTTTGACTTCTGTTCGGTTCACAGTGTGTGGTCACTGGCACAGAGCGGTTATGAGACAATTATTGTAAACAACAATCCGGAGACGGTAAGTACGGACTTTGATGTGGCAGATAAATTGTATTTTGAGCCATTGACACCGGAAGATGTAGAAAATATCGTGGATATTGAGAAACCGGATGGTGCGGTTGTCCAGTTTGGTGGACAGACAGCAATCAAGTTGACAGAGGCACTTCTTAAAATGGGAGTTCCGATTTTGGGAACAAGTGCAGAGAATGTAGATGCTGCCGAAGACCGTGAGCTGTTTGATGAAATCTTAGAGCAGTGTAAGATTCCGAGACCGGCAGG
>OKRU01003313.1_pt1 | contig 12997 bp, 7 predicted proteins | sample 1601131 | NCBI WGS metagenome assembly OKRU01 (sample SAMEA3541558, study PRJEB24748) | human gut metagenome | biome: human gut; feature: human-associated habitat; material: faeces | place: China | collected 2012 | reverse complement strand
CACACCCCGTTGATGGCTGAATTTCAGATTACACAGGAGTATCTAGGGCATTCCAATCATCTGGCTTACCTGGCTACTATGTGGAAGGAGTTTTATCGGTATGTGTCTCCTGCTTCTTTAAAAGGGGTGGCTGGAGTGGCCAATATAGGTGATGATACCAACTGGTGCGGACATGATTTTGCGCAGGCTAACTGGTATGCGTATGGCCGGCTGGCATGGAATCCTTCACTTTCTTCTGAAGAAATAGCTAAAGAGTGGCTGGCACAGACTTTTACGTCCGACCCTAAATTCGTAGAGCCCATGACGCAAGTAATGATGGACAGTCGGGAGGCAGTGGTAGATTACATGATGCCGTTAGGATTACATCATATTTTTGCCTGGAGTCATCACTACGGACCGGAACCCTGGTGTGAGGTACCGGGTGCCCGTGCAGATTGGTTGCCGTCGTATTATCATCAGGCAGACAAAAAAGGTTTGGGATTTGACCGGAGTCGTTCTGGAAGTGATGCGGTGTCTCAGTATCCAGACTCTTTAGTTCACGTATTCAATTCATTGGAGCTATGTCCGGAAGAATTTTTGTTGTGGTTTCATCATGTAGACTGGAATCATTCATTAAAGTCCGGACGTAGTCTTTGGGATGAATTGTGTTATAAATATCAGCAAGGCGTTGATAAAGTGCGTGAGTTCCAGAAAGTGTGGAACCAGATGAAAACGTATGTGGATGAGGAGCGTTTTCAGGCGGTGGCTAAACGGCTGGATATTCAGGTGAATGATGCGGTGTGGTGGAAAGATGCGTGTCTGGAGTATTTTCGTACTTATTCTCACATGAAGTATCCTGAAGGGGTAGAGGCTCCCGTATTCAAATTGAAAGAATTGAAAAAGGTAAAATTACTGATTAGTAACTATGAATGCCCTTCGGCAGACATGCTTCCACGGAAAAACAGCTCTTTGGAATAATTCCGTTTATCTTGATTATCAATTAGTTATTGATTAAGGAGGGAATAGGGCTTTTCTATATAATAAAACGCAAGGACGTTTGATGTAAAACGTACTTGCGTTTTGTCTTAAATGCACTTGCGTTTTAGTTGAAACGCACTTGTGTTTTGAATAAAACGTCCTTGCGTTTTTTAGAAGCGGCAACGGATGTCAATTCCCACTTGTACGGGACGTCCTTTTTGCGCGAAGCCGCGGCTCATTGTTTCAAAGTAGAATGCCTGATAATCTTTGTTTAAGGCATTGTTTACCCAGAAACCGATTTGTCCGTTACCCTTGTTCAAGCTGAGTCGGCCGTTCAGTGTGCCGTAAAGTGCCTGACTGGCATTGTTTTGTTCTGTCCAGTAGATACGGCCTGCAGCGCGATAGTTGGCATCCAGGGTGATGTTGTCCAGAATAGCGTTCTTGCGCAGCGGGAAAATGTATTGTCCGCCCACGGCAAATGTATGTTTAGGAACGAAGGGTACATAGTTGCCGTTATAGTTTTCTGTTTCACTTATCACATAATCAGTGAAGGTGGCGTATGTATATCCGTAGTTTCCGTTCAGGCTGAACTGGTCAGTGAGCTGTGCGCGTAAGCTGGCTTCCGCACCTAAGCTACGGCTTTTTCCGGCATTTACCGTGATACGTCCCAATCCGCTTTCAGCAAAGCGTGACAACTGTTGGTCGCGAGTGTCCATATAGAAAGCTGAGAGGTCGGCTTGTAACTTTCCGTTGAACAGGGTGAGGTGAGAACCGATTTCGTAGTTCCATGAATACTCCGGCTTGTAAAGGGTAGCTGCCTTTACGTCTGTTTGAGGGCTTTGAGCCATACCGTTCAGAATACCGATAATTTTTTGTTTCTGTTCATCTTTTATGGGCGCTGATTCGAGAGCTGGAATCGTTACGCCTGCTATGTCTTTCATCATGCTTGCCTGCATGTCATTCTGCAACAGGTCAGAGAACATCTGGATGTTGTATCCTCCCGAGCGGTATCCTTTGGATACACTGGCGTAGATGTTGTTACGTGAGTCAAAATCATATTGCAAGGCGAATTTAGGCAACAGCTGGATGTAGTCGTGCGACAGCTTTCCATTATAACTGTTGTTTACGTTGAATTCTTTTGCCGGAATCATCTCAATTACTTTGTTGGCTGGAGTCAATGTACCGTTCAATGAGTAAGTATGTGTGAATTGGCAGCCACTATAGTAATCCAGTTTCAGGCTTTCATAGTCCATGCGAAGACCAGCAGTGAAAGAGAGGCCTTCCAGTCCGAAGAGGTCATTGAAAGTGGACTGGTGGAAAATGGCACCATTCAAAATCGGTGTGCTGAATTTTCCTGGAATGGCAAGTTGTTCACCGTTAATTACATCATTGAAGTTTAACTTCATGCTCATGGGACCCATTGATATCGTGGGCATGTATTTATTGGCGTTTGTGTTGATGGTAGAATTCAGCCAGTTTACTCCGTCCTTCTGGAAGGTGACAGGAGCCTCTGTATCCAGCCACTGATAGAATCCGCTTACTCCGGTAGTCCACTGCCAGCGGCGTCCGGGTTTGGATTTCAACACGATTTCTTCGCTGAGTGTCTTGGAATTCTGCTTCTGCATCATGGTGTAAATGTTCTGCTCCGTAAAGTCCTGGTCCAGGTCCATGTGGTCGCGCAGGTACTGGAAACCGGTTACGCTACTAAGAATGAAATTGTCGGCTTGATATTCCAGGTTCAGTCCGGTGTTCAGCAAGTTTCGTTTGTATCCGCAGGCATTGTCGTAAGAGATACGGCCGATGTAGTCGGCACGGTCTTCTTCTCCGCTGACTTTACCTGTGTATTCATACGGATAGCCGCCCTGGTTAGTATATTCGTAGTTTACGGTAAAGTCAAGCTTCAGGTTTTCGGTCGGCAAATAAATGGCACGTATACGTCCGCCAAACTCATTGTCCGTATCAATTCGTTTTCCGTTAAAATCGTTTTTGAAGAAACCTCCTTTGTGGTCATAAAACAATCCCACAGAAAAGGCAAACTGATTCGAAATACGATGGTAATGCGTAAGTGAGGCATTGTAATTGTTGTAGGTGGCAGCACCTAAACGGAGGTCTGTTCCCTGATACGTAAACGGTGACTTGGTAAACACACGGATAAGTCCTCCCATGGTGTTACGTCCGTAGAGCGTTCCTTGTGGTCCTCGCATTACGTCGATACGTTCAATATCAGAATAATTGAAATCGAAGGCCGATTTGTCGATAAAGGGAATATTGTCCACATAAAGTCCCACAGCCGGTGTATTGATACGTGAGCCGATGCCTCGGATGTAAACCGAAGTCGTCAGTTTAGAACCATAGTCTGGAATGAATAAGTTCGGAACCAGTGCAGACAATGATTTTACAGAGGTTACTGAATTATTGCGCATCGCACTTTGTGAGAAGGAAGTCGACGAAGTGGCTTGCTGACGCAGACGGTTGTTCTCCTTCGGAGTAGCAATAACCACAACCTCTTCTATGTCAATAACCTTTGTTGTATCTTTAGGTAGAGAGTTCTCAGGTGATACCGGACCTGCCAAGGCGCTCTTTATAGAAACAGCCAGTAACGAAACAATAGCAATATTTTTTTTCATTCTGTTGAAAGATATAGTTTAGTTAACGGCTGCAAAGTAACGCCAATTTGCTTGGACGGGCAATCCTAATAAATGAGGATTTTGCTTATTTTTGTACGTAGTAATAGGATTAACGTATGAAAAGAATGAAACAATTTTTGAGTTTGGTAGCGGTATGTATTTTGTCACTCTCCGCTTGGGCACAGGAAACTGTGGCTGTCAATACGGGAGATCTTATTTCTCCCGAAGTAAAGAATCAAACTGTGACTTTTCGTCTGCTGGCTCCTGAGGCCAGGGAAGTATGGGTAGAAACAGACTTCTTTGAAAAGTTCCGGCAGCAGACTCCATTGGGAGAGGTAGAAATGGCAGGACGTCAACGGATGGAAAAAGGAGAGAATGGTGTGTGGAGCTATACGGTTGCTTTGCCTGCGCCCGAACTGCATACTTATTGCTTTTATGTGGATGGCGTGCGTATGCTTGATCCCTCCAATGTATATATGCTTCGTGATATAGCTACTTACATGAACTATTTTCTTGTGGATGGAGCTTTGTCTGAGAATTATTTTGTTCGGGAAGTACCTCATGGAACGGTTGCGAAGGTGTGGTATCCGAGCCCTTCTTTGGGGATGGAACGTCGTCGGATGACAGTATATACCCCAGCTGGTTATGAGGAAGGGACAAAACGTTACCCGGTTCTTTATTTGTTGCACGGGGCCGGGGGAGATGAGAATGCCTGGAGTGAACTGGGGCGTGCTGTACAGATTTTAGATAATTTGATAGCCCAAGGAAAAGCGGAGCCAATGATTGTAGTGATGCCGAATGGAAATGGGGCACAGCAGGCTGTACCGTGGGAATATCCTAACAGCATGTACAAACCTTCTTTCATGAATCCGAAAACCATGGAGGGGTCTTATGAGAAAGCATTTCCGGATATTATGAATTTTGTGGAAAGTCATTACCGGACGATAAACGATAAGGCGCATCGGGCAATTGCCGGATTGTCGATGGGAGGATTTCATTCATTGTATATCTCTGCCAATTATCCGGACAAGTTTGATTATGTAGGACTCTTTTCTGCGGCAATTAACCGTGAGTCGAAAGGAGAGAACACTTATATCTATAAGAATCTGGAGGAAAAGTTAGCAACTCAGTTTGCGGCAGCTCCAAAACTGTATTTTATAGCTATCGGAAATGCAGATTTTTTATATCAGGACAATGTGGAGTTTCGTCAGTTGCTTGATCGTCATGGGTATAAATATGAATATGCAGAGACGGATGGCGGGCATGAATGGCGCAACTGGCGAAAATATTTGAATAATTGGTTGCCGAAGTTATTTAAATAAACTTTATATACTGTCGGCTTCTACGTATCCGTGCATGACCGCATAGATGGCCAGGCCGGATACGGACTTAATACCCAATTTTTCTGTGATGTTTTTCCGGTGGGAAATAACTGTAGTCAGACTGATGTGAAGCTTGTCTGCTATCTCTTTGTTGATCAGTCCTTTAGTTACAAGCCTGAGCACCTCAATCTCTCTGGCACTCAGTTCATGTTCTGCATCGGTGGCAGGAGGCGTTACGGGATGGTGCGTCAGCTCGTGTCCTCGTTTTCGGGTCTGCATGATGGTTTTGACCAGTTGCTCCTGCGGAAGAAGGATGTTCAGGCTTGGAATTCCTGTCAGCAAAGGAGGTTCTCCTGCGGAGAGCACAATGCACTTGGGCTTTCTTTCCAGAAAAAATGACGTATGCTCAAAATACACATTGGCCGACACAAAATAATGTGCATACATGTCGGGCGTGTCGTCTATCAGTTTTTCAAAAGAAGAAAACGTACGTATGACTGCCTCTGGAATAAGTTCTTCCAGAATCGTACGTAGTCCGAGAGCTGTCAGTGTGTTGGGCTCAATGATGGCTATTTCCGGCAGGTGGTGCATATAATAAGGTAATTAATGGTTTAAATAATGGGCTACGGCTTCGGCACATCGCTCTCCGTCAATTCCCGCTGAGACAATACCTCCGGCATATCCGGCACCTTCTCCACAGGGGAAGAGACCTTCCACGGTAAGATGTTGCAGGGTATCTTTATCGCGTACGATACGTACGGGAGAGGAAGTACGTGTTTCTACCGCAATCATGACTGCTTCGTTAGTGAGAAAGCCACGTGAGCTTTTCCCGAAAAGTTGGAATCCTTTGCTCAGGCGTTCGCTCAGGAAAGAGGGCATCCAGAAATGAAGGGGAGAAGATACTAATCCCGGGCTATAAGAGGTAGCAGGAAGATTATAGCTGAGTTTCTTTCGTGTAAAATCGACCATACGTTGTGAGGGGGCAGTCTGACGCATGTTTCCCTGTTGCCAGCAGATTTGTTCCAGTTTTTCTTGGAAACGCATCATGGCTAATGTGTGGACAGTTCCTTCAGGCTGCTTTCCGTCGCGCAAAATCAATTCTTCCGTCAGGCTTTCATTGGATTCGGGGAAAGGTTCCGCCTGGAGTTGCATTTCCGGAAGCAGAAGGTCTTCCGGACGTGTTTCTACCACCATACCCGAGTTGCTCCATTTGGTGCCGCGGTTGCTCGGACTCATACCGTTGACTACCAGCTGGTGAGGACCGCTGGCTGCCGGTACGACAAATCCACCGGGGCACATGCAGAAGCTGTACACTCCTCGTCCGTCTACTTGCTGTACGAAACTGTATTCGGCGGCCGGAAGGTACTTTCCTCGTCCGTTTTTATTGTGATATTGTATCTGGTCAATCAGCATAGACGGGTGTTCCAGTCGCACGCCGATGGCAATTCCCTTGGTCTCCAGTTGCACCCCATGGGCATACAACCAGCGATATACATCTCGGGCAGAATGTCCGGTAGCTAAAATAACGGGGCCTAAAAAGGTCTTTCCGGTATTCGTTTCAATGCCTTTTACCTTTTGACCTTCTATGAGTATAGCTTCCATTCGAGTCTGGAAGTGCACTTCTCCTCCACAGGCAAGAATGGTGTTGCGCATGTTTTCGATAACTCTGGGAAGCTTGTCCGTCCCGATATGCGGATGAGCGTCCGACAAAATGGTAGGACTGGCTCCGTGCTGGCAGAATACATTTAATATTTTTTCTACGCTGCCTCGCTTTTTACTGCGGGTATAGAGCTTTCCGTCGGAATAAGCTCCGGCTCCACCTTCTCCAAAGCTGTAGTTTGATTCAGCGTCTACCTTGTGCTCCCGACTGATTCGGGCCAGGTCTTCTTTTCGCTCACGTACATTCTTTCCTCGTTCTATTACAATAGGGCGAAGGCCTAATTCGATGAGCTTGAGGGCTGCAAACAATCCTCCAGGACCTGCACCTACCACAATGACTGCAGGACGACCCTCTACATTGGGATAATCCGTACGTACAAATTCTTCCTCAGAGGGTGTTTCGTTGACAAATACACGAATGGTCAGGTTGACATAAATGGTACGTTGACGCGCATCAATGCTTCGTTTCAAGATACGTATGGCATTAATGGTACGTACGTCCAAACCTTTTTCTCGACCGATGTATTGTTTGAGTGATTGTTCGCTGGCTGCCTGTTCGGGCAGAATCCGGAGTTGGTATTCGTGAATCATATTTTTGTAACTTTTTTGCAAAGATAGGATTTCTGTTTTGTTCTTGCAAAAGGAAGTCAATGGGAGATTTTATACTGATTTAAGACTTTAATTCAGGGGAAATGGTAAATTTTTCTATATTTGTGGTCGATTTTTCCCAACATTTGTAAGTGGAGAAACGTTATTGATAATGATAGTTGAATTTTAGTTAAAATAAAATTATGATGTGTAAGGTGAAAAAAATGTATCCTTTATGGGGCCTTTTGCTGTCGTTCCCGTTGTGGACGGTGTCATGTGTGGATAACAAGTATGATCTTGATAAGGACATTGACATGACAATTAATGTGGGAGGAGAGCATCTCACAATTCCTGCTGGTAGTTCAGATACCGCCTACTTAAGTAAAATTATTGAGGTGGAAGAAGGAGATATTCTTCAACCTGATGCTGCTACCCGTGTATACCATCTGACGAAAAGGGATGATATTGATGTGGATCCAACTACGGTGAAGGAGGTGACGATTAGTAGTGCAAATACTGATTTGAAACAAGAGTTAGTAGGTTCTGGTGACGGTGGTTCTGGAAGTAAAACAACAGAATTGGATGTAAAAAATAATCTGAGAGCAGAAGCAAGTGATATAGATGAGGCTTTAATCGAATTAGGTGCTTTAGGAGCTAAAACACCTACGAGTTTAACTTTGGCATTTGAGTTCTTAAATACTGGGAACTTAACATTTGGCTCTGTAACTGCTAAAAATCTAGAAATTCAACTTCCAGATTTTTTGATGTTTGAAAAAGGAGAAGTAGAAGAAGGTAATAAACTTATTTTGAATAATGAGGAACTGAAAAATGCACAGAAGGTATTGCATGTAATCGGTTATCAGTTTGGGGGAAAGGCTGAAGAAGGAGAAATACCGGATAAAAATAGAACAATCACAATTAATGGATTAGTTACAATGCAAGGACAGGTGGTGACTTCGGGAATTAATGGTTCTGGTAGTTTGACTATGACTTTGGATGTTACTTTGGAAGAAATGACCGCAAACAGTGTAACCGGAGTCATTCAGCCTGAGATTAAAGCGGAAACTACTAATATAGAATTGAACGATTTGCCTGATTTCTTGAAAGATGAAGAAACTCGTATGGACATTACCAATCCGGTGATTCTGCTGAGAGCCGAAAATCAATTGGAGACACCGGTAGAAGTTGATGCCGTACTTACTCCGATGAAAGGTAATGCTCAGATTGATGGTAAAGAAGTAAAAGTGGGAAGCGGTTATGGCAAAACTCCTGTGGTATTAGCGTCGGGTAAAAATGTGATTGCTCTTTCTCGTACTGGTGAATGTACAATCGAGGGAGTGACGAGTAACGTGAAAGTAGAAGACATAAATGATTTGTTGGAAACAATTCCGGATGACATTGAGGTGGATTTACAGCCTGTTGTCCGCAATGAAGGTTATTATACTGCAGAATTGGGCAGAGCATACGAAATGCCTTCAAGTTATGAAGTAGATGTGCCGTTGAGTTTTGAGCAGAACTTAAATATTGTGTACAATGATTCCGTTCAAGATTTGAATAAAGACCTGAATGATTTGGATAAGGTAATTCTGAAAAAAGCCAATGTTCTTTTAACGGTAGATAATGCCATACCATTGAAATTGCAGTTAAAACCTGAAAACGTGTTGATTAAAGATGTGTATGATAATGAGTTGACTGCTGTGAAGAAAACAATAGAAGAGGATAAACAGTATGTTACAGAAAGTACGGATGGAGAAAAACCGGTGACCAGCGAGCTGGTTTTGAATCTGACTTCGGAGGATACGGCGTTCTTGTCGAAGATTGATCGTATTTGCTTTAAACTGACAGCTGTTCCGGGAAGTGCTACTGGTGTACCTTTGAAAGATACGCAATGGCTGAAGGTAACAAGTATCAAATTGTCTGTACCGGGTGGTGTGAATGTGGATTTGAATTAATAATGAACGGGAAAAAATGAAACAAATGAAGAAAAATATATTGTGTACGGTACTGTCTGGATTGGCTGTTTTTGCGTTTGTGGGGGAAGCAGTAGCGCAACCTCAGATTAATCGTTCTGCCTACTTTTTGGGAGGTGCTACTTATCGTCATGAACTGAACCCTGCATTTATGGGAGAGAGAGGATACGTGAGCATGCCCGGGTTGGGTAATTTGTCGGTAGGAGCCCAAGGAACTGCTGGTCTAGGGGACTTTCTGTTTGTAAAGTCCAATGGTGACTTGATGACCTTCATGCATGAGGAAGTGAGTAGAAAAGACTTTCTGAATGGTTTGCCTAACCGGTTGAAAATGGGATTTAATGTCAATGAGAATATCTTGTCTACCGGATTTTATGCATGGGGAGGTTTTAATACGATAGGACTTTCTATTAAAAGTAACACCAATCTGTCGGCTCCTGACCAGTTGTTTAAGTTTATGAAGAATGGAGTGGATGCCCCGGAAGGAACGCGCTACACTGTTAACGATTTGAATATTCTTACGACGAACTATGCAGAACTGGCATTGGGACATGCCCGTCAGATAAACGATCAGTGGACAGTAGGTGCTAAAATGAAGTTTCTGGTGGGACTTGCTAAAGCTACTGTAAAAATTGACCGACTGGATATTGAAGCGACTCCGGATGCCTGGAAAATCACTCCGTCGGGTGCACAAGCCTATCTGTCTGCCAAAGGTTTGGTCGTGCCGACTCGTGGAGAAACAGGTAATTATGATGAAAGTGATTATGAACTGGATGCCAATGGCAACCGCACCGATAAACTGAAACCCGGTTCTGAGCAGTTGATTTCGTATGATGATGTGGATTTTGATGATAACAATATCGGTCCTACAGGCTTTGGTATGGCGTTTGATTTCGGTGCGACTTATCGTCTGAATGATGAATGGACATTCTCTGCTGCATTGCTTGACTTGGGATTCATCCGTTGGAAGAATACGGTCAAAGCTACCATGAACAATAGCTTTGAATTTGATGGATTTAATGAAATTCCGGTGAAATCAGACTTGGGAGATAATGATCCTAATTCAATTGATAACCAGAGCGACCGTATTGTAGATGACCTGGAACAGATGTCTAAATTCACAAAAGAGGGAGAGGGACTGAAGCGTACTACAGCGTTGGCTGCCACGTTAAACCTCGGTGCGGAATATACATTGCCTGCTTATGACCGCTTGAAGTTTGGTTTCTTGTCTTCTTCTCGTTTCCAGGGACGCCACTCTTGGACGGAAGCACGTGTCTCTGCCAATGTGTCTCCTCTGACCTGGTTTGAGGCTTCAGTGAACTATGCCCTTTCTAACTTTGGTTCTACGGGAGGATTGATGTTGAATTTTCACCCGAGAGGTTTCAACTTCTTTGTGGCTGCAGATGTGCCGTTGTGTAAATATACAAAGCCGAGTCTTAGTTTGCCGCTTAATCGTTTCTCTGCCAATATTAATTTAGGAATCAACTTTACTTTCGGTCCGAAGTATAAGACAAAACACCGTTGTGTAGAAGTTCAGTCATTATAATTTTTAAACAAGTAAATATGAGAAAAATAGCATATATATTGTCGTTTGTCATGTTGCCGCTGGTTGCCATGGCAGGTGATATAAAGTATACGCGTCCGGTATTGACGTTAAAAAACGACACGCTGACTATTGAGTTTTCCATGAGTGTGGAAGAGGTGCGTGTGAATAGTGAGCAGACGTATGCCTTTACTCCTGTATTGCGTGAAGGAAAAAACTATTACGCCATGCCTCCGGTAGTAGTAACCGGAAAGAACGGTGATTATAAAATGCGCCGTCAGGAGCGGAAAATGGCTCGTCGTTTCGGGTTTGACAATCCTTTTGTTGTGATTCACGGACGTCAGGAAAATCGGGAAGATGTGGTTCGTTACAAGACTTCTGTTCCTTATCAGGCATGGATGGACCATGCTTCCATGATTCTGTTGCAGGAAGGAAAAGAATGTTGTGAGGTGGATTTGCTGGATATTACGGTGATTGAACCGGATGTGGCTGTGGAAACTCCGGCTCTGCCTGTAGAATTTGAGGTGTGTGATCCTTGCAAGGAAATGGTTTCTTTCCTGACTCCGAAAGAAGAACCGTTGAAGGTACGTTCTGAGCAAAGTACGTTATATATTGAATTTCCGGTAGGGAAAACGGCCTTTGATGCGAATTATAAAAATAATCGTAGCGAATTGCAGAAGATGAAAGAGATTTTGGATCCGTTGGAAGATGGAGATTTGGTGACGTTTAAGTCAATCAATGTGTGCGGATATTCTTCACCGGATGGTTCGGTTCGTACGAATGACCGGGTGGCCACGCAACGTGCGGAATCGTTTGCGCTGAACCTGAAAGGCGGATATAATTTCCCGAAGGAAGTGTTGCATGTGACTTCTGCGGGTGAGGATTGGGAGACTTTGGTAAAAATGCTGGAAGAAGATCAACCTGCTTATGCGGAAAAGGCTTTGGCTGTAATTCAGAAATATGACAATCTGGATGTACGTGAAGCTCGATTGAAATCTACACTGGGCATGGCTACTTATCGTACGATGATGAACCAGTATTATCCTCGTTTGCGTCGTTTGAGTGTATCGGTAGATTACGAAGTGAGAGAAGTCTTGAACTCAGAAGCTGCCCGCCTGATTTATACCAATCCGAAATTGTTGAGCTTGCAGGAAATGTATCGTGTGGCAGGTATGTATCAGCCGGGAACAAAGGAATATAAAGAAGTGTATGAGATTGCAGCCAACACTTATCCGGAAGATGTGACTGCTAACATTAATGCGGCTTCTGCCAATATTATCAGCGGTGACTTTAAAAAGGCAGCATCTTATATGGATAAGGTGAAAGATGATTCACGTGCCTTCAATAACTTGGGTGTATTGGCTTGGTTGTCTGGAAATACGGAAGCAGCTAAAGAATGGTTCCAGAAAGCTGCAAGCGTAGAACCTGAAAAGGCAAATGCAAACTTGAAAAAAATGGTTCCTTATGAAAATGCCGTTCAGAAATAACGGATATTGAGATAGGATACTGAATAAAAAACGCCTGTGCGCATGGAAAATACTTCAAAGCGCACAGGCGTTTTTTTATGGTGTGAAGAGGGTCATCCGAATAATTCCCGGAAAGCCTCTTCCACTTTCCTTACGGGGATGAGCTCGATTTTTATTTTCTTCCGGTCAATGCCGGACAGATTGTGTTTGGGAATCAGCATCCGTTGGAATCCAAGCTTTTCGGCCTCACTGATACGTTGTTCGATACGGTTGACCGGACGGATTTCTCCGCTCAGGCCTACTTCTCCTGCCATGCATACGCCTGCTTCAATTTCTGCATCCATGTTGCTGGATAAAATGGCACTGATAACTGCCAAATCTATGGCGGGGTCATTGACTTTCAGCCCTCCGGCAATGTTCAGGAACACATCTTTTTGAGCCAGCTTGAATCCGACACGTTTTTCAAGTACAGCCAGCAGCATGTTCATACGGCGCAGGTCGAATCCGGTGGCGGAACGCTGTGGCATTCCGTATGCGGCTGTGCTGACCAATGCCTGTACTTCTATCAGGAAGGGGCGTACACCTTCCACGGCACCGGCGATGGCGACACCGCTCATGCCTTCGTGGTCTTGGGTAAGCAACAGTTCGGAAGGGTTGCTCACCTGCCGTAGTCCGTCCTGGCGCATTTCGTAGATTCCCAGTTCAGCCGTACTACCGAATCGGTTCTTGATGCTGCGCAAGATGCGGTACATGTAGTGCTGGTCTCCTTCGAATTGCAATACGGTATCGACGATGTGTTCCAATACCTTCGGTCCGGCGATGCTTCCTTCCTTGTTGATATGTCCGATGAGGATAACCGGTGTGCCGG
>OKRU01003311.1_pt1 | contig 13006 bp, 10 predicted proteins | sample 1601131 | NCBI WGS metagenome assembly OKRU01 (sample SAMEA3541558, study PRJEB24748) | human gut metagenome | biome: human gut; feature: human-associated habitat; material: faeces | place: China | collected 2012 | reverse complement strand
GTATTCGTCCGCTTCTCCGGTTGCAACCTGAGATGTGGCTTCTGCGACACCCGCCACGAGGAGGGCGTGATGATGACGGACGAGGAGATCGTGGAGAAGGTATCTTCCTTTCCCGCACGGATGGTGATCCTGACGGGAGGAGAACCTAGCCTCTGGATCGACAAGTCGCTCATATCCCGCTTGCGTGAGGCGGGGAAACAGGTCTGTATCGAGACCAACGGCACACGCCCCCTGCCCGACGGCATCGACTGGGTGACTTGCTCGCCCAAGGAGAACGCCCCGGTGGTATTGGAAAGAGTCGACGAGATAAAGGTGGTTTATACCGGGCAAGACCTGTCCGCATACGCCGAAATCCCCGCACGGTACCATTTCCTGCAACCCTGCTCCTGCCAAAATACGAAAGAGGTAGTGGATTACATCCTCCGGCATCCCCGGTGGAGACTAAGTCTGCAAACCCATAAACTGATCGATATCCAATAGATAGGATGAGACGGGGGCATGCCCCGTCTCTACTGCTATAGATAACGGACTTCTTTACCTCTCACGGCGTCATTCACCTCTCCATCGCCATAGGCCAACTCGCCATTCACGAAAGTCTTCCATACACCATGGTGGAACGTATAGCCCTCGAAAGGAGACCAACCGCATTTGTACAAGATATTCTCCTTCGATACCGTCCAAGTCCTCTCCGGATCGATCAATACGATATCGGCGTAGTATCCGGGACGGATGTATCCCCTCCTATCGATACGGAACAGCTCCGCCGGCATATGCGCCATCTTCTCGACCACCTTCTCGTACGTGAAACGGCCTTCCATCGCCAGCTCCAACATCGTGATCAAGGAGTGCTGGATAAGCGGTCCTCCGGAAGCCGCCTTCAAGCAAGAGCCTTGCTTCTCCTCCGGTAGATGCGGGGCATGGTCGGTAGCCACGATATCGATCGTATTGTTATTGACCGCCTCACGCAGCGCCGCGCGATCCTCGATCGTCTTGATAGAAGGATTCCACTTGATACGATTACCGAATTGGGCGTAGTCGCCGTCATGAAACCACAGATGGTGCACGCAGACCTCGCCGGTTATCTTTTTCTCGCTCAAGGGAAGATGGTTACTGAGCAACGATAATTCCTTCTCCGTGGAGAGATGCAGGATATGCAAACGGGAATCCAAGCGGGTAGCCAGTTCAACCGCCTCGGCCGAGCATTGGTAGCAGGCCTCCTCGCTACGGATCTTGCTATGGAAAGAGATATCCAGATCCTCGCCATGCAGGTTCGTGTAATACTGGATATTACGCCGGATCACCTCCTCTTTCTCCGCATGGATGGCGATCAGCATACCGGCCTCGCCAAAGATACGCTCCAACGAGTCTTTCTTGTCCACCAGCATATTTCCCGTAGACGAGCCGAGAAAGAGTTTCAGTCCCGGCACACGGCTACGATCCAGCCTGCGGATCTCGTCCATATTATCGTTTGTCCCACCGAAGAAGAAGGAGTAATTCGCACGGGAGACCTCGGCGGCACGGTTGAATTTCCATTCCAGATCGGCGATCGTCGTGGTCTGTGGCTTCGTGTTCGGCATATCCATGAAGGTCGTCACGCCACCGGCCACGGCCGCACGGCTCTCGGTCCCGATATCCCCCTTATGGGTAAGCCCGGGGTCCCGGAAATGCACCTGATCGTCGATAACGCCCGGTATCAACCATTTCCCCGTAGCGTCGATCACTTGGTTCGCCTCGGCACGCACGTTCCCGGGAACCTCCCCCTCGAACACCGCCGCGATCTTATCCCCCTCCACCAACACCGAGCCGATAAAAGAACGGCCCTCGTTGATGATTCTCGGATTTTGGATTAATATTTTATTCATCTTTCTTATCCTATTATAAATTGTCAAACTCTGTTTTCATTAGGCATGGCTCGCATGTTTCCTCGGATACTTCCTGAAGAAACTCCACCATTTCAATTGAAGGACGCCGAATAAAGCCTCCCCGAATATCGAAGAGTTCATCTTGGAGACACCCAAGGCACGGTTGATAAAGATGATCGGCACCTCCACGAGCTTAAAGCCGCACTTATAAGCCGTAAACTTCATCTCCACCTGAAAGGCGTATCCCTTGAAATGGACACGGTCCAGATCGATCGTCTCCAGCACCTCACGGCGGTAACATTTAAAACCCGCCGTCGTATCCTGTATCTTCATACCCGTGACGATACGGACATACACCGAGGCGAAATAAGACATCAACACACGGCCCAACGGCCAGTTCACCACATTCACCCCGTTGCAATACCTCGACCCGATGGCTACGTCGGCACCCTGCCCGGTACAAGCGGCGTATAGCTTCGGCAGGTCATTGGGATTATGACTGAAATCGGCGTCCATCTCAAAAATAAAATCATATTTATGCTCGATAGCCCATTTAAAACCCCGGATATAAGCGGTACCCAATCCCAGCTTCCCTTTACGCTCCACGATAAAAAGACGCTCCGGGAACTCCTTCTGCAAGCCCTTCACGATAGCCGCCGTCCCATCCGGAGAGCCATCATCGATCACCAAGATATGAAACACTTTCTCCAGCCCGAACACGGCACGAATGATATTCTCAATATTCTCCTTCTCGTTGTATGTAGGAATAATGACGATACTGTCTGACATATACTTTAATCAATTAATTTTTAGCTCATTATATATACGACTGTAAACCATTTGTAAATTACTCTCCAAAGTTACATATTTTTTCTGTGTAAATCTATCATCCAGTTAGCCCATTCGTCTGTTCCATGATAAGCAAATGTATTTTGGCTTTTCACCCAACTTCCCCGATTTCCCCCTAAATGCCTAATACTCAAATTAAGTTGCTTTATTCTTCCACTTTTATTCGATTATTCCAGCGTTTTTCCGTAAGTTTGTCTTCATTAATTTCTAACGCTTGTAAAATTAAGTACTATGAATATACAGCAACTCGAATATATCCTAGCGGTGGATACTTATCGTCATTTCGCAAAGGCAGCAGAGCATTGTAGGGTGACACAACCGACATTGAGTATGATGATCCAAAAGCTGGAAGACGAACTAGGTATTAAATTGTTCGATCGAAACCTACAACCCGTTCGCCCCACACCTGCCGGACGTAAGGTTATTGAGCAAGCGAGAAATGTCCTCTATCAGGCTTCTCTTATCAAAGATATCGTGAACGAGGAGGAACAGTCATTGAAAGGTACGTTCCGCTTAGCGGTGCTACCGACTATCGCCCCTTATTTACTACCTCGCTTTTTCCAGCAATTATCGGAAAAGCATACGGATCTTGACATCCGTATGCTGGAAATGAAAACCGCTCCCACTATGGCCGCCCTGCAAAACGGGGAAATCGACGCCGCTATCATAGCGAACCAACCCACTGAATCCAATTTACAAGGAGATATATTATATTATGAGCAATTCTTCGGATACGTGGCTCACAACGAATCTATATTCAAAAAGGATTTGATCCGTACCGCCGATATCAACGACGAGCGGTTGTGGCTGTTGGACGAGGGACATTGCTTCCGTGACCAGCTGATGCGTTTCTGCCAGATGGAGAAGGTAAAGGTTCGCCAAGCCGCTTACCGTTTAGGTAGCCTAGAGACATTTATGCGTATGGTGGAAAGCGGTAACGGTATTACGTTCATCCCGGAATTGGCTACCCTGCAGTTAAGTAAAGAGCAGAAAGAATTGGTACGTCCGTTCGCCATTCCCAAGCCGACACGGGAGATCGTCTTTGTCACCCGTAAAGATTTTATCCGGCATACCGTAGCGGGTATTTTAATAGAGAGCATCAAGAAAGCGGTACCTAAAGAAATGTTGACTTTGCAGCCCGGACAAAAGGTTGTGTGATTTTTTTGATAAATCCCATAGGGTATTTCTTTCCTGGGCGATCATATAAGTACAAAGTGATTATTTACCATTAAAACAATACAAATATGAAAGCGCTCTGTAAACAAACTATGGGATTTATCCTGATGATACTGTTGGCTTGCGGTGTAACCTCTATAAAGGCACAGGATAGCGCAGACGATGAGTTTATCACTGTCAGCGGTGTAGTAAAAGACAAGCAAACACGAAAAAAACTGGAATACGTAAATATCTCTATTCCGGGAACCAACGTGGGAACGATCACCAATAATGACGGTGAGTTCTCTATCAAAGTGAAAAACGGCCTCCATGCCAGACAAGTAGAAGTATCGCATATCGGATATTTGAATGGCTTGATCCCCGTAAACGATAAGGACATATTAGAATGTACGGTATTACTCGAACCGAACATGAATACGCTCAGCGAAGTCATTATCCGGGCCGGAGATCCTCGATATATCGTAGAGGAAGCGATTGAGAAAGTAAATAAGAATTACATTACCACGGGTAGCATGCTTACTGGGTTCTACCGGGAGACCGCACAAAAAGGCCGTCGCTATATCAATATATCGGAAGCGGTTATCGATGTTTACAAAACTCCCTATAAGGACAGGAACGTGGAACGGGATCGGGTACAGATCTATAAAGGACGTAAATTATTGAGCGAGAAGGCTAGCGACACATTAGCCGTGAAATTATTGGGAGGCCCTAACCTATCCGTTTACGTGGATGTGGTGAAGAATCCGGATTTATTGCTCGACCCGAATATCTTACCTTATTACGCCTTCCGTATGGAAGAAAGCGTGATGTTAAACGACCGACCGCATTACGTAATCAGTTTCCAACCTCAAGCGATCTTGCCTTACGCCTTATATTACGGTAAATTGTATATCGATAAGGAACGGCTTTCCTTCAGCCGTGCGGAATTCGCCCTCAGCATGGATGACCGGAATAAGGCTACCGAGGCCATCCTCCGCAAAAAGCCTTTTGGCTTGCGATTTAAACCCGTGGAGGTAGCTTTCCTCGTAACTTACAAAGAACGTGACGGCATGAGCTATCTGAGTTATATCCGCAATGAGGTTCGCTTTAAATGCGACTGGAAACGAAAACTTTTCTCTACCAACTACACGATCGTATCCGAGATGGTCGTTACCGATGGTAAAGAACAAAATAACTCCATCCCCTACCGGATGTCTTTTAAAGCGGATCAGTCTCTATCCGACAAGGTATCGGACTTCGCCGACGAGAACTTCTGGGGAGCTTACAACATTATCGAGCCTACCGAGTCTTTGGAGAATGCGGTATATAAATTAAAGAAGCAACATAAAAATTGACCGTGTAAATATACTATCGACAATGATATGGACAAATCATTATCTTTGTCTATTATCAATTATCTGTTGAAACCAAATTATTATGGATTTGTTCGTACTCAAAAAGATCAAGGAAGGGGATATTAAAGCATTCGAAAGTATTTTCAGGCTTTATTATACCCCTCTTTGCCTGTACGCAACCAGTATAACAGGAGAGCAGGAAGTCGCAGAGGAGATAGTTCAGGACTTGTTTTATGTATTCTGGAAAGAAAGAGAATCTCTTCCAATCTTACGTTCCATCAAGAACTACCTTTATGGAGCTACCCGGAACCGGTCCTTACAATATCTGGAGCATCGGGAAGTACGATACCGATACCGGAATACGGTTTTAGCCGGAGAGAATCCGGAATCCGAATCGTATACCCCGCAAGATCAACTTGAGTACAAAGAATTGCAATCCTTGGTCAACCGGGCATTAGGTAAATTGCCCGAACGCCGCCTCCGGATCTTTCGGATGCACCGTTTCGAAGGAATGAAATACGCGGAGATAGCCTCCAGCCTCTCATTGTCCATAAAGACAGTAGAAGCGGAAATGACCAAGGCACTACAAACACTAAGAAAAGAAATCGAGAATTATACCTAACAGTTATGAATCAAATAGAAAAAAATAAATTGAAGACAGACCAAGCATGGGAACAATTATACACTCGCTTGGAGCAAGACGGGCTGCTGGATAAGCCAATTTCCGGTACACAAATCCCATACCGGATCGGACTTATGAAATGGGCCGCCGCTATCGTTATACTCTGTGTATCGGTAGCTACGGCTATTTTCCTTGGACAAGAACGGACACCGGAAACCACTCTGCTCACCCTGCATAATAACGAGGCTTCCACCACCTTGGTCACGACTTTGGAAGACGGGTCTATCGTTTATCTGGCCGATAACAGTCAGTTAAGCTATCCGGAACATTTCCAAAGAGAAAAAAGAGAGGTGTCTCTACTAGGAAACGCCCTTTTTGATGTAAGCGGGAATAAGGAACGTCCTTTCCTAATCGAGACAGAGCAGGCCCGGATCGAGGTATTGGGAACCTCATTCAATATCAAAAGCTCGGATAAAAGCGCCTTTGAATTGGCCGTTCGCCGGGGATTAGTGAAAGTGACACTCAAGAAGAACGGAGAACAAACGCTGGTAAAGGCCGGTCAAACCGTATCCTTATTCTCCAACCGTTTACAAGTAGCTCCGACTCAAGATAACGAACAATTTTCCGATTACACCCGCCGTATCCAGTTTAAGGATGAGCGCTTAGGAGATATCTTGCATGTAATTAATCTAGAGTATCCGATGATGCCATTGAAGACAACGGCTGATTTAGAGAATAGACGGCTGACCGTTAGTTTCTATAATAACTCACCCGCAACGATGGCTGAACTGATCTGCGCGGCGTTAAAACTAAAATGTACGCAACAAAATAATATATGGATGATTTCCGAACCTTGAGACAGCTGATCGTAGGATGGTTGCTGTTACTCGTAGCTCTCATCCCTATGAATGCCCAGAATGGTAACGTACTGGGACAGGTCATACGATTGCCTAAATCAAAAGGAAATATCTACCAATTGCTGGGACTCGTCACGGAACGTTCCGGCTATCTTTTTATATACGACAGTAAGATTATCGATAATGAACAAACAACATCGATAAAAGGTGGAGATTATACGATACAAGAAGCTATATACGCTATTACCGGTAATAAAAATCTGGCGATCCGTGCGATAGAGAACCATCTCTTGCTTTATCTGCCAGAGAGTCCCTCCGCTCCTAAAAGCGCATCCGTAACTCCCGATTCCATACAAACCTATTTCTCGATAGAAGGTTCTTTACAGGATCAATATACCCATGAGCCAATCGCATTCGGATCGGTAGGAATCGGTGAGGCCGCTATTGGCACCATCACCAACCAGAATGGAGAGTTCCGATTGAAATTACCGGACTCACTCCGGTTATCCAAGGTACGTTTCTCTCATATCGGCTATCTTCCCCAAGAGATAGATAGTCGGGAGTTAATAGATAAACATACCGTCTTATCTCTAGAGCCTAAAGTAATCTCTATCCAAGAAGTTATCGTGCGTCTAACCAATCCGAAACGCTTATTACAGGAGATGCTGGACAAGAGAAGAAGCAATTATTCCCAGCACCCGATTTACCTTACCACATTTTACAGAGAAGGCGTTGAACGTAAAAAAGGACTCGTAGGACTGACCGAGGCTGTTTTTAAGGTATATAAGGCATCTTACCACAGCAATGCCTTGGCCGATCAAGTGAAACTACTAAAGATGCGCCGCATTAGTAACGAGCAGGAAAAGGACACGTTGATCACAAAAATGAAGTCGGGTATCTACTCCTGCCTTGTCTTGGACTTGATGAAACAGTTACCGGAGTTTCTGGATCCTAGCCCGGATTCACCCTATACATACGCCCATACCGACATCACGGTAGTGGATGATCGACTTGCTAACGTCATCTCTTTCGAGCAACGAAAGAGTATCAATGAACCGCTTTATCGGGGACAGATATATATCGACATGGAAAATAATGCCTTATTAAGGGTGGACTTTGAGGTCAATCCCCAATATATCGAGCAAGCGGCCGGCATGTTCGTCGAGAGAAAAAGCCGGAATTTACGGATCACGCCCCAGAAAGTAGCCTATACGGTATCTTACAAGCAATGGAATGGCACCTACTACATTAACCATATCCGGGGAGATCTGCATTTTAAAATTAAAAAAAGAAGACAACTTTTTAACACAAATATTTTACATACTTGGTTCGAAATGGTTACCTGTAAGATAGATACAGCCAATGTGAACCGCTTCTCACGCATTGAATCCCTTCCAACCCGCACGGTTTTCTCGGATACTCACTTCAACTACGACGAGGGTTTCTGGGGAGATTTTAACGTAATATTACCCGAAGACAAACTGAATGAGGCTATTAGCAGAATCACCTCAAAGATAGAGGAAACGAACTACTAATCCCCTGAAAATCATAAAGAGAGCCTTTTCGCAAAGGCTCTCTTTATAGGTTTTTAATAGGTATTAGTCTTTAAGGCAAAAAGATTGTTTAGGTTATCTGCATGCAAAGATGGGCTAATTAATATAATTGAGCAAATAAAAAAAGATATTGTACAACACATTTTTTTAAGTTTATCGAAACTTCTTTGCAGCTTGTGTTACTTTTTAACAATTACAGACTCCAATAGATCATCTGATGGATGCTACCTCGATAGACTCCTTTCACGTCCGCCAACACGGCATGTTCATTCGTGATCGACATGAAGTAGGACTCATCCAGCTTCAAATAAGTCGTATGAGCGACAGCTACCACTACCGCATCATATTTCTTCCCGGGCCTCTCTACTAACCGGATACCGTACTCTTGCAATACTTCCAAAGGGGAAGCGAACGGATCCATCACATCGACCTCGGCTCCGAAGTCCTTAAACTCATTGATAATATCGGCTACTTTCGAGTTACGTATATCCGATACGTTTTCCTTAAAAGTCATACCCATCACCAACACATGCGCTCCTAGGATATTTTTCCCCTGCGAGATAATCTTTTTCACGACCTTCTTTCCGATATACCGTCCCATGGAATCGTTCACGTAGCGACCGGAGTTGATCATCTTCGTGTGATATTGCAATTCTTTGGCTTTATGCACCAGATAGTAAGGATCTACCCCTATACAATGCCCACCTACCAATCCGGGAGAGAAAGGCAGGAAATTCCATTTCGTTCCGGCGGCTTTCAATACATCAAACGTATTTACCCCCATTCGATCGAAAATAATGGAAAGCTCGTTCATAAGGGCTATATTCACGTCACGCTGGGTATTCTCGATAATCTTGGCGGCTTCGGCTACCTTGATACTAGGCGCACGGTGCAACCCCGCTTGAACGACCAGCTTATAGACTTCCGATATCGTTTCCAAAGCTTCGGCATCGCAGCCGGAAACGATCTTCACGGTATTTACCAAGGTATGTACCTTATCACCCGGATTGATTCGTTCCGGTGAGTATCCAACCTTAAAGTCCTCTCCTACTCTCAACCCTGAAACCTCCTCCAAGATCGGGATGCAATCCTCTTCCGTACATCCCGGATATACGGTAGATTCGTATACTACATAATCGCCTCGTTTAAGGACTTTGCCTACCGTGCGGGTCGCACCCAACAAAGGGGATAGATCCGGCTCGTTATGGCTGTCTATCGGGGTAGGAACAGCTATAACGTAAAAGGAAGCCTCCCGCAACTTTTCTATAGAAGAAGTAAATGTGATATCTTTATGTTCAAATACCTCAGTAGGAAGCTCACCACACGGATCAATACAGTTCCGAAGCTTGTCCAAGCGATCCTCGTTGATATCAAATCCGATAACGGAAACATGTTTAGCGAATTCCATCGCGATAGGAAGCCCGACATATCCTAGTCCGATTAGGGCAAGTTTCGTTTGTTTATCTAGTAACTTTGTATACATCTTATTATTTCATCATTCTACTTAAAAGTCCGGGTTCCAAGGAGTGTCCCAAACAGACGAGATTGTATGCAAATGTAGCAATCTTCAGTTTACCTAACGGAATAAAGGATGTTTTATTTCATAAAGAAGGTCCCTTATCTCGTTTCCAAAATAAGGGACCTTGTCTTCTAAGTATAAATATGTTTCTTTTACTGCAAACGCCGGATACCTATAGCCTTGTTATATTGGGCTAAAGAAGCCTTTTGCTGATACCAAGTCTGGATCAAGCTACTGTAAGACTGAATCCATGACAATTGGGCGGAGAGCACATCCAAGATCGGTAGTTTACCCTCGTTGTAGCTGAAGGTATTCAAATCAAGGTTCTCCTCGGCAATCTTACAAGCCTCTTCCGCGACGGTAATTTGTTTCGTATACTCGGTTAGGCTTGTCCATGCGTTCGCTACCTCTTGAGCGATCTTATCACGCGTATTGTCCAAGGCGTATTCCTTACTACGAAGGATGGCCTTCTGGGAATTTACCTCCTTGAAACGGGCTCCCCAACGGAACAAAGGTATCTTCAAGGAAGCGAAGACGGCCGGAGTCCACAACTGGTCCGAACCTTTCACGTTCAACATCGGCGTACCCCAAGTACCTTGAAAACCGATCGCCAAAGACGGGTTATATTTCGCCTTCGACAAATTGATCTGTCTCTTTTGATACTCTATGTTCAACTCGGAAATAGCGTAGTCCGGACGATTCCGAAGAGCTACATCCTCTCCTACTTGCAACGGCAAAGCCAGATAGGTCGTAATGGAATCTTCCACCTCGATCGGGTCTAACGGAGACACACCCATCAATGAGTTCAGGTTCTGTAACGCGATCTGATATTCCTTATAAGCCGAGCTTTTATTCAATTCCGCTTCTTTCAAGCGGGACTCCACTTGCAATAAATCGGTCTTGCTGATCTGGCCGTCATTGAAACGGATCGTCAACACGTTCGCCAACTCCCCGACAATGTCTACATACTGACACATCACATCGTACATACCTTTACGTGCGGCGGCCGTCCAATAGTTCAAATCGGCGGAATAAACGATATTATCCGTTGTCAATTCTTCTGCTTGCTCGGTGATCTTGCCTTGTACCTGAGCTGCCTTATAGTTATTATAGATCTGTCCACCGGCATAGATGGGCTGGCTCACCGTAGCGCCTAGGCTATACGTATTATGGTCCATCTCTACGGACATGCCCGGTCCGAAATCCAAATCATATTTATTGATACGATACTGATAACTGCCGGAGAAGTCCACCGAAGGGAAGAAACCGGTCTTAGCGGCCTTGATCGCATGCTGCATAGCGATACGCTCCTCAGAGCTTTGCTTGATCTGACGGCTGTATTCAAGGACCCGTTCCTTATATTCCACAGCCGATAGCCGGGTGTCTTGCGCTTTAGCGGACAAGGCACCCAACAATAAACAACCTATGATTATTTTATTTCTCATACCTTTTACTCTGATTTAATCTTAAAGAAAACACAATAAGTAACCGGAAGCACGAAGATCGTCAAGATCGTAGATACGAACAGACCACCCATGATGGTAGCCGCCATACCGGCGAACATAGCGTCACCCAACAACGGCAACATACCTAAGATCGTCGTACCGGAAGCCATCGTCACCGGAACGATACGGGTTTTCGTTGCCTCTATCACGGCATTCACCGGAGACAAGCCTGCATTCAATTGTAAACCGATCTCGTCCACCAGCACGATCGCATTCTTGATATTCATACCGATCAAGCCCAACAGACCCAGCATAGCAAAGAAGTCGAGGGACTTACCGAACACCAACAATCCCAATACCACACCAATGAAGATCAACGGCAGCATCGCCATGATCAATACCGGTTTCCGGTAATATTTCGGGAATAAGAATAACAAGGTGACATAAATCAAACCGAACATCAACGGGATATTAGCGGCGATCGCCTTATTACCTTTATCTTGCTCGGATTGCTCACCGAAATACGTCATCTTATATCCTTCCGGCACCTGAATCTTCTCCTGTACCTCTTTCCACAAATGACTGAAAGCAGCCATCGTATTGGCGCCACGCTTCGGCTCACACTGCATAAGCATACACGGCTCACGGTTGAATCGTCTCACTACGTTAAACTCATAATCCAGCGAGAAATCATCGATCACCTGCTCCACTTTTACCGAACGGCCTTTAGCGCTATAAACCGGCAAAGTCTTTATATCATTCAGACTGATAGAATCCTTATCCGCATCTTTCAGTAAAATCGGCATAAACACATCGCCCTCACGATACTCACCCAAAGGTACGCCATTCGTAGCCGAACGCAAGGAATAAGCCACCTGTTGACGGGTAATACCCAGACGCAAACCTTTCTCTTGGGAATATAGCGGCTTCCATACCGGAACCTTGTTACCCCAACTATTGCGAACCTCCATCACCTGATCATAATTCCGGGCGATCTCCTGCGCCCTTTGCGTCAAGGCAACCAACGTGTCTACGTTATCGCCGATAAAACCGATCTCGATCGCCGCATCCGGAACCGGAGACAAGGCGAACAAAGCCGAACGGGTCAATATATTCGGATAGTTAGCGACCATATAATCGTAGAACTTACCCTCTTCCGCTTGCGCATCCTCCGGATCTTGTGTCTCGATCAACACATTGGCGAAGTTTGGCTTCGGGCCGATAGAAGAACTGGCCAAGTAATAACGTACCGGCGAACCTCCCAAGGTAAACGAGTATGATTTGATATTCTCATTCTTGCTGAGATATTCCTCTTCTATCTTCTTCACGTTCGTCTCCACGTCGTAGATGCTATATCCTTCCGGGAAGATCAAGTCCGCACGGAAATAAGGCTTGCTCATGATCGGGAAGAAACTCTGCGGCATGATGCTCATCACGAACAAGGAAAGGAATAACGTAGCTACCACGGTAGAGATCGTTACATATCTACGCTTGATCAAACGGCCCAATACCGACTCAAATTTATGGTACAGCTTCGTATCGTACGGGTCTTTGTTCTCACCCGGTTTCGCCTCTTTCAAAATAAAATTACCGAAGGTAGTCGTTTGCGTCAAGGCCAAGACCCAGCTTAATCCCAAGGATACCGCCAATACGATAAACAACGGTTTCACAATCTCGGCCACGGATGCCGGTGCCAAGTACATCGGCAAGAAAGAACATACGGCGATAAAGGTATGCTGCTTAAATTTGCAATGTTTTCCATGCAAGGGGTCTCAATCTGTGTAAAACC
>OKRU01003308.1_pt1 | contig 13027 bp, 12 predicted proteins | sample 1601131 | NCBI WGS metagenome assembly OKRU01 (sample SAMEA3541558, study PRJEB24748) | human gut metagenome | biome: human gut; feature: human-associated habitat; material: faeces | place: China | collected 2012 | reverse complement strand
TCAGCCAAGGTGTTTCATGACGCATTGGTGGCTTTCGCAGAAAGGCGGATTATAACTATGAAAAAAATTATTTTAACTGGAGATCGCCCCACAGGTCATCTTCATGTAGGACATTTGGTCGGATCGTTGCGAGAAAGGGTTGCCCTTCAAAATTCTGGAAAATACGATGAAATCTATATTATGATTGCAGATGCACAGGCATTGACAGACAATGCAGAACATCCGGAAAAGGTCAGACAAAATATTATGCAGGTTGCATTGGATTATTTAGCCTGTGGATTAGATCCGGAAAAGTCTACTATTTTCGTGCAGTCGATGGTACCAGAGCTTACAGAGTTATCTTTTTACTATATGAATTTAGTAACCGTATCTCGTTTACAGCGAAATCCAACGGTTAAGGCAGAAATTAAGCAGAAAAACTTCGAAGCCAGTATTCCGGTAGGATTTTTCTGCTATCCAATTAGTCAGGCGGCAGATATTACAGCGTTTCATGCAACGGATGTACCGGCAGGAGAAGATCAGATGCCTATGCTGGAGCAATGTCGTGAAATCGTACATAAATTTAATACCGTATATCATGGCACTTTGACAGAACCTGAGATTGTACTACCATCTAATCAAGCTTGTTTGCGTTTACCTGGTATTGATGGTAAGGCAAAGATGAGTAAATCCATTGGAAACTGTATTAATCTTTCCGATGAACCAGAAGTCATTCAAAAGAAAATCATGTCCATGTATACAGATCCAACCCATTTAAGAAAGGACGATCCTGGACATACGGAAGGCAATCCGGTATTTATCTATTTGGATGCTTTTTGTAAACCGGAATATTTTCCACAATTTTTACCAGAATATAGCAGTTTAGAGGAATTAAAGGCACATTATGAGCGTGGCGGTTTAGGGGACGTAACCGTTAAGAAGTTCTTAAATGCAGTTGTGCAGGAAGAACTCCGCCCTATTCGTGAACGTAGAAAAATGTGGGAAGGACGCTTGCCGGATGTCATGGATATATTGCGCAGTGGTACAAAAGTAGCGCGGGGAAAAGCAGCACAGACATTACAGGAAGTGCGTGAGGCAATGCAAATCAATTATTGGTAGTCTGTGGATGCTTGTCTGGTTTGACGATATTGCTTGGGGGTAACCCGATAGTGGGTTTTAAATGCTTTTGTAAAATGACTTTGTGAGGAATAATTTAACATGTTGGCGATTTCTACTACCGTATAGGAGGAATTCTCAAGTAGATTGCAAGCCTCTTTTAACTTTTGTTCCGTAATATAGTCTATTGGAGATGCATTCAGTTGCTCCTTAAAATGTCTTTGAATGGTTCGAACAGAGGCATTGACGGAATGAGATAATTCCTGCAATGTGATTTTTTTGTATAGGTTTTCTTGAATGTAGCTGATACATTTTCGTAAGAGCCTAGAGCGGCAGGAAGGTTCTTTGGCATGTTGCACCTTTTGGCATAGTGAGTTGGCGAAATCTTTCATTAAATTGGAAAGATCGGGTGTATGTATACCGCTAAATGCCTCTGAAATATAGGAGAGATACAATTCTTTGGCAAAAGCGGCATTTAAACCGCCTAAAATAGCGTTATGTATCAGAACAGATGCATTTGTTAAAAATTGTAAATACAGATATTGTTTATTTGTAACAGTATCTGTATTCTTTTTACTTGTAGAGTGCATCAATTGTTCTCTATTCTCCACAAGCTGTTTTTCTTTTGGATTGAAAAATAAGTCGGACAAAAGTGAAGTGTTGCCACTATATACAGCCTGAAATATATGGTTGCTAAAAAACAATTGATTGGACAAAAGTGCATTTTGCAAGGATAAATAGCTATTTTGGGTATATTTTTTTTGTGCAGCAGAGAGGGTTGGGATGCCAAAGGGTTGATTTTGGCTCTCTTTTTCAAACAAAAGGTAAGACAAAGAGGATACAATTGTTTGGAAGTGATAGAGCGTTAGGGTAGGGGTATTCTGAATCAACTGAAAAAGCAGATTGGTAAGTTCTGGTGTGTACTTTTCCTGAAGGTAAGCTTTGAATGGCAAATAGTGAATTTCCTGATTGGCAACGGGGCCAATTAAAATGTATTGCTGGTTATAGATGGGAAGGATTCCATAATATACATTGGAAAAAGGAATTTGCAATTTTGGAGTGTATAAGGATACTTCAGGGGTTATGTGCAAATGTTGGATACAATATTGTGCTATTGGCGAAAAAATGTCTGAAGATAGACTTGCAGCGGTAGTGTGATAAAGCAATTGATACTGAGTATCCATCATGTATAAAGGAATATTGGTAAGTGAATAGACGGCAGCTAATTTTTTTTCAAGTGTAGTTTGTGGCTTGTTTAAAGTGTTCATGTTTTTCATTCCCCCTAATTTTATAAAAGAGCAAGAAAACCCACTGCCTTTAGGCGGTGGGTGCTCTTGTGCGAGGTGCGGGGTTCAAGCCCCGTGCCTCGTAAGGCACGCAGTGCCGCTTTTATATGAGCAAGTAGCAACGCGGATTGCGAATATCCTTGACAACAAATGTCGAATTTTATCGAACTATATCGTAATTATATAATAGATGTCGCAAAAATGATAGAAAAAAATGGGAAAAATAGGTACAATGGAAAAAGCATTTATGGGTTATAGGAATAAAATGTACGGAAATGAATCGAAAAAGGATAGGAGGAAAGCAGGGATACCAAAGGCTATGTAGGTGTTTAGAGGACAATCAAATAGGGGGGATTTTATGAAAAATGTAAAGATGAGTAGAAAAATTGTGTTGGGGATTGCAATTATAGTAGTGTGTTGTTTGTCTTTGTTGTATGTGATTGCAAGTCAAAATATGAAGGCACTGATGCAAAGGTCGGAGCGGTTACAGAACGAAACAGCATTACAGGCACAAACTTGTTTGATCAAAGAGTATGTAAGGCACAATGAAGATTTACTAATTGAATTTAGTAAGGCGCCAATCGTGCGTGAGTTTTTAAAAGATCCAAAGAACACAGAAAAACAAAAAGAGGCACAAAGATTTACGGAAGACAGTTATACTGCTTGTGATAATTGGGAAGGGCTTTATATTGGTGAATGGAATACACATGTTATCGCTCATTCCAATTCAAAAGTAGTAGGAATGACGACTCGAGAAGGAGATTCTCTAAAGGCATTACAAGATGCAATGAAAGAAAAGAATGGTTTATATAATGCAGGTATTATTCATTCTCCAGCATCCGATCAGTTGACATTGTCTATGTATTGTCCGGTTTTTGATACAGATGGGAAGACGATACTTGGATATGTTGGTGGAGGCCCTTATGCGGAAGGGTTGATGAAACTTCTAAATGAGACCAAGAGTAAAGGTCAGACGGCAAAGTATTGTATGATTAATGTAGGAACAAAGATGCACATTTTTAATGAAGACGAATCTTTAATGGGTGAAACGATAGAAGATAAGATGTTGTTGTCTGTTATTGATCAAATCAATAAAAATACAAAATCTTCAAAGACGGAACTACATTACAATGATAAGAAATCAGGAAAATCCATAGCGTATTATGAATATATGGACAATTATAATTGGGCTGTAATTTCTTATGATAGTGAGAAAAATATCTATGCGGAAATCGTGCAAAGTAAAAGGTCATTGGCTGTTTGTTGTATTATATTTGTTTTTGTTATTAGTTTATTGTCTATGATTATGATTGCACAGATGGTACAGCCGTTAAAATATGTAAAAGATTCCATTATGAATTTGAAACAATTGAATTTAACCAAAAGTAAAAAATTGGAAAAGTGGGTGCAGAAACGTAGCGAAATCGGACAAATTGCAACGGCATTGGATTCGTTGTATGATTCGTTACACAATATTGTAGATATTTTACAGGATTGTTCGGTATCCATGAATGATTCAGCGGAAAATATGGAGGTATCCTCGGATGTACTAGTTGAATGTGTATCAGACAATTCCAAGGCAACCACCCAATTTGCAGAACATACAGAAGAAATTAATCAAGCAATCCAAAAGGTAAATGAACGGGTTGGTCAAATTTATAAGGATGTATTGCGTGTAGAAGAACAGATCCAAAATGGTGAGGAACATAGCGAACAGTTATTGCAACAGGTTGCAGAAATGCAACAGAATGCTACGCTATCTTTAGAAAAGACCAATGGTGCAATTGATAGTAATAAAAAATCCATTGCAGATGCTATAGCAAACTTAAATTCATTGACCAAGATTGATGAAATGGCAAACCAGATTTTAGATATCACCAGCCAGACCAATTTATTGTCCTTAAATGCATCAATCGAGGCAGCCAGAGCAGGCGAAGCAGGAAAAGGATTTGCTGTTGTTGCAGACGAGATTGGAAATTTGGCAAATACTTCTTCTGAAACAGCAGTACAGATTCAGGAACTTTGCAATGAAACAAAGGAAAATGTTGCAGAAGTGCAAAAATGTTTCAATGGTTTGGAAGATTTCTTGCAAAATGATGTGCAGGAACAGTTGACATACTTTGCAGATGCAACGGTGGAATACTACAATTCGATTCAGGAAATTGAAAAAACGATATCTTATATTTCGCAAATATCGGCATCTTTTGGAAATACAGTAGATGAGATTCAAGAGGAAATTAAAACGGTTTCTGATACACCGGATATGAATACAGTGGAAAGTAGCGAGATTATGGAAAAGGTAAAACAAACAGAGGAAACAACAGAGGAATTGAGTCGCATTGTGAGTCATAATAAGGATAATGCAGTTGCGATCAGTGAAATTGTAAAACGTTTTACACTTTAAGGGTTAGTTAGGAAATAAATATTTATTTTTTCAATAATCTACCCTAATAATATAGGCAACGACAAAATGCTTTTACAAGCTATTACAGTGGCATCTAAAAATCAAGCATCTGCATTGAGTCAGATTTTACAGGCAACAGACCAGATTGCAGCAGTTGTAGAGGAAAATACAGCTATGGCACAGGAAAGTTCAGCCTGCAGTGAAGAACTTGCTGCACAAGCTGCTCGTTTGCAGGAATTAATTGAAGTATTTAAGTTATATGTAAAAGAAGCAGAGCAAGGGAAAATTGTAGATTGATTTCCTTATGTTTATGATGTATAGTTGAAAAAAGAAAAGGTATCTTGCCTATCTTGGGGGAGATACCTTTTCGTGTACTTATAGAAATATAAAATTGCAAGAAAAGAAGGATTGAAAAAGGAGAAAAAGATGAAGTTAATTTTTAAACAGAGAGTTTTTTCATGGTTGGACAGCTATGATATTTATGATGAAGCTGGAAATGTAGTATATGAAGTAAAGGGAAAGTTGGCGTGGGGACATTGTCTGAAGATTTATGATACCTATAAAAATGAGATTGGAACTGTACAGGAAAAAGTTTTCACCTTTATGCCGAAATTTGAGGTGTATCAGGGAACACAATATCTGGGCTGTATTTCAAAAGAATTTGCGTTTTTTAAACCTAAATACAATATCGATTATAATGGATGGCGAATAGAAGGGGATTTTTGGGAATGGGATTATTCTATTATGGATCGTTCTGGTTTACAGGTGGCTAAGATTACAAAAGAGTTGTTTCACTTGAGTGACACTTATGTTATTGATGTTGCAGAGGAACGAAATGCGTTGAGTGCATTGATGTTTGTATTGGCAATTGATGCGGAAAAATGTTCAAGAGAGTAAATAAATATAAAACGAACCATTATCTAAGAGTAAAAAATAATATTTGGGCTTATATTCGTGCCAAGTATATGTAAAACTAGCATATTGAAAATAATTACTACTATATTGATTGAGTTGGTGTTGTATCTGTGCTGTTGGCAGGCAGTGTAGTTGTTGCCATGTTACGCACAGGGACATCCATTTATATAGTAGAACGTTATTTTTGATGTGCTAGTTTTTTTATATAGGAAGAGTAATATAAAAAAGTAACAATTATTTGAAAAGCTGGTTCGCTTTCTTGTTTATTTGTAAAAATAAAAACACATGAAATATAAAAGAAAATGGGAAAGATAAATAGAGGTACATGAATTGACAAATAAAAACAATTATAATATCATAATGATATAGAAAAAAAGCAGATACAAACTACTAATCATAAATTATAAGTGACAGTGTACAAAATTATACTTCTAATCTGTTATGAAGAAAGAATACAGTTAGAGTTAGGAATATGCTGTCGCAGAGGATAAAATTACTGGGCTGGGAAGAAGAGAACAAAAGGATAAGCAGACATGGGCTTTAAATGTATGAGATACGAAAGAGATAGCGGAAAGGAACAGTATGCTAAAAATAGCGGTATGCGATGATGAAATCGTTTTTGGAAAAAATGTGCTGGAATATATTGAACAATACATGGAGAAGAGACAAATACCATATAAAATTCAATTTTTTGATTCGGGGAAGAAATTTGTAGCATTAAAAGAGAAGATGCAGGAATATGCAATTGTGTTTTTAGACATTAACATGGAAGAAATGAATGGGATTGAGACAGCAAAATGTATGCGGGCATATTGCCCAGATACTTTTTTGGTGTTTGTAACTGCGTTCATTCATTATACATTAGAGGGATATAAGGTAGAAGCAATTCGTTATATTTTAAAAGATATGGCAACTTTTGAACAAAGTATGCAGGAATGTTTAGATACCATTCTAAAGAAAATGAGCTTGAAAAATCAAAAAAGCATTTATGACTTTGTGGAGGGGAAAAAGGAAGTTTCTACAAATCAAATTTGCTATATTGAAAGCAATTTACATAAACTTACTTTTTTTCTGATGGAACGGGAAGAAAGAAAAAAATTTACATTATATGGAACACTAAATGATTGGGAAAAGAAATTACAGGGCGATAGATGGCTTCGCGTGCATCAGAGTTTTTTGATTAATATGCAGTATCTTTTAGATGTACGCAATTATTTTGCAGAATTGACAGATGGAAGTAAGCTTCCTGTTTCTAAGGCGAGATATAAGCAAGTGAGGGAGCAGTTCGCGGAATATATGGGAGAATTATAAGTCGTTTTTTGCAAAGAAAACGCCTAATTCTGCAATCAGTATTGTAGGGGAAAATATTTTTTACTATACTGCCAGAGAAGGAGGTGGAAAAATGAGCAAAAAATTGGCTCTAAAGGTAATTGAAAAAATTGCAAGAACAAGGATAGAGGAATATGGATGGCCACCGAGATGTTCAGGATTTCTTCATCAGCCTGTGAGACCAAAAAGGAATAAGAAAGCGTAGTGTACAGAAACAGTGTATATTTAGAGAAGTTTTGTTATTTTTAAGTAGATATACACCAGAAAAAAGAGGGAGGAAAAAACTATGATTAAGAAAAAATTACGAGCAGGTATGGCAGCATTTTGTATTGGTGTATTAGCATTAGGAGGTTCGCAATTCGATGCGAATGCCAGTGAGATTACGGCCGGAACATGGGGAGTATATTATCATTCGCCTGTCTCCGCATCTACAAGCGATACGATTTTATTAACTGCAACAAGAGGGAGAACGTATACTGCAAAATGTAACAGTTATTCAGGAAATATTAAAGTGGTATTTACTAATGCATATTTATCTTCACAAAATGCAGTATTTACATCAACAGGTACAAGAAAATTTATGTTTGCAAATAGCGTTGGAGGTACAAATCAACGTGTAACTTTTAAAATTCAGAATGTGGGAGCAAATACAGGAACAGCATACGGAAGTGCATGTAGAGGTTAAGCGAATACAAGAGGGGCGACTAGGTAACAAAAGGTCGCCTTTCTATATAAATTACAAAAGGGAAAATAGGCTTTTTATTTCAAAATGATATTCTTTTTTAGAAGAGATTACGAGGGAAAAATAGCTGCTTAGAAAGGAGAAGGAAAATGAAAAAGGGGTATATGTATTGTGGTTTTCTAGCTATTATTTTGGCTATGGGATGCTCTTGTCAAAAGACAAAAAATACTGCCATGGACGAAAAATTATATACATTAGAGGAAGTTAGAGGACAGGCAGAGGATACTATGAGCAAAGCATATAATGGTGGATATAAGAATTTGACGTTCAGCAGATTTTCTCCTGCAATTCCAGAGGAAGATAGTGTTTCAGAGTACCAGGAGGAAAGGACAGAGTATGGAAAACCAGAAAAAACAATGAAGGAATGTGTAGAGGAACAATATAAAAATATCTGTACTTGGTTAGGGAAAAAAGAAGTAGATAAGTCTAAAATTATAGATTTTAAATCAGAAGAAAATTTGCTTCAAGTAGAAAAAATGTTAAAAGACGGGACCTATCCAGAGGAGAAGGGGATTGAAAATGGTGACGGAAAACCAGCGCTGTTATATCAAGACGAAAAAAGTGGTGTATTTATTTCTGTAAACAGTGGATGGTGTGATTATGAAGCATCAATCAATAGTAATTATAACAAAGAATATGAAGTAGTGAAAGAATATCAGGTAAATGTAAAAGATGGTAGCATAAAAGATAAGTATGTTTTGCAAGATGGTAAATGCAGTATTGCGCAGGCAGTGCAGTTTGCAGAACAGTTTCAAAATAAGGATAGGCCAATTCCTTGCGGAAAGGAATTTGTAATTAAAGCAGAAAAAGTAAGAGTACGTAAATTTAAAGATGGTACATATGGATATGATATACTGATGCATCGTTTATATAAAGGGATCCCGTTTGTTGGTATGTATCAGGGAGCGTCTATATCAGCCAGAGATATTGAATTTGATATGGGAATCTTTTTTATGACGAATCGAGTGCAGCCAGATACTTGTATGGGATTGGGTGCCAATGAGACCATGAAAATGAACGGTAAGACATATAAAAATATTATTTCTCTGGACAGAGTATTTACGCTTATCAGTGAAAAGTTAGGAAACAATGCAAAATGTAATGTCCAAAATGCATGTTTGGCATATAAGCAGAACGAATCTAAGAGAGATTTTACAAAAAATGGGTATTGCGATACCTGTCAGGTAACACCAGTATGGTACGTAGAGCTTCAAAATGCAACAGATGAACATATTACGCAGATATACATTGATCTACAGGACTATGCTGGGAAAAATATTGTTGTGAATACAGTAAAGTAAAATAAAAGGAATGAGCGAGAGATGAAAAAAACAGTAAAGTGCCTATTTGTGCATATATATCAAATGCTATTTCAACCAACCTTTTTCCTGTTAGCTTTCACCGTATGTTTGCTTATGTTGATGACGGAAGTTTATTATACAGGTGCCTTGGGAGAGGAGCATAAAACGTTGCTGGAATTGATCCTGTTTCAAGGAAAATCCTGGATAGTTGCCAATGTAACAGTTTCTTCTGTTGAAATGCTTCTGCTACAACCACAAAGAGGGCTGGCAGATTATATTGTTATTTTAACAGCTTTACCATTTGTAGAGCTGTTTTTTAAAGAACGAAAAAGTAAGGTTTTAAGAAGTCGCATACAGCGAGAAGGAAAGATTCGGTTTGGGGTAACCAGAATGATTGCAGGAGTGCTGGTGGGAGGCTTATGTGTAGTAGTAGGAACCTTAGTATTTTGGTGCCTGATAAGTTATTATCTTCCCCATGGAATGGATGCTTCTTCTTTACAATTGGAGTTATATGGTTCTGCGGATGTAAAAGAAGTAATTCTACAACAGTGTTTAAAATTATTTCTATATGGTTGTGTGGCTAGCTTATATAGCGCTGTGTTATCTGCATTTACGCGGGATATTTATATCTGCCTTATGGTACCGTTCCTTTTTTGGTGGATGTTGATGATTTTAAAAAGTTATCTGACAGATTTATTGGATTTAGAATATCCAAATAAAAAAGGAATAATTTGGGATATTTTAAGATGGATAAAGGAATATGGAAGAATAGAAAGAATCATGGAATTTTCGTTGCTACATTGTTTTCTCATTACGATAGTGGCACTATTCTTTTCCACAGCAATATTTGAACTTCGTCTTCTTGCAAGGAGGGATCAGGGTGCATAAAGGAAAGCGACTAAGTCAATTACATAGAGTATGGGGCATGGCAAGTGTAGAATATAAAAGGTGGATTACTAGCACGAAAATGCTGCTTTTATTTTTAATGATTGTATATATGAAACAACAGTTAATTGAACCATTACTCGAATTAACAGAAAAAACAGATGGAAATTTACAATTATTAGAACCAAGTATTGCATTTATGGGAAGTTCCAATATGATGTTTTTTTTACCATTGATTTATCTTTTAGTTATGGGAGATTTCCCTAGACAGGATTCCAGCCTGTGTTTTGTTATGCCGCGAGTTGGTAAAAAAGGTTGGTTTATAGGGCAGATTTTATATTCTGTAGGTGCGGCATTGACTGTTTTTGTGGGAATGTTATTTTTCACGACTCTGTGGTGTGTAGACAGAATTTATTGGAACAATGGAAAATGGAGCGATGCAGTCACAAAATATTATCAGGAGGTAGACAATAATTTCAAATTTAGTCTGATTACAGGGCGTATTTACAATCAGATGGACCCTACTCCTGCTTTTGTTCATAGTTTTTGTCTTGTATTAGGCATGTTAGTCATGATTTCTGCAACATTATTGCTTTTTTCTGTGTTAGGAAAAAAGACAGCAGGTTTTGGCATTTGTGGATTATATGCAGTAATAGGAAATAGTTTGGCAATTATTGAAAGCAAACCTTTTATGTGGTTTTTCCCTATTGCACATACACAGATAAGGTTACGCCATGAGTTTCTATTTGATGGAGAAAGTATGCCATTATATGGTTCTTATTTATATTTTATGGTGGCAATTTTTGTGTTATTGCTTGGTGCATGGATTGTGTTGAAGAAAAGCAAAAAAATAATATAGTTGTTTGGTTTGGACCATAGTGTGGAGGAATAAAAATGGAAATGATTCGTGTGGAAAATGTCAATTTAAAGATCGAGAAAAATACCATTTTAAATAATGTAACAATGCAGGTAAATAAAGGAGAAATCGTGGCTTTGATTGGAAGAAACGGTTCAGGAAAAACGATGCTTATGAAATGTATCTGTGGATTTGTAAAAACTACAAGTGGAAGCATTTTTGTAAATGAAAAAAAGGTGGGAAAGGAGATTGATTTTCCAGAGAAAATGGGTGTGATTATTGAAACTCCCGGATTTATTTCGCAATATAGTGGGATGAAAAACTTGTGGTTGCTTGCAAAATTAAATAGTACACTTACAAAAAATGAAATTGCAAGCACCATGGAATTGGTTGGATTGAATCCAAAGTTAAAACGGCATGTGGGAAAATATTCTTTAGGTATGCGTCAACGTCTTGGAATTGCACAAGCAATTATGGAAAATCCTGATATTTTAATTTTGGATGAACCAATGAATGGATTAGATTATCAGGGAGTGGAGGATGTGCGAAAACTTTTATTGAATCTGAAGGAGCAAGGAAAAACCATACTGATTGCCAGCCATAACACGGAGGACATTGCTGTGCTATGTGATCATGTATGGAAGATGAAATCCGGTGAAATAAAACAGATAGAATGACGGCTACTTGTCAGTTAATATTCCATATGAAATTCGAAATGAATGAAATCCATTTACAGCTACAAGGGAGAAATAGAATGGCAGAATTAGTTAGAGACTATTGTATCGTATTGATAGAAATTTTATGCTGTAAAATTTTTTTTGATACATTTTGTGAAACGGGGGAAGGAAAGCAAAGAAAAACGTGGTTAGTACCAATCGTATTGAGCATACTTGTTTTTGGAGTAGCATGCATGTTTGGACAGCATATAGTTGTAAAGGAAGTTCTGATTATTGGCATCACTACCTTACTTATGTTTTGGAATAATGGAGAATCGATAAAAAGAAATTTGACATTAGCAGCAATATTTCAAAGCATTTTATTGATTGTGGATTATATTATGTTGGTTTTGGATGCAAAATATTTTCAAGAGATTGACCATGGAGCGTATGTATTTCAATTGCTGTTTGTTGTTATGGCAAAAGCAATGTTATTTTTGGTGGTATTGATAATTAAGAAAATATTTTATAAAAGAGGGATGGAATATTTGAGTGATACGCAATGGCTGCAATTTTTGTTTTTTCCAATATTTACAATATGCATGTTAATTGCCTTGATTTCAAATTCTTCTTTTATCGTAAACGAAAAACAGATAGAGTTAATTTTTATCATTTCCATAGGGATGGTCGGAATGAACTTTGTCATGTTTTTCTTGATTAGTGATGTTGCGTTACGGGAAAAGCGTTTGCATGAAAAAGAATGTTTGGAAATACAGGCAGAAAATCAGTGGCAGTTATATAAGAAAATGACGGAAGATATAAAAAAACAGCGAGAGATAATGCATGAATGCAAAAATAATATAGTTTGTATTCAAAGTTTGTTTGAAAGAAAACAATTTGAAGCATTATCCCTATATTTAGAGGAAATTTTGGAGCATATCGTACATGGAATGGATAGTATATATACCAACCATCCTGTGTTAGACGCATTATTAAATACAAAGTATCAGGAAGCAGTAAGTAAGGACATTATGATGATCTGTAAGATTAATGATTTATCAAAGGTGTATATTTCGTCCAAAGATTTGGTGGTATTAGTATCGAATGTCCTTAACAATGCAATCGAAGCTTGTGAGAAATTAGAAACGAACCGAATGATTAAAGTAAAGCTGATGCTGGAAAAAGGAAAATTTATTTTTTCAGTCCGAAATACTTACGATGGTGAAATGGTGTACCAAAACGGAAAACTGCAAACAACAAAGATAACAGATAAGAAAAATCACGGAATCGGAATCAATAATATCAAAAAAGTAATTGAGAGAAACAATGGTTTCTATCACATGAATGCGGATGGACAGGAATTTTTCTGGTCTGTTATTATACCACAGAGCAGCGTGGACAATGTAAGTGGAATCTGTTAAAATGAGGTATACCCTTATGGGTATAAAAAGAGGAAAGGAAACTGCAAGTGGTAATGTTTTTTCTGTTACATTTCTTATTTGCAGGTGGTGAAGTTTGAAACAAATAAGTAGAGGACAGCCAAGAAATAAAGGGCATA